>Ga0114922_10007131_pt1 | contig 10238 bp, 6 predicted proteins | sample AartaG_FD_100975 | JGI IMG/M metagenome (GOLD analysis project Ga0114922, IMG submission 100975) | Deep subsurface microbial communities from Aarhus Bay to uncover new lineages of life (NeLLi) - Aarhus_00045 metaG | ecosystem: Environmental > Aquatic > Marine > Oceanic > Sediment | place: Aarhus...
AAAGGTGCCGCCCGGCGATCCCAGGTCTTCTACCACAAAGCCGTCACCTCGCCGGCCGACGCGGGCGTGCTTCTTGGCGATCACCGGGTCACCGGGCAGGTAAACCTCGCAGCCGTCGTAGCTGCCCAGGGTGACGGTATCCGTGACAGACACCTCCGTGTTTGCCCGCCGGCCGGTCTTGACAGCAAGCATCCCTCCACCGGCTACCCGCCCGATCACCTCCACCGATAAGGCGGTGATCCCACCCAGGCTGGCACCGATGAGGATCAGCCCCAGCGCACCCAGGAATATCTGCGCGGTGTCGCTCTGTTGCAAAAAGAGTTGCGTCACCCCCTCGTAGACCAGCCCGCCGATCAGTCCGGCCAGCGTGCCGCCCAGCAATCCGTAGTACTTCCGCCGACCCTGGCGGCTGATGATCCCCTGGCCGATGCCCAGGCAGAGGCCCAGCGCAGTCCATCCCAAGGCGCGACCCTGAAAGCCCCCGCCGCTGGCGAGAAAGCCAACCTGGCCGATGAGCAGTCCCAGCAGGCCGCCACCCAGCCCGGCCATTCCCCCCAGCACCAGCCCCAGCGTCGCCTGTCTGACCGAGCGTTTGACCACCGCACCTTCGACCATACCGACGGCAGCGCCGATGAACAGCCCGGTGCCAGCCCCGATGAAGGCCACCGCCAACCACAGGTTCCAGTCGCCGGTCGGAAACAATCCAACGAGCAGCCATGCTACCAGCCCGCCAATAGCGCCAAAGACGGCATTGTAGTAAATCTGCATCCTCTTGCTCATGGATCACCTCTATTCCCTTCGAAATCCACATTGAGCACAGAACCTGGCCCCCGCGCGCATCGTGTAGCCACAACGGGGGCAGGTAGGAACAACCAGTTGAGGCGGCGGAGAAACCATCGTCGACCGCCCACAGCCAGGACAGAACTTGGCTCCCTGCCGAAGCGGGTGGCTGCAGTGGGAGCAGGTGAACGGAGCAGGCGACGGTGGAGACGGCTGCCTCATCTCAGGCGGCTCCTCGGGCGGTTGTTGTGAAACAGGTGGAGGCGATGGCCGTGGTTTCCTCAACCCGGAGACCCGACGCAGCCCCGCCGGGGCAACCAACATGACGAGCAAAGGCAGCAGGCAGATGGCGCCCACCAGAGGAGTAGATCGGATGTTGAGCAAGTGCTTTTCCAGGTACGTCCCGCCGCCAGTGCTTCCAGCCCCGGTCCCTGCACCGACGGTGACGCGGATATCCCGTCGCGTGCCGTCGTAGGTTGGACGCGGGCTGCGGTAGGTGATGCGATACTGGGTAGCCAGGGCTGTTCCAATCTGCTCAATGATGCCGGTAAAGTCGGGCTCGGTGTGAATGTTGTAAAAGCGCCCACCAGTCTCCCGGACAATCTCTCGGAAATCGCCATGGTCGTAAGCCACGGCGTAAACCGTCACCGATTGTTTTTGCAAGATGGCCGTGATGCGATCAGCCGTCAGGTCGGGGTCGTCAAAGCGCACGCCGCCGTCTGGTCTATCGCCATAGTGATGAGGCGGCGCGTCGGTGATGAGGATGAATACTCGCTGCGCCTCGTCACGAAAGTCCATCTGGCTGGCCTCCTTGAGAGCGCCAAAGTCGTTTTCTGGATCGTCGTCTCCGCCATCAGCCTTCAGCCCCCCAATCCACCGTTTGAATTCCCGCGCATCGTCGGTCAGCCGGCCGCCTGTGCCATAAACACCTTCTACTGCATCGTCAAAGGCCACCAGCCCCAGGCGATAGTCCCGGCCTTTGCTCTCCAGTTCCTCGGCAAAGGCGATGCAGGTATTTTTGACGCCCTTGATCTCTTCTCTCATACTACCCGTGGTATCAAAGACAAAGACAACGTCCACCGGCCGCTCGTCGCCGACGCCGGCAAAGTCCACGATATCCACTGGCTGGCCGTCCTCAGTGACAGTAAAATCGGCCTGTTGCAGGTCAGCCACTGGCTTGCCGGATGGGTCACTCACCTCCACGTAGAGCGATATCTCGGGATAGTCGCTGGCCTGCACTTGAGCCACGCGGACGGTGTACTCACCCTGGGCCAAGGCAGACCCACAAAGGCAGGTCACTGCCAGATAAACCATCAAGGCAACAACCATCTTGTGGAATCTCAACTTCTCCATCATGCGCGACCCTCCTGACTAAACGACGTCATGGGACAATCGGTGACCTGTACCGCTCAACACGGTTCCACCTGCAGGGTGGTTAGCTAGCAACAACAGTATTCTCCTACGGGTGTTTAGCGATGATCACATTGTCAAAAGAAGCTTCAAAGAAATCTGAGCCACTGGGATTTGAGGCTACTAGTGCAATATCTCCTAAATCGTGCTCCACATCGTGGACACTACCCAAGAGATGGTCATTTACAAAGAAGCGCAAACTGTGGCCATTTGCTTCGAGATGGAAACGATTGACTCCACCTCGGCGTTCTATGGCGTCCGCAAAACCATCAAGGAGAACACTCCAATCACCATTGGCTTGTTTCCCAATTTCATAGCGTCCATCATTGCCTATGAAACAGGCATAGTAATCATAACGGTTCTGGTATCTGAACCTCACTCCCCAAATCCCCCCCACTGCACCCCCAGACCAACGGGAATCTACTTCCAAAACAAAGTTGTCAAAGCTAAGGTGAGGACGTGCAGCAGTAGTATGATTACTCCAAGTGTGGCTGACAACCAACTCACCATTCTTGTAACCTGTGTAACTTCCATAGCCGCCTTCCCTTCCCCACCCGCTCTGCGGGTCGCTAAAATCCTCCTGAAATATGATTGTCAGTCCTGCTACAGGAATAGGAGTAGGTGGTGGCGTGGGCGTAGGTGTATGGGTGAGTGGCGGAGTGTTGGTCGGCGGAGGTATGTCCGTCGGTGCCCTTGTAGGCGTCTCTGTCGGCGTAGGCGTTGTGGTCGGCGTCTCCGTGGGCGTGGCACCGGGAGGTGGCGTAGGCGGTACTGGCGTAATGCCCACCAGCGCCATCTGGTCCTTGACCTCCTGATACCTGGCCTGCACCTCTTTGTAGTTTGTGTCCACATCGAGCACCTGCTGGAACTCGTCCAGTGCCTTCTGCCACTCCTTGAGGCTCATAAAGTCCAGCCCCCGCTGGTAGTGGGTCTCTTTCTGACAATCCCTGGCCTGCTTTAACCAGGAGTCGGCATCGGAATAGAACAGAAAAGCATCCAACCGCACGACGGCCTCGCACTCGACCACCGCCTGATCGCAATCGCCGCTGTTCACAAAGGCGGTACACGCCGAGTAGTGCTGTGGCGCATCCAGTTGTCCCTGGATCAGAGGCCCCCACAGCAAGAGGAGCACACCAAAGATGAGCACCACGACAGCCGCCAGCCCGATAATGATCCATAGCCCACAGGATCTTTTGCCTGATACTACTTTCCTCTTGGTCATTTCTGTCCCTCCTTGGCTGGTTGTGTGATTATGAGACGTTTAACAGCAGCGACGCAGGGTCACTGCTCTACCATCAGCGCGTCAAAGGCAGCCAGGTGAGTTGCCGTATCGTCGAGACTGCCCTGGAGAAGGGCCATCCGCGCCCGATCCAGTTCGCGGTAGGCGGCCATTTGCGCCAAAGTACCTGTAAAGCTGGCAAACAACCTGTCGTAAGCACTGGCGACCTGGGCCACGCTATCCACAAGTTCGTTGGAATCGAAGGGCAGAGCATATTCTGACGATTCCAGGTCTGTGATCCACTCTGCTTCCAGATCGGCCAGGCTTTTGCCATAGACACCACAGTAGTTACCCGTGTGGTAGACCTCGGCAAAGCGGCCTGTGCCATACCCTTGAATCATAAATTGGACAAAGCTCCCGGCGGCATAATAGGTGTCGAGATTGCGGATGTGCCCCAGAAAGGGGGGCGAGGCGGATAGGCTGGGCAACTGCCCGCTCTGGTGATAGGCCGCACAGAACAGGTCGAGGGGCACATGGCCCTTGTCCTCTACCAACTGCAGACCTACATAGACCGCGACGCCCTCGTGCAGCATCACCGAGGCCGGTTGGCCCATCGTGTTCCAGGTCATCAGATGGGTGAGTTCGTGGGTGAGAATGTATTGCCGGTCGGCCGGCGTGCCGCTGCCATCGTACAGGAAAACGAAATGGCGCTGGGTAGAAAAACTGTGCCCTCGCAGTGCCGTGTCGGGCGCGGCAAAAAGCGATCCGGCAGCATAGGCATCAAAGCGCCCTTCGAGATTGACTTGGAGAGTGTTTTCAATGTGAGCCAGGGCAGTCTCGATCATTCCCACAATGGTATCACGCTTCTGGGCCGGCAAGGAGTTCGGCTGAAAATGAAGCGTAAAGCGAGCAGCTTCCACAGTCAGAGGGTAAGCTGCCCGGAGGTCGCCTCCCAGCACCGACGGCCGCCAGCCCTGGGGGGCGGGTCCCGATGTTACCCTCTCGACCGCAACCTCACCCAGCGGGATGACCAGACGTTGTCTGACTTGAATGACATCGGAGGTCAACCCATTGGCCGTTTTGATCGCTTCTACAGTCGTATCGTACTCGAGCGCAATAGCAGACAATGTGTCGCCCTGTTGCACAGCATACGTGACCACCTCGGGCAACGGGGTAGGAGTGGGTGTAGGCGTTGACGTAGGAGTAGGAGTAGATTCGGGCACAGAGGAAGGAAAGACAAAGGGGGTAGGGGTAGCCGAGGAGGAGAGAGTAGGAACCGGGGCAGCGGCAAGAGTTGGTGAGGCCTGGCTGGAGTAAGACAACGGGTAGACAAAGTGAGCGAGCAGGGCTAACCCTGCAAGCAGCACCAATCCCAGGCCCATGCCTATGCTCAATCCTATGACGATATCTCTGCGCTGTGCTCGCATATCCGTTTTCCCAGGCTACTCTGACCAGTCTGGCGCCCAGTTGTCGTCGTCGTTGATCAGAATCCGACGACCACTGCCATCAGCAGCGAAAACTGCCTCAATACCACGGTTGGAGTTAAATATGATCTGCCCGTCCCGCGACCAGCTCGGACGGCCGGGTTGGTGGCCCGTGGTCAGAGGGGTTACCTTGCCCCCTTCTGCATACATCACCCAGATGATTTCTGGGATGGCACTCCTGCTGCCGGTGGCATTTTCCGTCGAATGATAGGCCACATAGCGTCCATCAGGAGACCAGCACGGCCAGCGGCAATTGGTGCTGCAATTGGTCAGGCGGTTTGTGTCTCCGGTGAACAGGATATATATGTAAACCTGCCAGCGTCCGTTCCGCTGCGACATGAATAGTATCTTGGTACCATCAGGCGACCAGATGGGAGAACGCCCCCTGATTGCCATGCTGCCCAACCGCTGCTGGCTGCTGCCATCGGCGTTCATCACCCACAGTTCGCCATCGGTGTTGCGAGCGCTACCTGCCACACTGGCCCGATAAACGATCTGAGAGCTATCAGGTGACCAATGAGGCTCGCGCTCGTCTACGCCAGGGGTGAATGTCAATTGCACTGCATTGTGGTTGCCAACGTCCACAATCCAGATGTCATAGTTGCCATCGCAATTGGACTGGTAAGCAATGTGCGTTCCATCGGGCGACCAGGCCGGTTCGGCTTCGTCGCACCACGCACAGGCCACGCAAGTGCGCCCGCTGCCATCGGCGTCGGCCACATAGACGTCGGTGTTTGCCACCGGTCCGTGCACGTAGGCAATGCGAAGCGGAGCAGAGCGTGATACGGTGGGCGTCGGCGTATCGACAGGCATTGGTGTGTCCGTCAGGATGACAGATGAAGTATCAGGCGTCGGAATCGCTTCTCGGCCAGGCTTGCTTGTAACTGTGTTTGTGGCCGTCGGTACGGTAACTGTCAGCAGGGAAGGTGAAGGAAGAGGAATATTGGTCGGGAGCTTGGGTGTTCCTGTTGGCGTCGCCGTGGGCTTGGGGGACCACAACCAGACCCAAACCATTATGACGACGCACAGTCCCAGCAGCAATGTCCCTGCAATTCCTAATCCAATCCAGACCCACCTGGCCCAATCGGGGAAAGGGGTCCGCCATCGGAACAATGCCCGACGCAGTTCTCTCACGCTCTGATACCGCTGATCGGGCTGCATCTGCGTTGCTCGTTGGATAACTGCCTCTATCTGCTGGGGGAGATCAGTATTCAGCGCTCGCGGCGACGGTAGATTAAAAGGTGTGGTTGCCGGATCGTAACCAGTGACCATCTGATGCAAAAGAACCCCCAGGCTGTAAATGTCTGCACGCGCATCGCTTTGACCCTGTCTCCCATACTGCTCCGGTGCAGCGTACCCCGGCGTTCCCAGAGCCACCGTATCTCGCGTCTGTCCTGGCTTGAAGAATCTCGCAATGCCAAAGTCAATCAGCCTTACCCCTCCCTGCGGCGTGATCATCACGTTGCCCGGTTTGAGGTCCCGGAACACCACCGGCGGATGCTGCCCATGCAAGTACTCCAACCCGTCGCACAACTGGCGAATGATGTCCATCGCCTCGTCCAGCGGCAGGTGACCTCTTGGCGCTCGCTTCAGTCGCTCCTCCAGCGTCTCTCCTTCCACATAGTCCATCACCAGGTACCAGTTATTCCTTTCGGAAAAGAAGTTGGTGACAGCAATGAGACCAGGGTGACGGAGCTGAGCCAGGATCTGCGCCTCCTGCTGGAAGGCATGGATCGCCCAATTGCGGTCTTGGGGTTTTTGTTGGGCCGGGGACATCTCTTTAATGGCGCAGCGGCGTCCGGGCAACCGGGTGTCTTCCGCCAGGTAGACCTCCCCCATCCCCCCGCCGCCGACCCAACGGAGGATGCGGTAGCGGTTCTGCAGCAGAATTCCTTGTCTCAACATGCGATACCTCTTTTACACAAACGCCCCCCGGATCTAACAAGTCCGCACACGAGCACTCCAGCGCATGTCAATCTGCTTGCCAAAGGGCGTAATCTATTCACCGTCCCCAGACAGTGAGATAGGAAGATGTCCCGTTGGCACCTGTTCCCCGGTCAGCACAGCAACGACAGCAGCAACCTGGGCAGGGGTGTTGCCGTAAGCCGTGAGAAAGGATTGCACTTGTGAACAACGTAGAATGGCGGCCGGATTGTGCCATGTCACAATGATTAATGAGGAGTTGGTTTGATGCAGCGCCCCAATCAGTTGCTCCTGCCAGGAGTCGTTCCAGTTCACGTAGCGCTTGATCAATTCCCATTCGCCGAAAACGACGGCATCGTAAGCCCAAGCCTGAGCCACAGCGGTGGCATATACATAGTTTCGGCTCTGGTCAGAGTTCAGGTCGAATACCAGTTCAAACACTTCATACCCTCGCTGGCGTAACAACTCTGCAAAAGCCGTGCCATCGCCCGATGCAGCAGTTGGTAATTGGCTGGGACTGATCAGCAATAGCTGTGCGGGAGGGGAAGACAGTGGGATGCTGTTCTCGGCATCACGCAGAACAGTCACTGCGTGGAGTGCGATTTCGTTGGCCACTGCCTGGTGTTCCGGCGATCCCACATCGCTGAGATCCGGCGGTGTCTGTGGTTCGAACAAGCCATAGGCATACTTGACGCGCAGGATGCGCAGCACTGACTGATCGACGCGCTCCGCCGGGATTTCTCCTCGCTGAACAGCCATTACCAGAGCCTTGATAATAGCCACGTGGGCTTGCATCGGCGTCGTGGATAGCAAGATGTCCGCCCCGGCTTGCACGGCCTCGAGGGCAGCCTGTGCCTGCCCGCGCCCGGCGGAAACACTGCCCATACCAAGCGAATCGGTCAGAATCAACCCATCGTACCCCATCTGCTGGCGCAGCAGTCCGGTCAGTATTTCAGGCGATAGGGTGGCTGGACGGCTGCTGCCATCCAGCGCAGGTACGGCAATATGGGCCGTCATGATACCTGCCACACCCTCGTCAATCGCAGCCTGAAAAGGTAACAGTTCATGCCGTGCCAACTCGTCGGCTGAGGCTCGCAGAACCGGGAGCGCCCCGTGAGAATCCACGGCTACGTTCCCATGACCAGGAAAGTGCTTTGCCACACTGATGACGCCGTTTCCCTGATAGCCTTGCACAGTCAATCGCCCGTACTCGGCTGCCAACGTAGGGGAATCGCCAAAAGACCGTGTGCCGATGACCGGATTGAGCGGGTTGTCATTGACGTCCAGCACAGGCGCTAGATTCATGTTAATTCCCATCGCCCGCAGTTCCTGTGCCGCCAACGCCGAAGAAATGTAAGCATAGTCCGACCAGCGGGTGGCAGCTACCGCCATGTTGCCCGGGAACTCGGTCGCACCTGTGGTGATACGTATGACCGTTCCGCCTTCGTGGTTGATGGCGATAAACAACGGGATGCCCGCCCCGGAAGAGGTCGCAAGCGACTGAAGTTCCGCTGTTAGGCGGCTCACCTGCCGCGGATCGTGGGCGTTGGCTTCCACCAGAACGACTCCGCCAACGTGATAGGCACCGACCACCGTTGCCAACTCGGGCGAGGTGGCGATTGACTGACCGTGAAAGCCTACCATCATCATCTGGGCAACTTTATCCTCCAGAGACATTCCGGCGACCATTTCCTCAAGCTCTGCGTCTGAAGGAACGGTAGATGACTGCCCTGCTAAGGTGGGAAGCAAAATGGCTGGGCCAGGGGAACCCTCCGGCATTGCGGGCGTCGGAGATGTCGTTTTTTCGCTGGTGGCAACAATTGCCTCTTCTGTCGTTGAAGCCGGTGGTGATGGTGATGGCGATGAGGGCACCGGTGTTGAAGAGCCCCGTGACGAGACGAGAGGCCGATCTTTGCGCAAGTTCAGATTGAAAAGCGCGTAGCACAGTAAGGCGAGCAAGCCGACTGCCAGGCCCATCACTACGAACCATTGGACTGGCGTCAAGACGCTCTTGCGAGACTCACGGGTGCCAGGTAAAGTTCGGTTCCATCTGTTCAACGGTATCCTCCAGACTATTATGGGTTGGCGTCTCGGGCACATCGAAAACCTACGTCGAAATACGATGCGTTGGGGCTTCTTCCTGCGCGATTGGCGCTGCGCAGAGCATAGCTGCCTGTGTTCCATGAGCCGCCCCGGATTTCGCGGTAACCCTTATTGGTGTTATACCATGCATCCACCCACTCCATTACGTTGCCCGCCATATCCATCACACCGTAGGGGCTTTTGTCAGAAGGATAGGAACCTACTGGTGCAGGATTGTCGCCAATCATGATTGTGTCTTTCTCCTTGGCCGCAGCCTCGCCAGGGCGACGGAAATTAGCCTCAGCAGTCGGTTTTTGGTTTCCCCAAGTCCACCAGCGTCCGTCTGCGCCACGGGCGGCCTTCTCCCACTCGTCGGCTGTGGGCAGTCGCGCACCAATCCAGGCGCAGTAGACCTGGGCGTTGTACCATGTAGCGTATACCACTGGGTGATCGGCGTATTGAGGATCTCTGAAATATGCATGGCGCGGGTTGGGTCCGGCACTTACTGGTGCCGTACAAGCCCCCTCATCCACGCAACGGGCGTACTCAGCATTGGTCACTTCGTAGCGGCCAATGTGGAAACTCTCCAGATGACTCTTATTGCTATCTATGTGGCGCACGCCGGGTGTTGGCCTGGGTACTTGGAATTCTGCCAGTTCATCCTGAAAGGAACTCTCCCGACACCACGAGTCGCTATCCTGGTAGTCAGGACACAGTTGGCTTACCACAGCCTTGAGGTCTGCAGGGGTCGAGCCGCGGATAAAAGCTCCCCCTGGTATGACCACTTGCTTGAGCAGAGTGGGGGTAGGAGATGGAGTTGGCGTCGCGGTAGGGGTAGTGGTCGGCGTGGAGGTGGCGGCGGAAAGCAGCGTGACCGTGGGTTCAAGTGTAGAAGGAGTAGGAGTGGGTCGGGGACGGATGGTGTATATGATTACTCCGGCTACTACTACCAACAGCCCAAGCAGTCCCAACAGGCCCACTAGCCGCGTCAGATGGGGAGGAGGAGTGAGAGAAGGAAGAGACGGTGGTGGAAAAGTCTGCGGGAGAGCCTGACAGAAGTCGCTCACCCTCTGATAACGTGCATCAGCGTCCAACTGCGTGGCACGAACAATTGCTTGCTCTACTTCGTGCCGGATGCCTGGGTTGAGATGGCGAGCCAATGGCAATTGAAGCGGGGTCGTCGTGGGGTCATATCCTGTCAGCATCTGGTGAAGCAACACACCCAGACCATAGACATCGGAGCGAGCATCGCTCTGACTCCGGCTGCTGTACTGCTCCGGCGCAGCATACCCTGGGGTGCCCAGCTTGACGGTGTCTTGCGTCTGTCCCGGCTTAAAGTA
>Ga0114922_10007132_pt1 | contig 10238 bp, 10 predicted proteins | sample AartaG_FD_100975 | JGI IMG/M metagenome (GOLD analysis project Ga0114922, IMG submission 100975) | Deep subsurface microbial communities from Aarhus Bay to uncover new lineages of life (NeLLi) - Aarhus_00045 metaG | ecosystem: Environmental > Aquatic > Marine > Oceanic > Sediment | place...
GACCGCTGGCCAGTTTTGCGACCAGACGCCTAAGACGGACGAGCTCCTCCACGAGGTCTACGGAGTACCTAACATATTCGTTGATGCCTGTATCGATTCACCTTGGGATGAATATCCTGAGATTCGTCCGCGACGCATCCAGTATTATGCAGGGGAATTAAGAAGAGCACGGGAGAAGCTGCAAGATGCATTAGGGTTCGAGATAAGCGAAGAAACGCAGCGCGAAGCCATCATGGGATACGGCAAGCTTTGGTGGGCTATGCAGCAAGTCTGGGAACTTAATAATAACGATCCAGTACCGATAAGCCAGGCAGATTTGGGGCTCTTCTATTGGATGATAGCATGTCCCGAGCGCCGAGCCTTGCAGGATGGACTTCAGGCAATTGCCACCTTGGCCAGAGAGGTCAAGCAAAGGGTTGACGAGGGCAAGGGGGTGGTTGAAAAGGGGGCTCCCAGGGTTGCCTGGGGAGTCAGCCATAGTACAGATCCAAGCGTCACTCGCATGTTTGAGGAAGTAGGCCTAGCCTTTCCCATCTCTGCCTTTGCTTGGACCAGCCCCACTCAAATGATGAAGAGCAGATTCACCACCTCCGAGGAGCGAATCGCAGAGGCTGAGCTTAGGTATGGCGTCTATCATAGCACCTCAGCCGTCATTTTTAGGTATAAGGAAATCTGCAAGGCGGGCGATGTAGATGGTCTGTTGTATGCCTATGCCTATTCCTGTCGTGCCACTGGTTTCTATCCCCTGATTGTCAAAAGGGCCATAGAGCAAGAGCTGGGCATACCAGTACTGGCGTTAGAGTGTGACATGTACGACACCAGAACTTATAGTACTGAAGCGTTGAGAACCAGGGTGGAAACCTTTGCTGAGATGTTGAGGGCTAAAAAAGTTGCCAAGAAATAGGAGGCTATAACATATGTTAGTAGCTGGCGTCGATGTTGGGGCTGCTACTGCCAAGGCGGTGATTGTGTCAGATGGTAAAGTTGTGGGGCAAGCTGTTATTCCTACTGGTGATCGCATAGTGGTAGCGGCAGACAAGGTGACCAGGCTGGCTCTGGAGAAGGCTGGAATGTGGAGGGATAATTTCGATTTCGAGGCCGGCTTCGATTGCGTAATCTCAACTGGCTACGGCCGGCATGGCGTTCCCTTTGCCAATAAGGCAGTAACCGAGATCATCTGTCATGCACAAGGAGCACACTTTCTGCTGCCGGCAACTAGGACGATCATTGATATTGGGGGGCAGGACAGCAAGGCAATCGGGCTGGATGAAAAAGGGAATGTCATCAATTTTGTGATGAATGATAAATGCGCTGCTGGAACAGGAAGATTTCTCGAGGTTATGGCGCAAGTTCTTGGTGTCACCATAGAGGAAATGGGGCCTATAGCCCTTACCAGCAAAAGTCCGTGCCAGATAAGCAGTACATGCACTATATTCGCTGAATCGGAGATGGTCTCCCTCAGGGCTGAGGGGAAGTCCAGGGAAGATCTGATCGCCGGGATAGTGAGAGCTGTGTCTTCCAGAGTGGCGGTTATGGGGAAAACTGTCGGTTTTAAGAGGGATGTAGTTTTTACTGGTGGTGTAGCCAAGAACGTAGGGGTAAAAAAGGCTTTAGAAGAGGAAATAAAGATGGAGATCTTAGTTCCTGAAGAGCCACAAACTATGGGGGCTCTTGGAGCGGCATTATTAGCTAAAGCGGAGCTGAGTTAAGAGCTACTAGGCTGGCTAGCGGTTATCTATTATCCGTTGTTTAACTCTTCCTGCCCGTTTTATCTCCCCTGGCTCCACAAATTCTATCCGTGGTTGAGTTAATAAGTTTGCCTCGAGACTTTCCCTGATTGGAACGATGTTCAATATGGCCTCAGTTAACTTCTCCTCAAGGCTGGCCTCCTTCTCGGTCAACTCAACTTTGCAGGTCAAGCAATCCTTATCCCCTTTCCTAGCTAGGAAAACTCGATAATCAATGAGGTTCGAGAAAGCGTAGAGCACATCATCGAATAGCGCCGGGTATATCTGCTTCCCTTGCCCTATTGTCGCTACCAAGCCAGCTCTTTTCATAATCGTGCCTATCCTGCCTAGGGTAGAGGCCCCGCACTTACAAGGGTCACGAATCAATCTGGATATGTCTCCCGTCCTATATCGGATTAAAGGCATCCCTTCCCTGCTAAGAGTGGTGAAGATCAATTCCCCTTCCTCACCATCTTTTAGCACTTCACCTGTAGCCGGATCCACAACTTCGAACAAGAAATCAGCCTCATTAAAGTGGAAGCCGTCATGGGCCTGGCACTCTATTGCTGCTGATAATCCAGCCTCGGTCATGCCATAGTGATGATATACCTCCGCCTTCCAAAAATTCCCCAAATTTCTCCTCATTGATGGGGGCAAATATTCAGATGTAATAAAAATGATTTTAACTCCTATTTCGGCCAAGTTATGGGATTGTCTTGCTTCTTGGGTAATCCGATAGATGCGGAATGCTGAGCCCATGAGCATGACCGGTCTAGCTTCTTCGATGGCCTCGATCTGCTCCTCAGTGTCAGCGGTGATATCTCCAGCAACAGGCAAGCCACCCATCTTCTCAACTCCTCTTGCCACCAGCTTCACCTGGCTCATAGGTGTCCCATTTGCCAGAAAGCTTTGAATTACACATCCTTGGGCAGCCAGTCCGCTGGAGAAAAGCACCATGTTCATTATTGCTGCCATACCATCCGTTATTATCTCCAAATCATTTCCTGTGAAAAAGGCCTTCTTAGGCTGACCGGAAGTTCCTGAAGTGACCCGAGTAAATACACGGTCGATCTTGGTTAAAGAGACGGAAAGAAGCTTGTATGGTACCTCCGCCAAGTTGGCTGGGGTAGTAAGGGGTATTTTGGACAAATCGGACAAGGATTTCACGTCACCGGGATTAATGCCATGTTTGTAGAATAGCTCTTGATAAAATACACTTTCTTGGCAGGCATGATTCAGGGTTCGTCTCAACTTAAAGAGCTGGAAATCCTCTATCACCTTGGCGGTGATGCTTTTCAAGTCCTTCTCAGATATATATTGCTGACATTCAGGGTTCTCTTTCACCTCTTGCCTGATCTTATTGTGAATCCACTCCTCAAGAAACATAGGTAACCTGTGACCTAACCTTGCCTTTCTGGTGTAACCTTTCCCCGCTGGTGCTGGTAAGATAGAAGGCACAAAAAGGTACCAACTCCTTATAACGTGTAACCACATGGATGCAGCATCCCTGTAGTCTTCTCAAATCAACAGTCCAAGCATCCTGGAAAGGCATGCCTGATATTGACAGGTAATGCGTTTCCGCCCTCTCGAAAAAGCTCTGCCAGGAGCCGGGCTGAGCTTGGCCTCGTCCCCCCTTTTTTTCAACAAATCTCCCTCTCTGAGAAATAAAGCGCCGCACATGTTCAGCCGGGGACTCTTTTACACAACCTGAACCCAAAAGAGGACTCTGTCGAAGTTCAAAATTGGTGGTCGCCTGTAGCGTACCGTCCTCCATCAGTACGTAAAAAGCCGAGAAGCCACAGTGTGAGTCTTTGCGTCTCCGAGGCACAAAGTCTTTGACCTTAACTTCGCCCCCCGTCTGAACATCAAGCGCCTTGAGCACATCCGGTATCGTTATTCTATCCTCATTTCTGGGCGCTTTCGGATACCGGCCAAAATAACTAATCGGTTGAAAGTGAATGCCTTTCACGACCGGAATCTGCCTCTTGGCAAATCGAACAATATCCCCTATTTGATGGTCACTGACATCAGGGATTAGGGTGGGCACGAGAATAATCCCTATTTCGACTTCAGCGCAGTTTTCTATGGCTTGAAGTTTAAGCTCAAATAGACTAGCACCCCGGCTATAACGGTAGACATCGTTGGTTACACCATCGAATTGTAGATATATCAAATCAGCGCCAGCCTCCTTCAATCTATGGAGATACTCCTTGTCTTTGGCAATCCTTAAGCCATGAGTATTTATCTGGATGTGCCCAAAGCCCATCTCCTTGCCCAGGGCTATGATGTCGGGCAAGTCGTCACGGATGCTAGGCTCTCCGCCACTTAGTTGCATAGGGCAGGGTCCTGAAGCCTCCAAAACAGTCCGATACATCTCTCTGATTTCATCGAGATCGGGGTCATGTCCTGAATCTTTATTGGCGCTGGCAAAGCAAACCGGACACTCGATATCACATCTACCGGTGACTTCCATAAGGACTGTGCAGGTCTCGCCTTCATGGTTGGGACAAAGTCCACAATCATAGGGACATCCTCTCTCAATCGAAGTAAGTCTTTTTTTGATTAGCTTGGAGTTCACTTCACCCATCCCCCATTCCCAGTATAGCTTATCACCCCGCCAGATGAGAACCTTGAAATTGCCGTGGTCAGGGCAGGCCTTTTCTAAATACACATCCCCACCTTCCACCAACCTCCTGGCTGGTATCTTGCCTAAGCACTCGGGACACAGGCTTTCTGTTTCCCCCAAAAACCCTTCCATCTCCAATATCACTCCTCAGGCTTGGCAAAAGCGAGCAAAGCGTAGCCCGGTCTCCCTTGTTTAAATAAGCTTCGCCAAGCATTACCGATCACATCCCCATCTTTCTCTTTTGACGAGCTAGTTGACCTTCCCCAGATCTCGGCTGAAAATGCCTCCCATGACCCAAAGCTTACCCATGCTTGGTAAGCCACCTTTTTCAGCGCCTCAGAATGCTCCTCAACATAAGAGTCTCTGAAGCCAACCCGCTCAAAAAGCTTGACGTAGCCCTCAAGGGTTTTAGCACCAGCAATACAGGAGGCGAAGCTTGCTTTGGTGTGGAGCTCTTCCGATAACTGACCGCGGAGAAAGACATCGGTAATCACCAGCTTGCGCCTGGGTTTTAACACGCGCTTGATTTCTATGGCGGCGGCTTCCTTATTTGGCAGGAGCGAAAAGGAGCATTCGCTGATAACCGTGTCAAATAGCGAATCCCTGTAGGGCAGACATTCTCCATCGCCCAGAAAAAGATCCACCTTTTCTGATAACCCCTCGCTCTGCACTTTGTCTCGCGCCAGGGATATTAGTTCAGCTGATAAATCAATGCCAGCCACATAGCAACCATACCGTTGAGCTAAGAAACAAGCAGTAATCCCTTTGCCACAGGCTATGTCCAGGATTCGCGACCCCTTATCTATTTGGGCAAGCTCCGCTACTCTCGCCGTCAACTTTAAGCCACCCGGGTGCAAGGTATCTCCAAGGATGTCGTTAAAAAGGGGGGACTCATATGTCTTGGCTGAAAATTGCTTGGTCTCCTTAACTACGTCCTGCATTTAGAACCTCAAGCCTTTGCTGGCTTATCTCCCAGTGGCTAGCCTAGAGTTTCGCCTCTATTTCTTCTTCGCCTCTGCTCACCACCTCGACAACAGTCTTCTCCGTTAAATATGCTGCTCCGCATCCAGGGCATTGCAAACCTGGAATAAAGCGGATTATCTCCATGTACACGGCAGTGAGCTCTTTTTCCTCCACTTTCAGGTTACATCTAAAACAGTGCCACTCGTCCATTATTCCTCCAATTCTGCCCTATGAGAATAAGCGGTGTGGACAATATAAGCCTTCTCCCCGGCAAGCGAATATTCAGCATAGAACGTGACGCCAGCGATTTTAAGCTTCCCCAAAAACCTTGCTGTTTCTGGCCGATAAAGCTTTTCACCTTTACTCTCTGCATTGTGGATGACCATTTTTACTTCGTCATCCAGTATATGCCTGGACTCCAATATTTCGCTTACCTCTTCGCTCTTTTGAAGCTTTATCGCCTCATACTCCTGAGATGACATCCTAGCAACCTCCTTTATTAGGCGAAGTCAGGGGTCTATCCTTAATTGAGCGTACTCAGCTGCATCAAAAAGCCCGCCACACAAGCGAGCCCGAGCTTAGTTCACCAGCGATATTCTACGCCCCAGCTGCTTTTACAGCAAGGGGCGTCACCTTCATCCTCTCTTTTCTAATTGCGACTTCAGAAGCGATTGGTTCTCCCTCCGAATCGATGCCTTATTAGGAGGTTTAAGCCTATCCTCCACCCAATTGGTATTGAAGATAAGGTCAAGAACGTGGATGGAGGGTTTTTCCCGGGCGAAAGCCTCGCGACAACTACCACAATAGGTGAGCATGTCGAAAGGTGCCTCAGCTATTCTCCGTTTGGTTATATTTTTCCCCAGATCAAAGTCCACAAAAGAAATCACCCCCCCCACTCCACAGCAGCGTGTCATATCCCGAGAGTATTCCATTTCCTTTATTCGATAGCCAATTCTCTTCACTAACGTCCTTACACTCTGCTGAAGGTCTTCCTCCCACCTAGCTTTACAGGAATCATGAAGGGAGAAGGTCCACTCACGCGTTTTCTTCGTCTCTGGAAGTCCAATCTCCGCCATTACCTCATATAGGCACCTCATCTGCAATTGAGGCACATAGTGCTTAAAGTTGTAGTAGCAATTAGGGCAAGCTACAATGATCTCGGAGGCTCCCAATTCGCTCATCGCCGACTCTACTCCCCCCAATATTTCTTCAAATTGTAGTTCCTCTCCTAACTCTCGAGTAGGAGCCCCACAACATCCCAGGATGATGCCGGTGCCAGCTAACCTTTCCCGAAGATAATCGTAGGTTTTAATAACCAGGTGGGGGGAATAGCCCGCTAAACTACAGCCAGGGAAGAAGACCCTCTTGCAGCCCTCAGCATTCGGATCGGGAAGAGAGAAAGCAAAAGCTCTTGATAGGCTCCACTCTTGATCCCTTTTTACATACTTATGGGCGGGCAAGGGAGCTAATCCCTCTTTTACTAGCTGTTGCCGTGCCTCCAGACACATCTTCCCAATGTTTAAATCCTCGGGGCAAACCCTTTCACACAAATCGCAAAGATTACAGGAGTAAGTAACACGGAGATTTTCCCTAAAAAAGCCAACCTTGAATTTTTCAGCCAGATCCCTGGGCGTTTTACAGACCTGCTTCAGGAATTCACAGTCCTCAACGCAAAGCTCACAATCATAGCATCCTTCAATGATTTTGCTTATTTCGCTCATGGCCAGAACTTATTCTAGGTTCATACATAAACGCTATCATTCTGACAGAGTGGATAATTCTTAATTATGCCTCCCCCATCTTGCCTTTAATCGTGGCCCATTATGGTCCTTCCCAAATTCCCGCATTTTTGATAATACGCTCAAGTGATCATGTGGCGCTACTGACATAAAGAAATAGTCTTGGACAACCATTAACATAGTGCCTCGTTGACCTCCAATAATCTGGGGAAGCTCAATACATAATCAGCCACAGGACCCCACCACCAATCAACAGCATACTACCAACAATAAGGGAAATCATGCCTCCTATTTGCCAAGCGCTTAGCCAGGGACGTCCTGGTTCATGGGTTAGAGACTCCCTAATGTCCTTCTGGGTTAACAAAATGGAGTTGTAATATCTTTTCTGTTCTCTCTTGCTCCAAAGAATAAAAATAATCCCCAGAAGGACGAAGAAGCCTCCCATCCCCAAAATAGCCTGGCAAACAGTGAGTGACATACTACCCACAATCCAAAATCAAGGGTCAAAATCAAGAGGCAAAGCTCTTAATTTCACTTCATCTCTACACTCGCTCCAGCAGCTTCCAATTTTTGCTTTATGGTTTCGGCCTCTTCCTTGGGAATGCCTTCTTTTACTACCTGTGGAGCAGCTTCTACCAAATCCTTAGCCTGCTTTAATCCTAGAGTGGTTACCTCACGCACTGCCTTGATAACCTCGATTTTCTTCTCGCCAAAACTCTTTAAGGTGACGCTGAATTCTGTCTTCTCCTCTTCCAGTGGTCCTTCCGCTGGCGCGCTAGGAGCAGCCGCCGGCGCTGCTACTGCTACAGAGGCAGCACTAACCCCAAATTCAGTCTCCAGGGCCTTGACCAAATCAGCCAGATCCAGCACTGTCATATTCTTAACGGCAGCAATAATTTCCTCCTTGGTCAAACTCTTAGCCTCTTTCTTTGCTCTTGAAGCCTTCTTTACCTCTCCTTCTTTAACTTCTTTCTCTGATTCCTCTGGTGACATGATTTCCTCCTTTGTTATTCGTTAGTAGTTTGAGCCCTGTTCTGCAACAAGTTCAATAGCCCCTGCAAGGGAAAGCTAAGAATATTATGTAAACTTCCCAGGGGGGCTTGTAATTGCCCAATTAGCCTGGAGATAAGAACTTCCCTAGGTGGCGAATTAGCCAGGCTTACCACTTCCTCTGGAAGCAGAATTCGAGCTCCTAACAATCCTCCTCTGATTTGTAAAGACAATGCCGCAGATTTGATATATTGGTTAAGAGCTTTAGCCGTATTAACTATGTCATCGGAGCCAAAAGCCAGGGCCATAGGACCCTCGATTATATCCATCAGTTGTGGCTTGCCTACCTTTTCAGCGGCACGATAGACCAGAGTGTTTTTGACCACATGATACTCGACACCCGCTTTTGCCAGCGCATTACGCAACTCAGCCATTTGTTTAGCAAGCAGGCCCTGATAATTAGTAGCGATGATAATAGTGCTTCGCGACAAATCATCAGCTAGGCTGCTCACTATTTGCATCTTCCTTTCTCTTAACATATTCACCCTCTCTTTAATCCTTTCCCGTAAAGGGAGAGGAAGTCTATAACAAAAATCCCTGTGCCAGCCTAACACAGGGCTAACTTAAGCCTCGGCAGGCAAGTTATTTAAACCCTCGGAGTACCTGCTGTCACTGGCGCCACTTTATTATAACACAAGGAATCAATTAGTTAAAGCATGCGGTTTGAGGCTGGTGAGTTGATATAGGGAGGCAGCGCGGGCAGCGCTCCCAAATTCGTAAACGGCGGAGATTATAACACTCCACCCAGATATGGAAGTTCTGTGGCGAGATTCCAAAATAGCGGCAGTTGAGCCTGCATCACGATTACCAGAATTGTAGTGAGCAAAGTATTTCACTCTCCGTCAGGCCTTTTTAAACGGAAATCACATACTTGCCAGGCCTATATATGACCTGAACAAAATCAGGTGATGAGTTGAAGTTGTCTAAATATTCAAGCGTTATTCCTTCGCCAATTATCGCCTTGTGGTCAGAGAAAACACGATGATAACTACAATTAACAAGGCTAGTATACCAATGACGAGCCATTCCCAAAATGAGGTCGCAGGTGCTGCTGGCGGCGCTGGTGCTGCAACTGGCTCTGACATGACAGTAAAAGTAGCTGTGGCAGGCTCGCTGGGTGCAGGCTCAAGAGCCCTTACCTGCCAGAAGTACGTTTTGCCCCAATCCAGCTTGTCAGTATAGCGATAAGCCGCAGTAGGCACCTCATCTCTGACTATCACCCTCGTCAAATCAGCATCTTCAGCTAAGATAAACTCGTATTCTGTCGTATCGGAGAAACCTATCCAGGAAAAACTTGGCGACATCGGTGTATTTCGGCTCCCGCTCTGCGGAACTTCCAAGATGGGCGCACCATGCCTTTCTCCCACCGAGCTGCATATCTTCACAGTAAAGTGCATCGGAGGTGACCAGCGACTATGAACCCGCTCCCCTTCTATGTTTTTGCTGCTTCTCACTCTCCAATAATAAGTCTTGCCACAAACAAAGCGGAATGAACCTTCAGGTGGACACCACGAGGGATTGCAACAATCCGGAGGAACTATGTCTTCTACCTTAAGTAATATGCTAGAAAACTCTTCATCCGGGGCTAGCCATAGCTCATATTCCTTAGCTAGAGGCAACTCATGCCAGCGAAAACAAAACGCTTCAGCCTGACAGGTGCATATGTAGCACGGCATAAATTCGCCCAAGGCTGGGGATGTTAGCCACGGTGTTCTCAAGACGAAAACATCGGAGTAAATCCAGAGACGACCAATGGCATTGTAGTCTGGATCATTATATTGTGATATGTCTCCATCGAAATACGTATTATCGTCAATGGCCCATAGGTCGATGGTCTCTTCGTCCTCATTGTATATTGACCTTAATGTGCCTGGCTTAAATTCAACATCATCTTCTAGCCCTAGTTCAAGTCTATCCCAGTCGTCTGGAGTAACCGTTTCCATGTGGGGTATTAGAGTGCGGGCCACGCCCGGGCCATAAGCTCCATAGAGTGCGCCTCCCCGTTGAGCCAAGTCATAAAGTGCGCCAGGGCAAGGAGGGTTCAATTTTTCCCATGGAATAGTGCTTCCAACGGTCCAGCGACAAACCTGGCATGCACCACTTGCGGCATAAATAAAGTGGTTGCGATCGAAA
>Ga0114922_10007133_pt1 | contig 10238 bp, 6 predicted proteins | sample AartaG_FD_100975 | JGI IMG/M metagenome (GOLD analysis project Ga0114922, IMG submission 100975) | Deep subsurface microbial communities from Aarhus Bay to uncover new lineages of life (NeLLi) - Aarhus_00045 metaG | ecosystem: Environmental > Aquatic > Marine > Oceanic > Sediment | place: Aarhus...
GTGTCGGCGGGATAAATCGTGTACGATACGCCAAGGGTGTCGAGGAGAGTATTGAACACGTATTCGGCCTCGCGGTCGAATTGAGGCGAACAATCCAGAACGACTCCTATTTCCATCGGCACCACTCCCGGTGTTGGCATGGAGACCGCGGAAAAGCGTGACCACGTAACGAGCGTGCGCGCAGTTCCCGCATTAATCGGGTTCGTTCTACAGCATGCCGGCTCGCTTTGTCAACCTCGGCCACGCGTCTGAGACGAGCCACGGAGGTCACAGAGAACGTCTTCTGGGCCAAGGAGGTCTGCCTCAGCCGCGAGATGTGAGAAGTTAAACCGACACGTGGCGTTTGGTTGAAGAGAGTGGTCTGCGGACGGAGGTTGCATGACCCTCCGAACGCCCTAAAACGGTAATCTGACAAGATTGGACGGGATGCTCAGGATACCGTCGCAGTCGCGTCCGCCCTGTGTGTGGCTGCCGACGATCCGCAAATAATCACAGGCCCCTTTTCTGAGATGCTTGATTTATTAAAACCTGAACGTGAGGCCAACATACAATGCGGTATCGTCATTATCATCCGGGCCCGTGTGACCAAGTTCGAAGCACATACGCTGGTACCTCACCTCGGCACAATTCCTAACGAAGGGCCTCCATCCACGGAGGATACGCATCTTCTCCTACGCCGTTTGACGCGAAAAACTCACTGATCCTCTGCGGCAGCTTCCTTCCGGGAAACAGAAACCTCAAGGGGTTCTGGAATGCAATACGATCAAGCATCTCTGGTTCCGGTGCTAATTCGGCAATAAATGGTTTCACATATTCCTCCAGTGTCCAAGTATGACGAGTCATCGGCCAATCCGTGCCGAAAATGATCCGATCCTTTGTGCGATCCTGGCCCATGAGATGCTTAAGAATTGGGAAATAGCGCTTGGCGGTTGTCCTACTCAGAGCTCTGGAGTGATACGAGAGATCTGCGTAAACATTGTCATACTCTTTCATTAAGTCCAGTATCTGGGTGCACCACGTTTCTTCCTGCCTGTCTTTTCCCATCAACATTAACTCATCATTTCCTCCAAAATGGGCAAAGTTGAGATACAACGCCGGGTGTTTTTGTAGAACCCCTTTCCAACTTGAAGGACGGCAAAAGTCTCGAGCGCACTCCATACAACGCATCAACTCACTGCTATAACCGCCGTCTTTGGAACAATGCGTAGTAATGGGAACGGAGTTTTCCTCGCAGTAGCCGTACACGGTCTCCAACTCACGCTCGACGCCGTCAGCATTACAGAAAGAGGAAGGATCAGGATGATAACCCAGGGGCGGATACATTTTCACTCCCAAGAAACCCATCTTGTCAAGAGCCTCTATAGTGGCTTTTGAAGCGAATTTTCTGCGAGGGTCAAACATAATAAAGGGCATTATCCTCCCCGGGTGTTCAATAGCCATATCCGATGTCAACTTCACTTGGTATCGATATGGACATTCAGGTTTTACGTGAAAAGAGGCAATCTCGAGGTCCATCATGAGCGGAGTTGACAACACAATATTCGCCTCTTTCATTTCGCCGACAAGTATTCTGGCAACCTCATCGAAATCTCTCCTCATCATGTCGAGGACTTCATGAAGCTTATCGTACTTTGGGCCCGGCGTCACCACTGTTGCGACTCTTGCGAGCCACGCCGTTCCTTTGCGCCGCAGGAACCATTCTCGGGGAGCCGATCTAGTCTTGAAAAATCCATCAGAAACGAATCTAAAATTCAGCAAATGACTGTGGACATCTATGAATTGCTGCATTTGGCCATCCTCCTATGACATATGACACCGGATGCGTTCACGCCCCGTCAGAGTGTTGCCGGCGTGTGAGGGTGCTGCTCGCACGTTGGAGACCCCGCGCTTCAATCCCCTTTTCTCACTGAGCCTCCGCGGAATCACGCATGCAGTCTGGAGACCCCATCCAGGAGCGGAACAGCAGAGTGTGGTGACTTGGACTCGCTTCGGAACTGGGCATCTTTGTACCGCCCCCCAATATGTTCGGCCGAGTAACGAAATGCTGATTCTAAGTGTTGAGATACGCCTATGCTCGGTAATCACTCTGGTCAAATAGAGCGTGGTCGCCGCGCAATGCCACGCGGTTGTTACCCTCAGAGCCCCTGGAGCGTGTCGTAAAATGCGTAACTCAATCGTTGTGAGACAGTTACGGCATTAGAGTCCCGACGCACCTACCTGACGCTTCTACCCTCACCTATGATGACGGGAGCATGCCGCGTTTTCTTCCCACAAAAGTAAGAAGAGTCGCTTTGAGTGAAACGGGAATGCCGATGTGGTTCCTGCGCTCGATGGGAGTTGAGGCTAGGAAGGAGGCGACGAGAGCGGAGAAGGCTAGATCTAGGAGGATAGGGTTCCACGGCTTGGGGTTGTGTCTAAGTGCCTGTTTGGACTTCCTTTAGCGTTTCCTACTGTCCAGGAGAATCGTTACGGGGCCCGCGTTGACAAGCTCGACATCCATCATGGCGCCGAAAATGCCTGTTTGCACGGGCAGGCCTTCGGACCTGATCAGGTCGCAGGTTCTCATGAACAGCGGTTCCGCCGCATCGGGTTGAGCGGATTGAATAAAGGATGGTCTGTTGCCTTTGCGACAGTCGCCGAGCAGCGTGAACTGCGACACGAGCAGAACAGCGCCCTCAACATCACGAAGCGACCGGTTCATCTTGCCGGCTTTGCCCTGAAAAATGCGCATGTTAGCAATCTTCCTCGCGATGAACTCCGCATCCTGGTCGGTATCATCCTTCTCGACGCCCAAGAGCACGAGCAGGCCCGTGCCGATTCTCGCGCAGACCTCGTTGTCTACCGAAACATGTGCTCTTGTCACTCTCTGGATTACAGCGCGCAATTGTTCGTCCTTCTTCTTCCGTTCCTCCCGGCGGGCGGGACGCCCGCCCTACGTGGAGTGCGGGATCAAACTTTCCAACCCGGATTCTAAGTAGGTTTGAGCACCATCACCGATTCGGTCTCTTCGTCGGAGAAGCGCTCGGGGGTGCTATAGGACACGAGTCGGACGTACTCGCCGTTTTTCCAGAGCTCGAACAGGTCCGCATAGTGCCTGCTCGATCCATCCTCCGACTGACCGCCGGGATAGGCTGCGAGCAGCTCGTCGCGTTTGTCGAAACTGGCGATTAGCCTGAGCGTTGCGCCGGCATTCACTTCATTCAAGTCGCCGCCGGGGTTCAAGGTGTAGCTGGTTCCGCCAACCGGCACGTTCTTTCTGGACAAGTTTTCGACGCGTGCCAGAGACTCGAACCGTGCGCTGTTGAACCGTCCCCATTTCCATCCGCGCATATCCTCGCCCGCTTTGAGGATGAGCTGGTTCACGGCCTTACGCAGACTTTCTCGTAAGATCGCGTCGAGGGCTTCGCCTTCCGGCATTTCTACTATTCCCGTCTTCATATGTTCAGGTTGCTCCCTGATAATCTGCTCCAACAGCTCTGCGGGCGGCTCCCACGACTTTTGCCGGGGGAGATCCCATCGGTCCTCGGGAGCCAGCGTTGCGCCGCGCCACAGGCGGTTCCAGACAGCATCCCGCACAAACATGAACCAGCTAATCCATATAGTCGTCGCCACGCTGTCCGGGGCGGCTTTGAAATCCCAGATCTTGAGCAGACCGAGCACCCTTGCCATGTGCTGCTCGGGTTTTTCGTCTTGAAATGCCGAGAAGAGCGCGGGAAGGAAGGCTTCGGCAGCACAGTCGTGCACGTCGAGCTGAAACCTTTTCATGTCCTCGACGCTTACAATCTGGTTGGCAGAAAGCAGATGGTTGATCCGGCGCGCACGGTAGCTTGGAGCCCACTGCCAGCCGAGGTAATAAGGATAACTTCGTCCCACAGGACGCTGGTTGGCTGACGCCACAAAACGGCATTCCGGATTCATCACGTATCTCAGCTTACTGAACGGTATGAACCGCTGCCAGTCAAACGCGCCGGATGAACCGTCATGAGGAACGCGACCGAATCCGCGTTTACGGATCGGAAACCCTCCGGCGGGTATAATAGCCACGTTGCCTTCGTTATCGGCATACGCGAAATTCTGGGCGGGTACGCTCACACAACGGACGGCGTCGAGAAAGTCGTCGAAGTTCGTCGCGCTGTTGAACCTGAGGATAGCCTGAAGTTCGTCCGACGGTTGGTGACCTACCCACTGCATAGTTACGGTCTGTCCTTCGCGAGTCAGGACGGGACCGTGAACCGACAGTTCAATGGCGACGTGTTTCGTCTCGGCGTCCTTGACAGCGATCTCCTCCTCGACGGTCTCGAAACGGCGCCATCTTGCCTTATGCCGGTATTTCGAACCGTCTTTGGGATGCACCTTCTCGTAGAAGTAGTCGACGACATCAGCACGCGTGCTCGTCATACCCCAGGCGATGTGCTCATTACGTCCCACGATAACTCCGGGCATTCCCGGGAAAGTGGCGCCGGCGACGTTCAATCCGTCCGCGACAAGGTGAGCGAGATACCATACCGAAGGGAGGCTGAACTCCAAGTGTAGATCATTGCAGAGGATGGGTTTGCGCGTCGCGGATTTCGTGCCGTCAACCGCCCAATTGTTGCTGCCGGGCCGTCTGCTTGCCCCCTGCAGGAAGCCTGCTCGGAGCGCGCGTCCGAGAATGTCATGCGCAGCTTCAAGGAGCCCGGGCACATCATTCGGGATCCTCGAGCGCGCATGGCGTGGTTTCGACGGCCTCTTGTCCGGAACGACAGGTGTCTCATACGGTCGGTCCAGCGGGTAAAGTGCATCCGCGGCGTCGGCGCCGAGCCCGTCCACCACTGCCGGGAGCCACAGATCGTCGAAGGAGCCGCAAACGAGCCACGCCACGTACCTCAAAAACGCCAACGAGTCGATCGGAGCCCACGGTTCCATCACGTAGCCAAGCGTGGCGAAATAGGAGGGGAGTTCGTCCGGCGATACTTCCTCAACGCGAGCGTTGACGCCGCGACAATAGGCTGTGAGACACCGATACGAGAGGCCATCCGGGGTCATCTCGTCAAGACATCTCTGTGCAGCGCGTTTGAACCCGAGAGTGCGGCAGAACAGGTCTCGTTCGAACGCCCGCTCGCCCAGCACTTCTGCCAGGCGGCCTTGAGCCGTTCTTCGCAGTATGTCCATCTGCCACATTCTGTCCGTGGCATGGACATAGCCGAGCGCACAAGCGGCGTCTTCGCTGGTATCGCCATAAATGTGGGGTATGCCGTACCGGTCCGTTACGATCGTGACGTTTTTTTCGAGCGCGCCAAGCGTCGTGCTTCTCACCACCGCGCGTACCTCCCACCAGATTCGTTCCCCGCCAAGCTTGCCGTATGATTATATGCCAAGATACCGGATAAGGCAAGGCGTGTTGTCCAACAATTCCATGTCCGGGTGTAGCATTGTAGAATAAAGGCCGCTGCCTCGCGCAAATACCTACCTGCAAAACTCGAGATGCTGTCGAGATTGACATGAGACGCGAATCAGGACTATAATGGCCGGATGGCCCGCGTCACGTAGGCGGGCATGGATCAGACGTCCAGTAGCATGAGTATGGAGCAGGATTCGTGGTGACAGGGAGTGTGGGGCGAGTTGTCGCAGGCCTGACCCTGCTATCATCGATGGCGTCCTGCCGGAGCTTTTGCAGTGTGCACGGAAACCAAGGAATCACTCCGGAGCGGTGACTCAGCCAGGAATATCTGCCTGGCAGGGGTGCGCGTACACAACCTGAAGAACCTCGATGTTGAGATACCGCGCAACCGTCTTGTAGCCGTTACCGGGGTGAGCGGTGCGGGCAAATCGAGCCTCGTGATTGACACAATCTGCGCGGAGGGTCAACGTCGCTACCTTGAATCGCTCGATCCGTATTCGAGACAGTTCGTCGGCAGGATGAGCAGTCCGGACGTGGACTTCGCCGTAGGAATCCCACCGACGATTAGTCCCAAAAAGGTTGCGCTTTCGCACAAATGGCGCTCAACCGTGGGGACTGCCACGGAGATCTACAACTACTTGCGTCTACTTTTCGCCAAAATCGGCGTAGTGCATTGTTACCGGTGCGGGCGCGAGATGGAGAGCACGAGTGCCGAGCAGGTAGCCGACGAGCTTGAAAAGGCACACGGCGGTGACCTGGTTTTCATAACATTCGGGGTGAACGGGTCGCCATCGGGCAAGCTGATGGAGCGGCTGGTGCGCGACGGGTATACGCGCGCGATTGTGGGGGACTCGGTTCAGCAGATAGACGAGCTTCGCGGCCGGAGGAACAAGAAGCGCGCCGAGGTACACGTGGTCGTTGACCGCGTCACTCCGGGTCGGTGCGGGCGAAGACGCCTTGTTGACTCGCTCGAGACTGCCTACCGTGAGGGCTCGGGCGAGTTGAGGGTACATGTTGCGGAAGCTGACGTGCTGCGCTACAGCGCGCGTCCCGACTGTCCTTACTGCGGGACAGAACCTGTCAGTCTGAGCCCGGCTCTTTTCTCGTTCAACAGCGCGGCGGGGACATGTGCTCAGTGCCGCGGCTCCGGAATGGTGGCGGAGGTGGACCTGCAGGCGGTCATCCCGGATGAGGCCAGAAGTATCGAGGATGGAGCTATTGCACCGTGGAGGCATCAGCAGCATCGTTGGCCATTGAACGAGCTGAGGATCATAGCGCACAAGTACGGCCTGTCTCTGCGCGTCCCCTTTGAACAACTCAGCCGTAAGAACAGAAGACTTGTGCTTGAGGGTGAGACGTACTTCCCGGGCGTCTACAGATTCTTCGATATGCTTGAACAGAAGAGGCACAAGCCGGGTGTGGCGGAGTACCTGGACGTGTATCGTAAGAGCGTTGAGTGTCCGGAGTGCGCGGGAAACAGGCTGAACCCGCAGGCGGCCAGCGTGCACGTTAACGGATTCAACATTGCAGAGCTCTGCAATTCACCCTTGTCCGGTTTGAAGAAACGTCTGGCGGGACTCAGGTTGGACGGTTGGCAGAGAAAGGTAGCTGGTGGGTCAATTGAGCAGATCGTGAGGCGCGTTGATTGTCTCACAAAAATGGGGCTCGGCTACCTGACGTTGGACAGGAACTTCGCGAGTCTTTCCGAAGGAGAGGTTCGACGGGTGAATCTCGCGGGTTTCCTTTCAGCTGACCTCAGCGGCAGCCTGTATGCGCTGGACGAACCGACGGTAGGTCTTCATCCGTGTGACCGCGAGCGTTTGTTCGAGGCGCTCGAGGCGCTCAAAGAGCGCGGTAACACGGTTATCGTCATAGAGCATGACAGGCATATCCTCGAAAGGGCAGACCAGGTCCTCGAGCTGGGACCCGGAGCTGGACGAGCCGGCGGGGAGATTGTGTTTCAGGGAACCTACGATCGGATCCTCTCCTGCGGTAAGTCCCTTACAGGAAGATACTTATCAGGGCACTCGACGGCGCTAACTCATGAAAGACGCGTAGCTAGCGGGCATCTGAAGGTCATCGGGGCGCACAAGCACAATCTTCGTGATATCAATCTGAAAATCCCCCTGGGAGTGTTGGTGTGTATCACGGGCGTGTCAGGTTCCGGTAAGAGCGTGTTGTTGCGGGACGTGATCTATGCCGCTCTTGCGGGTGAGAATGACGCGTTGCCTCGGGGGGGTAACGGGTATGTCGCGCTGGAGGGAGCCGAGCAAATAGAACGAGCAATGTTCGCGGACCACAGTTCCATAGGCCGCTCACCGAGATCGGTACCGCTGTCTTACATTGGAGTCTACGCTAAAGTACGCGCGCTTTTCGCCGGTGTTCGCGTGGCGCGGGTTAAGGGTTACCGGAGCAACCGTTTTTCTTTCAATGCGAAGGGAGGGCGTTGTTCCGGTTGTAAAGGTCTGGGCTACATCGAAGTGGCGATGAACCTGGTGCCTAACGTCCGTGCGAAGTGTTCTGCGTGTGAGGGCAAGAGGTTCAAGGACGAGATACTGCAGGTGCGCTTCCGGGGCAAGAACATTGCCGACGTGTTGGATATGACTGCGGAGGAGGCGGTGACGTTTTTTTGCGATTCGCCCGATATAGAGAGCGGACTCAGGGCGCTTGACGAGGTCGGTCTGGGATACTTGCAGCTCGGTCAGCCGCTGGCGAGCCTTTCGCGTGGCGAGGCTCAGCGGCTCAAACTGGCCTCTTCCATCTTACGAGGCGCTGGAGGCGATGCTCTGTTCTTGTTCGACGAACCCACGGCGGGGCTCCACTTTGAGGATGTGAGGAAGCTGACCGAGTGTTTCGATACGCTTCTGGAGAAGGGCAACTCAGTTATCGTAGCAGAACACAACATGGAACTGGTCAGGCAGGCCGATTACGTAGTGGATCTGGGTCCGGGAGCCGGTCTGAGGGGCGGTAGAGTTGTTGCAAGAGGAACGCCGCAGCATGTTGCTCGATGCAAGTCCTCGAAAACGGGGAAGGCTCTCGAGGAGTACATAAGGTGTGCGGGACAACCAGCAGGTGGGGAGGTACGCGCTCTCGCAGGAGCGTGAACGCTATGGGCACCGCGATTAAGAAAAACGAACACGCCGGGGACCAAAGCTCTCGGGACCCGAATGTCGGCACGTCATCGGCATCATCTCTCATAAGCGACACCGCCCGCGAGACTATTCGGGCGGAAATCGACACTGTGGGTGGAAACGAGGTCTTCTTCATAGGCAGAACCGACGAGCGCGGCCTTGTGACCGATATTGCGGTGCACGCCAGGGGCAATGATGAGGCGGTGTCGGCTTTTATCGGCTCAGCGTCGGCGGGCGACGTGGTGATCCATAACCATCCATCCGGTCCACTCACTCCGTCCGACGCGGACATTGGTTTCTCGAGCACATTCGGCGACATGAGCGTTGGCTCGTACATCGTGGACAATATGGTACGAAAGGTGTACGTGGTCGTGCCGGTTTTTGAGAGGATCGAAACGAAGAAGATTGCCCCCGAACAGGCAACCGCGATTGTGAGACCCGGTGGGGCGATCGAGAGGGATTTGGCGTCATACGAGTTCAGGAGTCAGCAGGTTGAAATGATGGAGGAGGTCATAGGAGCGTTTGACGAGGACAGGATAGCCCTTATCGAGGCCGCAACAGGTACGGGTAAGACGGTCGCCTACCTGATTCCCGCCATATTGTGGGCGACAGCCAACGGCGAACGGGTAGTCGTATCGACGAACACGATCAATCTTCAGGAGCAGCTCATACACAAAGACATACCGATGCTGAGACGCGCCCTCGGAATCGGATTTGAGGCGATCCTGATGAAAGGAAGAGGCAACTACGTCTGCTTGAGAAAACTTGAGAAGGTGGCCTCGGACATCGAGCTTTTTTCCACGAGCGACGACAGGAAGATGCTCGCGGATATCATAGCGTGGGCGCGAAAATCCAGGGACGGAGACAGGTCACAGCTCAGTTTCGTGCCGCCTGAGCATCTGTGGGAGAAGGTCTGTTCTGAAGCCGATTTTTGTTTGCGGGCGAAATGCTCTCACTTCAAGGACTGTTTTGTCAATCGTGCTCGTCGAGAGGCATCGCAATCGGACATCATTGTAGCGAACCACCATCTTCTGTTCGCGGATATCTCGTTGAGGAGACAGACGGGCAGCTACTCTGATCTCGCGGTACTTCCGTCGTACCGGAGGCTCGTGATTGACGAGGCTCACAACGTCGAGAACGTGGCGACGTCGTACCTCGGCGAGCGGATCACGCGGGCCGGTCTCGCCAGGATAATAGGGAGGCTGCATCGTTACGAGCGGGTGAAACGCTCTGCGGTTGAGAAGGGTATTGTTCCTTTCCTGCGCGCTAAGATCGGGCGCGCGCGCGGCGCCTTCACGGACAAGCAAGGCGAGAGACTGCTCTCTGTGATTGACGGTACGATAGTACCGTTGCTGGAAGGGCTGTTGCAGCTTGTTGATGTTGCGTTTGAAGCTGTTTTTGAATTTGTTCAAGGGTTTTCGCAGGAGACCGGCCTGGAGAAGAAGCTGAGAATCACCGATGAGGTGCGCACGGGCGACGGGATGCGCAACGTTTACTCGGAACGCGTGGAACCTCTCGTTGCGGAGCTCACGGCGGCGGCGGGAAAGCTTGGTGCTGCAGCGGTCGCGCTGTCCAAAGCCAAGAGCAAGGATGAGAAGGCTGACTTCACGCTGGACCAGGCGGAGCTGAACGCATACGCGATTAAGTTCAGGACGATAGCGGCTTTCATCGCGCAGATATTCAATGAAACCGGTCATGAGGACACGATTCAGTGGATTGAGACGAAA
>Ga0114922_10007134_pt1 | contig 10237 bp, 12 predicted proteins | sample AartaG_FD_100975 | JGI IMG/M metagenome (GOLD analysis project Ga0114922, IMG submission 100975) | Deep subsurface microbial communities from Aarhus Bay to uncover new lineages of life (NeLLi) - Aarhus_00045 metaG | ecosystem: Environmental > Aquatic > Marine > Oceanic > Sediment | place...
CTGGGTAATCCAGGTGAAACATCCATTTTGGAGTTAGCGGAGAAAATCATAGAATTAACAAATTCAAAATCGCAGATAGTAACTTCGCCTCTACCGGAAGATGATCCACAGCAAAGACGGCCGTTAATAGAACTGGCGAAGACAGAACTGGATTGGCAACCAAGCATCGGACTCAATGAAGGTTTAATACGAACTATAGATTACTTTAGAAAAATTGCGGAACCATATGAACATGCAGTTGTTGTCTGAAAAGACTGGAACTTTTGACAGGTTGCGTATGAGTTCATATCTCACGTTTTGCAATGTGGTCAAAGAAGCAGCTTTATGGAAAGAAAATATTACGCCTGGCTTTCATTGTTCAGCAGGCCAGAACGACCAAAGACCTAAGCCAGGTTCGCCGGGACAGCAAGATTATAAAGATTTATCGTAGCGACATTTGGTTATAAAAACAAGTTTAGGCAAAATCAAAGTATGACAACTTTGTAAAGAGTCCCTCGTAGGTGTCAGTTTTATCTTTGTGCACCCACGGGGACGGAGTCTGCCGGGAACTCCCATTTTTGACATATGATTTATTGGATTTTTGGGATAAGGATATCTTATGAGCATTGAGGTTAAAGAGGCTTTAGTGGAGTGCGTCGATCACGAGGGGGAAAGTATTGCGTTCATCATACGGGCGGAAAAATCTGTTGAGGAGACGACATTTTTGACACCTGAGGATTTTAAACAGCAGATCGGGTTTATTGTTTATCCGAAGGGTGGCGAGATTGTTCGGCACATTCACAAGCCAATGGAACGTCACCTGGTGGGCATGTCGGAGATTTTGCTGGTTAAGAAGGGCCTTCTTGAAGCGGACTTCTATACCGACGAGAAACAGTACCTCGAAACAAGAGAGCTAGGAGAAGGAGATTTGGTTCTGCTGGTAAGCGGAGGACATAGATTCAGATGCATGGAGGACACAGTGCTCCTGGAGATAAAGCAGGGCCCCTATATAGGTCAGGAAGAGAAAAAGAGATTTTGAAATTCAAAAACATATTTGCGCGGTATCATTTATGCAAACGGGTGTAATAATTCAGGCGAGGATGAGCTCGGAGAGGTTCCCGGGTAAAGTACTCTACAAAACAGCAGGGAAGCCTTTGCTCGGGTACTTGTTGGAACGATTGGAACATTGTCAATATTGTGACAGGGTTGTTGTGGCGACGTCTGTGGAGGAAAGTGATGATGATATTGAAAAGTTCTGTGACGCCCTAAAAGTAAACTGCTATCGCAGTTCTCTTGAGAACGTGGCTGAGCGATTCAAGGGCGCTGCGGTTAAATACGATTTTGACAGTTTTGTTCGAATATGTGCGGACAGTCCTTTGCTTGACTATCGATTGATTGACAGATTGGTGGAAATTTTTACGGAAGGTGAATTTGACCTTGTGACTAATATCCTTGACAGGACATTTCCAAAGGGACAGTCCGTTGAGGTTATTCGCAGAGACACTTTTGAACGGGCTTTTAAACTGATGAAGGAGCCTCAGGACCGTGAGCATGTTACACGGTATTTCTACAACAGGCCGGGTGAATTTAGAATATTCAATTTGCTTAATGATGTGGATTATAGTTGGTTGCAATTAACAATTGACAGGCCTGACGATATAGCGATTTTTGATTCGATTTTAGGCGGGATGGACAGGCCGCATTGGGAATACAGCCTTGAAGATATATTGGAATTATGGCATCAAGCAACGGGTGGGTTGAAGGTTAGTTGATTTTATGAGCAAGCTTAGAGCGGGTATAATCGGGTTAGGAGTTGGCGAACAACATATAACCGGATACCAAAGTCATTGGTCATGTGAAGTTACGGCTCTCTGTGATTTTTCCACTGAGAAGTGCACGATGGCACGCCGGAAGTATCCGGAGATGGCCGTTTTTGAAAATTGTGAGGCGATACTTGATAATCCCGATATCGATATTGTTTCAATCGCTTCGTATGACAATTATCATTATGAACAAATAATCAAGGCTATTGAAACCGGCAAGCATATATTTGTCGAAAAACCGCTGTGTTTATATGAATGGCAGGCATCACATATTAGAACGCTACTAAGAGACAACCCTCACATAAAGTTGTCCTCCAATCTGGTACTGCGAAAATCTAAGCGTTTTGCCGGATTAAAAGAGCTGATTGATAATGGCCGGTTAGGGCAGATATATTATGTTGAGGCGGATTATAATTACGGACGATTGCACAAGATAACTGAGGGCTGGAGGGGCAGCATAGATTTTTACTCGGTTGTGTATGGCGGCGGTGTTCACATAATCGATCTGCTGTTGTGGCTTACCGGTGAGCGTGTTTCAGAAGTTTGTGCCTATGGCAATAATATTTCAACGCATGGTTCAAAGTTTAAATATAATGATATTGTGGTCGGCATTCTGAAATTTGAAAGCGGTGTTACCGGCAAAATTGCATGTAACTTTTCCTGTGTCTATCCTCATTTCCATAATCTTCTGATTTACGGGACAGATGCAACATTTGTGAATGATTTTGAAAAAGCAAGGTTATTTTGTTCAAGAGACCCAACGGTAAAAGCCAAAGAGATAGGGACAAGCTACTGTAGCGTTCATAAGGGAGAGCTTATTCATAACTTTGTTGATTCAATAGTTACCGGCAGTGAGCCTGAGATTACAGTAGGTGATATTTTTGATTCAATGAGTGTGTGTTTCGCAATTGAGAAGTCCTCGATCGGTAACGGTGCCGTCGAAGTCAAGTATATATAGTATTTTGTGGGATTTGTGTCATGCGAAATGTGGTTTTTGGCAAACCGGTTATAGGTGAGCAGGAACAACTGGCAGTCCGTGATGTGTTAAATGGTACGATTCTGGTGCACGGACCGAAGGCAAAAGAGTTTGAAGGGGCTTTTGCGGCATACACGGGGGCGGATTATGCGGTCTCAGTATCATCGTGTACGGCGGCGCTTCATCTGTCTTACTTTTACCTTGAACTCGGCCCTGGTGATGAGGTGATAGTGCCGGCACAAACCCATACAGCAACAGCCCATGCGGTTGAGTTCTGCGGGGCTAAGCCAGTATTTGTAGATGCAGAGACCATGACGGGGAACATTGATATTGAGCAAATCGAATCGAATATAACAGAAAGAACAAAAGCAGTTTCGGTTGTCCATTTTCTCGGTATGCCAGTCAATATGGACAGAATTTCTGAAATTGCCGAAAAGCATAACCTGTTTGTGGTCGAAGACTGTGCACTTGCCGTTGGTACATATTTCAGTGGAATCCATGCAGGTCTTTGTGGTGATGTTGGCTGCTTTTCTTTTTATCCGGTCAAACACATAACGACGGTAGAGGGAGGAATGCTTATTACAAAGCATGAGGAAATTGCAAACAAGACCACTCGGCAAAAAGCGTTTGGTGTGGATAGATTCATTGGAGAAAGAAAAATTCCCGGCCAGTATGATGTGACAATGCTGGGATTTAATTATCGTCTCAACGAAGTTCAGTGCGCGCTGGGAGTTGAACAGTTGAAACGAATAGATGATTTTCTGAAAAAACGCAGGGCAAATTATGAGTTTCTCAGCAGAGGACTGTACGAGATAGATGAAATAAGTCAGTTTGAGTCCAGCAACGAGGAATTCCAAAGCAGTTGTTACTGCCTTTCGGTGATTTTAAATGAAAAGCTTGCAGCCAATCGTGTTGAGATAATAAATAAACTTAAAGAAAAAAGTGTTGGAACGAGCATTTACTATCCCAGGCCGGTACCACACCTGAGCTATTACAAAAATAAGTATGGATATAGTGACGAAAGTTTTCCAGCTGCCGCTCTGATAAGTTATGGTTCAATAGCATTGCCTGTTGGGCCGCACCTTAACATTGAAGATATGCAGTATATTGTTGATTCACTGAAGGATGTGATAAGTGAGGTGAAATAAAATGAAGGAATTTGCAAAAAAACGAGTACTATTGGTGGGCGGTGCGGGATTTATTGGTCATCATCTTGCATTGAGGCTTAAGAGGGCCGGGGCGGAGGTTTTTGTTGTCGATAGTCTTTCAGTGAACAATTACCATAATTTTCTGAGCATTAGAGAGAAGAATCCCGATGAGAAGTTGTATCTTAAGATTATAAAGCAACGACTTGATTTGCTGGAGTCAAACGATATTCCTTTGATAGTTAGCGATGCGCGGGATTATATTGCTCTGAGCAAAATTGCCAATGAGACAGAACCTGATACTTTGATTCATCTTGCAGCCGTGGCGCATGCCGGCAAATCCAACAAAGATCCTTATTCGACGTTCGATCATAGTCTGCGGACTCTGGAAAACGCTCTTGATTGTCGCCGAAAGAAGCTCGAACACTTTATATATTTTTCATCGAGTATGGTTTACGGAAATTTTGATGGGGAATTCGTGACTGAAGAAAGCCCGTGTGAGCCGTTGGGTATCTATGGCGCTCTTAAGTTTGCCGGTGAAAAGATTGTGATTGCGTACAACCAGGTTTTTGACCTGCCATATACGATAATCCGGCCGTCGGCTTTGTATGGTCCAATGTGTGTGAGCAGAAGAGTGGGACAGGTACTTATAGAAAAGGCCATAAGCGGTAATGAAATACGCATTGAAGGTGATGGTTGTGATAAACTCGATTTTACGTATATCGATGACCTTACATCGGGCATAATGAATGTTCTGACAACTGATAAATCCAAAAATCAGATATTCAACCTTACATTTGGCCAATCCAGAACGATTAATGAAATGGCTGCGATTTTGACTGAGCATCTTCCCGACATTTCGATTGAGTACGTTACGCGTGACAGATTGTTGCCCAAGCGCGGCACTTTGAGTATTGCCAAAGCCCAACAAATGATAGGCTATAACCCAAAGTACAGTTTGGAAGAAGGCTTTGCCAAATACATTAAGTGGTATAAGGATTTATTTAGTAAAGACAGCAAATATCTGAAGGCGTATGAACATGCGGATTATATTTTGGGGAAATGGCAAGAGAGGAAAGAACTGCTTACAGGCTCTGATTTGCAGAGGGTATGACATTGGGCTTGTGGTTTGTCATCCAGGTAAATCAGTCGTGAAAGATGCCGCTGAGCAGGCGTCTATCGCGACTATCAGTCCGGAAGAACCGAACGATGAGTCGGTGCGTGAGCATCTTGAGTCTTTGGATTGTGATTTGTTTGTGCTTGCGGCGTACGGCAAGATACTTAAGCAGCAGATAATAGATGTACCGAGGCAGATGTGTATCAATCTGCATGGGGGCAGACTTCCTGAGTACAGGGGTTCTTCGCCGATGAACTGGTCGTTGATAAATGACGAAAGCTGCTTTGGCCTGTCGATAATCAAGGTTGATGCGGGAGTTGATACGGGTGATGTTCTGCTGGATAAGGTATTTGATATTTCTGAGACAGATACGATTTGTGATTTGCACGCTATCGCCAATGAGCAGTTTCCTTTGATGCTGGCAGAGGCGGTCGAGCAGATTGCAAACGGGACTTTCGAGTTACGAAAGCAGGATGAGGCCAAGGCCGGTTATTATCCGCTTCGTTTTCCGGATGATGGATTGATTTTGTGGGATATTTTTACGGCTAAGCAGATTTATAACCGGATAAGGGCACTTACGGAGCCTTATCCGTGTGCGTTTAGTTTTTATAATACAAAAGAGATTAAACTGATTTCGGCTCAGTTGTGCAGGGAGGATTTCTTCGGTGAGCCGGGCAGGGTTTACAGGAAACATAATGGAAAGCTGCTGGTTTGCGCTTCTGACAGATGCCTGTGGATAACAGGTGCTGAGTTTAAGGATAGCGGGCAGTCTTTATATGATTCGGTCGGACGATATGAAAAGCTTGCTACCGTCAGGGATTGCCTTTTGGAGAATTTAAGAGGCGGGAAGATGCATATTTCAACATAGTTTGAGTTTAAGGGTAAAATGAAAATAAGTGATTTTGATTTGAATGTGAATGTGCTGATTGTCGCAGAGATAGGCAACAATCATGAGGGTAGTTTTGCGCTTGCAGAGGAGATGATACACAGAGCCGCCGACGCAGGAGCCGATGCTGTAAAGTTTCAGACATTTCATACTAAGCAGTATGTAAGTCAAAGCAATATGGACCGATTTAATCGGCTCAAGTCTTTTGAGCTCACTTACGATGAATTTGAAGCCCTTGGCAATGCAGCAAAAAAGGCTGGCGTTATATTTTTGTCGACCCCTTTTGATTTGGATAGTGCGGAATTTTTAAATAATATAGTTCCTGCTTTTAAGATTTCATCAGGGGATAATAATTTTTATCCATTGATTGCAAAGATAGCAGGTTTTGGTAAACCGATTATGCTCTCAAGTGGTTTGGCTGAGATGGATCGGCTATACAAGTCAAAAGATTTGATTGAAGAAAAGTGGAAAAGTCTGCAAGTCGATCCGGGATTGGCGGTTCTTCATTGTGTCAGCAGTTACCCCGTTTGTCGTAGTGAAGCTAACCTTGGTGCTATCAGGCAGATTGAGAGTAAACTTGGATGCGTTGTTGGCTATTCAGACCATACGATGGGTATTGAAGCAGCAGTGTTGTCGGTGGCTTTGGGCGCAAGGATTGTAGAAAAGCATTTTACAATCGATAAGAATTATTCTGACTTTCGTGACCATCAACTCTCCGCTGACCCAACTGAGATGGTGCAATTAGTTCGCCGAATTCGTGAAACACAGGAATATATCGGGACGGGGCAAAAGGTGCTTCAGGAAAGCGAAAAGGCCAATGAGAATCTGATTCGAAGGTCTATTGCAGCTAAACGTGATCTTGCAGCCGGTACGAGAATTTCGGCAGAGGACATCGCCTGGGTTCGTCCGGGCGGAGGCCTTGAACCCGGAAGAGAAGAACTTGTTCTGGGCAGGAAGTTGGGTGATTTAGTATATTGTGGCGAAATGATAACACTGGCGTCATTAGCTGTTGAGGAGCAGGAATGAAGGTCGTGATTCTGACAACGCAGACGACACATCATACGTATTTTGTCCGGGAGTTGGGGAAGGAGTTTGAAGTTAATGCTGTTTTTGTGGAACGAACGGTCAACAAAGCTGTTTTTGATACACATCATTCCTTTGAAGATGATAGAGACATTTATGAAAAAGCAGTGTTTTTTGACAACAAAGAACCCCGTTTAGAAAATGAATGCCAGGTTATAGAAGTTGAGACGATAAATAACCATAAGTCGGTAAACAGGCTGAAGGAATTTAAGCCTGAAGTTGTTATATCTTTTGGCGCGGGGAAAGTCAAACAGGAAGTAATTGATGTTTGTCCGGAAGGGATTATAAATCTCCATGGAGGCAATCCGGAGGAATATCGGGGCCTGGATTCGCATTTGTGGGCGATTTATCACGGCGATTACAAGAATTTGATTGTAACACTGCACAGACTTAACGAGGAACTGGACGATGGTGAAATTATTTTACAGTCGCCAATAAAACTTGATCGCGATATGAAGCTGCATCAACTCAGGCGTCTCAATACCGAGATATGCGCAGAGTTGACTTTGTCCGGACTTGATATGTTTAAGCGTCATGGACGGTTTATATCGAGGCCGCAGTTGAAACAAGGGCGATACTATTCATTTATGCCCGCAGCTCTCAAGGAGATTTGTCAGAGACGGTTCGAAAGGTATACGGAGACGCTATGTTGAATCTTGTAGAAAGACTGTCAGAAGATAGATTGGCGATATTTCTTTTTCATGGTGTAATTAACAAGTCTGATTACGAGGTGAGGAATTATACCAATAAGCATCTTGAAAACGACACGTTTTACAGACTTATGTGTGAACTGAAAGAAAAAGGCAATTCGGTTTCAATGGAAGAGGTTATTGAACATTGGGCCGGACGGAGAGCCTTGCCTGGCCGATCCTTCGCGGTTACTTTTGATGACGGTTTCGAGAACAATTATTCAGTAGCGGCGCCGATATTGAGGGACTTAGGCATACCGGCCACCTTTTACGTAACGACGGATTTTATCGAGAACAATTCGATGAGCTGGATCGACCGCATTGAATATTGTTTGGAACAGGTCGAGCGCAGGAGTCTGGTTTTTAAGTGGGATAGCCAAAGGTACAGTTTCTGTAACACAGAAGATAAGATAAGGATACTGAATCACATAAGGGAGAAAGTAAAGTCCGATTGTTCATTGAACCCGAATCTGGTGGCAAATGATGTCTTTGATCAATTAGGCATTGAGCAGGTGCAAAGCAGCAATGACGATATTGATTTGAAGATGAACTGGCAGCAAGTAAGGGAACTTTCAGAGGATGATGGATTTACAATTGGTGGTCACAGTCATACTCACCGAACACTGTCATTCCTTGGAAAAGAAGAGCTGGAAGCTGAGATAGAAAGAAGTACCAAATTGCTGTTGGAAAAAGCCGGTGTCAGTCCAAGGCACTATTCATATCCGGAGGGTCTGGAGCATTGCTATTCAGATGAGGTTGTAGAAACGCTGAAAGCTTTCGGTGTCCAATGCTGCCCGACGGCTATTGACGGAACAAATGATATTAATAATTCGCTGTTTGATCTGAGACGGATCATGGCCGCTTAGCGTGGAAATAGATAATTTTTTAATTGAAGCCTGGGAGTGGAACTATGACTGAAGAAAACTCCAAATTTCCGGCGGCCCATAAAGAAAAAGCAAAGTGCCCCCTTTGCGAAACTGTTAACTGTGAGTTTATCTATACAATAACAGAAATATCTGAGAAGGAAAAAAGGCTGGGAATCAATTCTGATGGTTACCTGCGAAGTATTTGCTTATGCGGGAAATGCGATGTTTTTTTTAATTGGCATAATTATGACATGAGCTGCATCTATGAAGGCACCTATCATGAAATTGCGCATGGTAAAATAGTGGATCGATATTTAACCATTAGAAGAATGCCCGAAGCACAATCAATTAATAAGCAGCGGGTCAGGAGGATCGTAGAGTTTGTACAGAAGCAAGGGTTTGAATTTTCCAGAACAAGCATACTGGATGTGGGAAGCGGTTTGTGTGTTTTTTCCGGTGAGTTAAAAGATTTAGGCTTCAGGTGCTATTGCATAGACCCGGACCCTTGCGCGGTAAAGCATGCAGAGGCAAACGTGAAAGTCGACGGTGCATTTTGCGGAACTATGATGGAATTTTCCTCAGAACTTAAATATGACATTATATGCTTTAATAAAGTATTGGAGCACATAAAAAATCCTGCCGGCGCTTTATCGAAAGCCAAAGATTTCTTAAATCAGGATGGTTTTGTGTATATTGAATTACCGGATGCCTATGGTGCTTTAGGAGCCGGAACCATGGCCGAAAGACCTGAATTTTTTGCGGAGCATTATACTGTTTTTACTGAAAAATCTCTGAAATGGATTGTAGAGGCAACTGGTTTTCAGTGTATCGACTACAGGAAAATTCATGAGCCTGGAGATAAGTTTACGCTATATGCTTTTTTAAAGCCGTTAAAAACAAAGAAAACCGATTAAATAAAAGATTTTGGGCAAAACTCGGTAGCGGTTGGAAACCCGGCAAAATTTCTTAAAGAAAGGGAGTAGTTGTAAATGAAATATTGTACTGAATGTCTTATGCCTGATACGAAACCGTATATTCGGTTTGATGATAGCGGTGTTTGCAATGCCTGATATTCAAAAAAGAATGGAGTCATATTTTGACAGGCTCTGGCCGATTAACAGGAGTATAACCGGGCCGGGGATACGTCAATCTCTGGATATTCTTGCCGAAATTATGCCTACTGAGCGGTTGAGGTTTGAGACGGGACGTAAGGTTTTTGACTGGACTGTTCCGAAGGAATGGATGGCGAATGATGCTTATTTTATAGACCCCGATGGTGTGAAACATGCCTGCTGCAAAGAAAACCATCGGAGATTTCAAACTAAGATGCACATCTTAGAGAAGTAACTTCTATGACTTTTTAAGATAAACAATGATTTTGTCTGTTCGGTTAATTTGGTTAATCCTGAATGAGCAAGAGCACAAAGCTGTGACTGTAAGAAATCAGATTATTGGGAAAAAGCAGAATGAGTGTTACCAAACAAAATGCCATTGAACGAAACATCGACACGACGAGCACTGCTCCACACAAATCTCTTGTAAATACTTCTGGATTGGAGCACAAGGCAAATCAAATACGCAACAAAATTTTACAAATGTGTATAAGCACTGGCGGACATATAGTTTCTTCGCTTTCCTGCGTAGACATCTTAGTTACTCTCTATTACGGCGGC
>Ga0114922_10007135_pt1 | contig 10237 bp, 12 predicted proteins | sample AartaG_FD_100975 | JGI IMG/M metagenome (GOLD analysis project Ga0114922, IMG submission 100975) | Deep subsurface microbial communities from Aarhus Bay to uncover new lineages of life (NeLLi) - Aarhus_00045 metaG | ecosystem: Environmental > Aquatic > Marine > Oceanic > Sediment | place...
CACCCTCTCCGGAAGGTACCAGGGGATGGGGAACGTTAGGGATTTGCTAAAGCATCTCCTGGATCTCCTTTTCTGCAACCGCAACCTCCTGATGAAGCAACTTGATCTCCTCCTTCAGTTGCGAGGTCTTCGCTTTTATTTCATCTGCTTCACCCGTTTTCCCTTCACCAATCAGTTTTCCTATTTCTTTTGATATGGTATTTATTTCAGCTTGCTTATTCTCTAAGGTTTGCTGGTTGGCACGACGTTGTTTATCCTTACCAAGAAGGTTCCCAATGATCTTTTTTGCATCGAATTTTTTCACAGCAAGGCGATCGATGATCACTTGCTGATTCTCTACAATCTGTTTTAGGGTAAGCATTTTCTGGCTGTTTTGGTTTGGAAATATTGATTTCTTGATAAAAATCCATACCCCGGGAATTCATTTCCCGGCCGGTACAGGCTTTACCATGTAAAAATAAAAAACTCCTGAATGAATTGCCGACTATTTCAGCAAATAAATCAGGAGTGATGCTTTGGTATGGGATTGTTCTATTTGGAAACGGGAATAACAGAAACATAGGATTTATTATTCCTCTTCTTTCTAAAGGCCACTTCCCCGTTGATCAGGGCAAAGAGGGTATGATCTTTTCCCATTCCGACATTTTCACCCGCATAATGTTTTGTTCCTCTTTGACGAACAATGATATTTCCTGCTTTTGCTATCTCTCCTCCAAAGAGCTTAACGCCAAGCCGTTTGCTTTCCGATTCTCTCCCATTCCGTGAACTTCCTGCTCCTTTTTTGTGTGCCATGTTACAAACTTTTAATTGTCAAACGGGATTTACTCAGTTTTCTTTTTTGCATCATCACCTTTTTTGGGAGCTGCTTTTTTTGTTGTGGTTTTCTTGCTGGCTCCTCCCCCTTTGGCTGCCGGTTTCTTTTTTTCAGTTTTGGCTTTTACTTGTGCTTTCGGGCTGGTTTTTGCAGGGCTTTTCTTAGCCGGAGCCGGTTGCTTTTTTGCTGCACCTTTTGGTTCAGCCTTTGCCTTTTTTGCCTTCACTTTTTCCGGTGCCTTCTTCGCCTGTGATGTTTTGCTTTTCGCCGGTGTCTTTGCCTTAGCTTTTGTTTCCGGTTTTTCAGCTACCTTCCTGGTTGCCTCTTTTTTTGTTCCTCCCTTTTCAAGGATCTCTTCAATGAGTATCTGGCTCATGTACTGTCTGTGACCGGTCAGTACCTGGTAGCCTTTTCTTCGTTTTTTCTTGAATACTTTTACCTTATCTCCCTTCAGGTGGCTTAGGATTTTACCTGAAACAAGTGCCCCTTTAACAATGGGGTCCCCAATCAGGATATTATCTCCATCTTCAATCAGCAGTACACGGTCAAATTCAACCACATCTCCTTCATTTCCTTTCAAGCGGTGAACATATATCTTCTGGTCTTTCTCAACCTTAAACTGCTGTCCTGCCACATCAACTATTGCATACATATAGTACTGTTTTCAGGTGCGAAACTTTCGGACTGCAAAAATATAAAATATAATGGATATACAAAATTTCAGATACCGATGATTTCATTATATTTGTAGGTACCAAGCAGGAAGGGAGAATCTTTCCTATATTTTTTTAGTATGGATAAGATCAAATTGAATGTCCTAGGAATTTCGTACAGTCAGACCCAGTCCGGAGCATATGCATTGGTATTGACCGAGGAGAATGGTGATCGGAGGATCCCCATTATTATAGGAGGTTTTGAAGCGCAGGCTATCGCCATTCAGCTGGAAGGGCTCAACCCTCCCCGTCCGTTAACCCACGATCTGTTCCTTAGTTTTGCTACAGCGTTTAATATTTCGCTGATTGAGGTAAATATATATCGTCTGGAGGAAGGGGTTTTCTATTCAAAGCTGGTTTGTGTTTATAAGGATCGAGAAGTGACCATTGATGCCAGAACATCTGATGCCATTGCTCTTGCTTTGCGGTTCAAGTGCCCGATCTTTACCACCGAAGAGATTATGGCACAATCCGGAATTGTACTCGATATTGAAAGCGAAGCAGATGATGATTCAACCGATGAAAAGAAGTATGAACCCTCCCCCCCCTCAGGGGAAAACCCACTCGGTGACATGGATTTAAAAGAACAATCCGAAAAGGAGTTGAAAGAGATGCTGGAAGAGGCGGTCAGTAAGGAAAATTATGAAAAAGCATCCCAGATCAGAGATGAGTTAAAACGCAGGAAAAAAGATTAATACTTCGCTGGATGAAACGGTGTATATTTCTGGTTTTACTATTGATCCTGTTCATACCTGATTCCCTACACTCCCAAGATAGATCAGATACTTCCGTAAACCAACATGCCAGGGCCCTGGTTAATGATTCCATTTCTGGAAGTGATACCCTTGCCCTTGTTCAGGAAACCGGGATTGAGGACACACAAAAGAACACCGGACACAGTGCAGTATTGTTAACGGATGAGTCTGTAAGTCAGGGATTTAATCTGATAGCCCTGCTCAGGGGCCTGGGTGGAATGCTCTTTTTGATCTTTCTTTCCTGGCTTTTCAGCACTAACCGGAAAGCCATTTCCTGGCGGGTAGTGGGGATCGGGTTGGCGGTTCAGATCCTGCTTGCCATCGGCGTGTTGCAGGTTCCTTTTGTCCAGGCTTTCTTCGAATTCTGGGGCAAAGTGTTCGTAAAAATTGTTGATTTTACGCTGGAGGGTTCAAAGTTCCTTTTCAAATCCATCGCCACCGGAGAGATCGAGCAACCGCTTATCAACTTTGCCGTAACCATTTTACCAACCGTTATTTTTTTCTCGGCATTAACCAGCGTTTTGTTTTATTACGGGATCATTCAGAAAGTGGTGTATGGAATGGCCTGGGTAATGACCCGGTTGCTGAGGCTTTCCGGAGCTGAAAGCCTTTCTGTTGCCGGCAATATTTTTCTTGGTCAAACCGAGTCACCGCTTATGATCAAAGAATACCTGGAGCGGATGAACCGCTCAGAAATGTTGCTTGTGATGTCGGGTGGGATGGCAACCCTTGCCGGTGGTGTTCTGGCTGCCTATATCAGTTTTCTGGGGGGGGATGATCCGGTCCAGCGTGTTTTGTTCGCCAAGCACCTGCTGACTGCCTCTGTAATGGCTGCACCGGGTGTGGTGGTTATCTCCAAAATCCTGCTTCCTCAAACCGAAGAAATTGCAAAGGAAGCCGAGGTTTCAAAAGACCGGATCGGGAAAAACGTGCTGGATGCCATTACAAATGGGACAGGGCAGGGCCTTCGCCTGGCGGTGAATATCGCCGCCATGCTGCTGGTTTTCGTTGCCTTAATCGCCATGTTTAATTATATCCTGGATAAAATCGGAGACCTTACTACCCTGAATGAAATTATTGAGAAGGTAACAAAAGGAGAATACCAGGAACTTTCACTGGAATTTTTACTGGGATATGCCTTTGCCCCGCTGATGTGGATCCTGGGTGTTGCCCGGGAAGACATTACACTGCTTGGAAGAATGCTGGGTGAAAAGATCATCATGACCGAATTTATCGGATACATTAGCCTTTCGGAATTGAAAGAAGCCGGTGCCTTCGTCTCCCAGAAGTCGATTATCATGGCAACCTATATGCTTTGTGGATTTGCCAATTTTGCATCCATCGGCATCCAGATCGGCGGGATCGGATCACTTGCACCCGGAAAACGGGTGATGCTGTCACGACTGGGCATGAGAGCCCTTCTGGCAGGGACGCTGGCTTCCCTGCTTTCTGCCACCATCATCGGTGTGATCCTGGGATAAATTCATAATAAAAAGATATGGAAAAGAAAAAAATTGTCGTTCTGGGAGCAGGACTGGTTGGAAATGCCATCGCCATTGACCTGAATGATCAGTATGATGTCACAGCCGTGGATATTAACCAGGAAGCCCTGGAAAAACTAAGCAAAGAACACAACATCAAAACCGTTAACAAAGACCTCAATACCGGTGATTCGATTAAAGCTGCTATTGAGGGCTTCGACCTGGTTATCGGAGCAGTGCCGGGATTCATGGGCTTCAATACGGTAAAGCATGTTATTCAAGCGGGTAAAAACATGGTGGATATCTCCTTTTTTCCACAGGATCCGTTTATCCTGGATGAGGAAGCACACAAGAACAAGGTTACGGTAGTAGTCGATTGTGGCATCGCTCCCGGAATGGGGAATATCATCCTGGGGTATCACAATCATCACATGAATGTCGACCGGTATGAATGCCTGGTTGGCGGGTTGCCGTTTGTACGGGAATGGCCCTTTGAATACAAAGCCGTATTCTCTCCCATCGATGTTATCGAGGAGTACATACGACCGGCAAGGTACATCGAGAATGGTGGACTGGTCGTTAAAGAAGCCCTTTCAGAACCCGAACTGGTTTCCTTTGAAAAGATCGGGACACTGGAAGCCTGGAACTCTGACGGACTCCGCAGCCTCCTGCGAACCATGAAGATACCCAACATGATCGAGAAAACACTCCGGTATCCCGGGTGTATTGAGTACCTCAGGGTCCTTCGTGAAAGTGGTTTTTTCTCCTACGATGAGATCGATGTGGGTGGAAAAAAAATCCGCCCCGTAGATCTTACCTCCAGGCTGCTCTTCCCAAAGTGGAAACTGAAACCGGGAGAAGAGGATTTTACCGTTATGCGAGTTACCATCACCGGATCGGGAAAAAAAATTAAGTACGAACTGTTTGACCGGTTTGACCGGAAAACAAACACCATTTCAATGGCACGGACAACCGGCTATACCTGCACCGGTGTGGCCAACCTAATACTGGAAGGGAGCTTCACAAGAGAAGGAATCTGCCCGCCGGAATATGTTGGGGAAAGTGAGGAGAATTTCCGGTTTATGTTGACCTACCTCAAAGAGAGAAATGTGGATTACAAGGTAAAGGAGAGTAAACTGTGAGGTGAACAGCATGTTGGAGAATTATGATCAGGGAGAAATGAAAAGAAAAGCAATGAAGATCAGATGGCTGCTTCTTTCTATCCTGATCGCTGTGTTGTCCATATCCCACGCACAGGTTACCGGCCAGCAGACGATGCTGGCAAAGGACTTTCTTACATTACTGCAAACAGGGCAATATGATGCGGCGGTTGATATGTTCGATGAAACGGTGCGCGGACAGGTCTCTCCGGAACAGCTGGGAGAATTCTGGAAAACAGTGAATATCCAGGCCGGTACATTCAGGGAGCATTTTAACACCCGAACCGAACAAAGCCATGGTTACGATATCGTTTACCTGGATTGCCATTTTGGAAACATGGACCTGACGATAAAGGTTGTTTTTGATGCCAATCTCAACATTGCCGGATTCTTCTTTACTCCCGTCGAGACGGAACAGAAATATCAACCACCTTTATACGATAATCCGGTAAATTATCGTATTGAGGAGATTGAAGTCGGTTCGGGTGAATATCGCCTTCCCGGGAAACTGACCGTTCCGGAAGGAGTTGAATCCTATCCACTGGTTGTACTGGTTCATGGCTCCGGACCCAATGATATGGATGAAACCATCGGACCCAATAAGATCTTCTGTGACCTGGCATCCGGTCTGGCGAACAAGGGGATAGCCACCCTCCGGTATGATAAACGGACAAAAATCTACGGGGCACAAATGGATGGTTCAACCCTAACCGTTTATGAGGAAACCATCGAAGATGCTATAACAGCCATAACGATGGCCCGGAAAATGGAAGGCGTTTCGTCTGTAGTGATCCTGGGTCATAGCCTGGGTGCTTTTGTAGCACCGAGAATTGCTAACAACGACAACCCGCCGGCCGGCATTATCATGATGGCGGGTAATGCAAGGCCCCTTGAAGACCTGGTGCTGGACCAGGTAACCTATATCCTGTCAGCTGACGGATTGAGCCCGGAGGAGCAAGAAAACATCCACGACCTGCAGGAAAAAGTCAGACAGATCAAGGAGCAGCAGTTTACAGAAACAACCCTGAACGAAGAGCTGCTTCTCAGCTTACCCCCTTCCTACTGGAACGACCTGGCAAAATACGATCCCGTTGAATCGCTCAAAAGATTGACATTACCGGTTCTGATTTTGCAGGGAGAACGGGATTACCAGGTGACGATGAAAGATTTCTCTATCTGGGAAGAAGAAACAGGAGAGATGAAGAATGTAACCATGATCTCCTATCCCAAGCTGAATCACCTCTTTATGGAAGGTGCCGGGAAAAGCATGCCCGCTGAATATTCTAAACCCGGGAACATACCAGAATACGTTATCGGAGATATTTCAGCGTGGATCAAATCCATTTGTCGATAACTATTGGAAAACCTTCCCGCCATCTGCCCTGATTCCTTTTTGGGAAGTTTTATCTTTGAGTCTTTAAATTTCTAATCTTATCAAGCGCAGTTATGCAGCAGTATCTTGACCTGTTGAATAAGGTGATGACCAACGGGATACAGAAGAAAGACCGCACCGGAACGGGAGCCCTGAGCGTCTTTGGCTATCAAATGCGGTTTGATCTGGATCGGCAGTTCCCGCTTTTGACAACCAAAAAACTGCACCTGAAATCGATTATCTATGAATTGTTGTGGTTCCTGAAAGGGGATACCAATATAAAATACCTGAACGATCATGGCGTGCGCATATGGAATGAGTGGGCTGATGAATCGGGGGATCTGGGCCATATCTATGGATACCAGTGGAGATCATGGCCTCAGCCGGACGGGAAAAAAGTTGACCAGATCAGCCGGGTCATCCACTCAATCCGGAATGAACCCGATTCCAGAAGGCATATCGTAAGTGCCTGGAATGTGGGGGAACTGGATAAAATGGCATTGCCGCCCTGTCATGTGCTATTCCAGTTTTACGTTGGTAACGGAAAACTCTCCTGCCAGCTGTACCAGCGAAGTGCCGATATTTTCCTTGGCGTTCCATTTAACATCGCATCTTATTCGTTGTTAACCATGATGATAGCCCGGGTAACCGGACTCCAGCCCGGAGAATTTGTTCATACGTTTGGTGATGCCCACATCTACCTGAATCATGTCGAACAGGTAAAATTGCAGCTCGCACGAAAACCGTTTGATCCGCCAACCATTAGGCTGAATCCGGAAGCGAAGGAGATCTTTGATTTTCAGTATGAGGATTTTGTGTTGGAGAATTACCAGGCACATCCACACATTAAAGGGGAAATATCAGTTTAAAAACCAAATCCACATGAAATCCTTCTCCATTATTGTTGCCATTGCCGAAAACTATGCCATTGGAAAAGACAACCAGTTGTTGTGGCATATCCCGGAAGACCTGAAGCGATTCAAGCAAATCACGTCCGGTCATTGCCTTATCATGGGTAAGAAAACATTCGAATCACTGCCTGTCCGACCACTGCCGGATCGAATCAGCATTGTCCTGTCGGATATTCCGGGGGATGAAATTGAAGGATGCATCATGGCATATTCGATCGATGAAGCCACTGAAAAATGCCGGGATGATGAATGTTTTGTGATTGGCGGGGGAATGGTCTACCGCCAGTTTCTTCCCATAGCCGATAAATTATACATTACCTGGGTACACAAGGTGTTTGATGCCGATACCTTTTTCCCGGAACTGAATCTGGATGAATGGAAGTTGATCGAGAGCGAAAAACATGGGCCGGAAGGGAAGAATGATTTCTCGCATACATACGCTGTATATAAGCGAAGAAGGTAAATTTCCACGGCTCTTTTTCCTTCACCAATTAAACCTTCCACAGGAAGCACTGTCTAAAGGGTAAAATCAAAAATGAACAGTGTTAACCAAATTTTATTCCTATGAAAACAAAACGAATATTCTATACCCTTTCCATCGTGCTGGTTTGTTCAGCACTTTTCTATTCGTGTGAGAAGGATGAACCGGCAGAAAAAATAAGTGAAGAAGATGTTACAGTAGCAGAGGATGATGCCCTGGCAGATGCTCTTTTCAGTGATATCTGGGAGGCTGTTGATCAAGCCGTTCAGATCGTCGATGATCAGCTTTACAATGCCCGGTTGAAATCACAGGAGGTGGTGACGGATAGTTGTCCTGCCATCACCGTGGATCATCCCGACACGATCACATGGCCAAAAGTGATCACCATTGATTACGGCGATACCGATTGCGTCGGATTCTATGGTAATACCCGGAGAGGCAGAATTGTGATTACCATTACGGGAAGGTATCGCATGGTAGGCTCTCAGAAAACAGTGACCCTGGTGGATTATTACATCAATGATATACATATTGAGGGGACAAAAACCATCACCAACAACGGGAGGAATGAAAACAAAAACCTCACCTTCACGGTTGAGCTGGTTGAGGGTAAAGTCACCACACCCGATGAGGTTGTCATTGAGCGTGAATTTACCAGGATCAGGGAGTGGGTAGCCGGTGAAGAAACTCCGAACCACTGGGATGATATCTACTTCATTACGGGCAATACCTGGGGTGTAAATTTTAAGGGGAAATCCTATACCCGGACCATCCTGACTCCGCTGGAATGGGCTGCTTCCTGCCGTTTCATAAAGAGCGGAAGTGTTGAACTGGTGGTAGGTGACAGATCTCCTGTTGTCCTGGATTATGGTGAGGGTGAATGTGACAATGAGGCCACTTTAATCAAAGATGGCGAGACGAAAACCATACTGCTCAGGTTCAATCCAAGGCCCAGGATTCGTTAAAACACCCTCTTTTTTTTATGATGCTTTCAGGATCTTCAGGTCTACTTTCTCAAGCTTCTGTTTGGCATAATTGATGTCAATATGAAGCTTTCGTTCATTATTGGATGGCAGTTCGAACATCGGATCCATCATAATGGCTTAACAGATTGATCGTAATCCCCGTGCACCCAGTTTAAACTCAATGGCTTTGTCTACGACATAGTTCAGTGTCTCCTCGGCGAAGGTGAGTTCGATATTATCTATCCCGAAAAGCTTAATGTATTGCTTTACAATGGCATTCCTCGGTTCAGTGAGGATATTTCGCAATGCATCGCGCTTGAGGGGGTGGAGGTAAGTGATGACGGGAAGGCGGCCGACAATTTCCGGGATCATGCCAAAGGCTTTCATGTCCTGGGGAGCAATGTACTGGAGAAGGTTCGATTTATCCACGGCATCCCTGTTCTTGCTGGCGCTGTATCCCACAACCTGTGCATTGAGTCGCTGGCCGATTTTCTTTTCAATCCCATCGAATGCTCCGCCACAAATATAGAGTATATTCTGGGTATTTACCGGGATCATTTTTTGCTCGGGATGCTTTCTTCCTCCCTGGGGTGGAACATTTACAACCGATCCTTCCAGGAGCTTTAACAGACCCTGTTGTACTCCTTCTCCCGACACATCCCGGGTAATGGAGGGGTTATCGCTCTTCCGGGCAATTTTATCAATCTCATCGATAAAGATGATCCCTTTCTCGGCTGCTTTCACATCATAATCTGCTGCCTGGAGCAGACGGGTCAACAGGCTTTCGATGTCCTCGCCGACATACCCGGCTTCCGTAAGTACGGTAGCATCGACAATGGTGAAAGGAACATGAAGCAGCCTGGCAATGGTACGTGCCAGCAATGTTTTCCCGGTTCCCGTTTCTCCCACCAGTACAATATTCGATTTTTCAATTTCAACATCGTCTTCCTCGCGCCGTGAACTCTGCATCAGTCTTTTGTAATGGTTGTAAACGGCAACGGAGATGTATTTTTTTGCCTGCTCCTGACCGATAACATATTCATCCAGAAAATTCTTGATCTCAATGGGTTTGAGCAACTGAATCTGGCTTACATCGAATTCGCTTCTGCTCCTTGTCTCTTCCTGTATGATGTTGTAAGCCTGTTCAATACAATGATCACAGATATGCCCGGAAATCCCGGCAATCAGGAGATTGGTATCCTTTTTCTCACGTCCGCAGAATGAACATTTATCCATGATATAGCGATGATGCGATTTGTTTTGCGTCTGATTGGCGTTTACAAATATACAAAATTGTTCCTAAGGTGGTTACCATAGCAAAGCATTGTGAAAAACCGGCCGTTGAACGGCTGCTTTTCAGGGGCAATTCTTTAGATCTCTTTTTTCGTTCTCAGCAGCACCTCATCGATCATTCCATACTCCTTGGCTTCAGGGGCAGTCATCCAGTAATCCCGGTCTGCATCTTTTTCCACTTTTTTTACGGTATTTCCGGAGTGCTCTGCAATGATGGTATACAGCTCTGTTCGAAGCTTCAGGATCTCTCTTGCCGTGATTTCAATATCGGATGCCGGGCCCTGTGCTCCTC
>Ga0114922_10007136_pt1 | contig 10236 bp, 14 predicted proteins | sample AartaG_FD_100975 | JGI IMG/M metagenome (GOLD analysis project Ga0114922, IMG submission 100975) | Deep subsurface microbial communities from Aarhus Bay to uncover new lineages of life (NeLLi) - Aarhus_00045 metaG | ecosystem: Environmental > Aquatic > Marine > Oceanic > Sediment | place...
CCTCCTCGGCTTCGGCTACCTCTTCAACTTCTTCCAACTCTTCGACTTCGGCTACCTCTTCAACTTCTTCCAACTCTTCGGCTTCGGCTACCTCTTCGGCCTCCTCCACCTCCTCGGCTTCGGCTACCTCTTCAACTTCTTCCAACTCTTCGACTTCGGCTACCTCTTCAACTTCTTCCAACTCTTCCGGCTCTTCGGGTTCTCCTGAAGGAATTAGCTCCCCGGGCTCAACGACTTCATCCACGCCGATCTCTTCGACTACGATCCCGGCTTTTTTGACCGGTTTCCGCGGAGGTGCTGCAACAGGTGCCTGGACAGTCAGCTGGGCACCTTCCAGCGCTCGCTGGAGAAGCTCCTCGATGTGACGAATGTCGGGAGCTTCAGGCTGCGGTCCACCGACGCGTGCTTCAATCAGCGAAATGATCTCATCCCAATTTCTGTCGATCATCTCGTCGAGTACCGCCTCCTTCTGGGAGGGTATACGGCCGATGCCCCGCTTGATTCTCGATTTCAGCTCTCCCCGATTATCCTCGAGTTTTTTCTGCCACTGTTTCCACTCGATTGTTTCCCTGCCTTCGACAAACTCCCGGAGTATGTCGAGCTGCAGGCGCTTGATACGCTGGGAAAGAACCAAAACAGGATCCTGGCGAAGGTTCAGAATCAAGTAAACGACGAGAAACACTGTGAGGAATATCACGGCCAGGACCACGCCCTTCATGAGAGGCTGCAGCTGAAAGACCGAATAGGGAATCAGGAGGCTCAGGATACCGAACCCGTCGGTGCGGATGCTCAGAAGGTTGTAGTTTTGAAGCCGGCTTCCGGATTGATCCTCCATTTCGGTCGAAGCTTCCACGGTGACAGGATTCGAGTAGACCTGCTCTCGGGATTCGACAAGTTCCCATATCCCGATCAAGTCGGATTGAACCGGAGCAAGGTCCCTTGCCGGAATATTGAAGACAATGCCGCTGCGCCCAAGGAGGGTAAGTTCCCTGACGTCCAAGCCGGGAAACCGCAGCAGATATTCCAGCAGATCCCGCTTGGACAGGTAGAACAGGGCAACTCCCCGATATTCCTCCCTGTCCACGATCGGAAGGCAGTAGATGAAGCGCTGGTCGGTCCCGTCGATAATCATCCGCCACTGTTCACCGGCAGGTGCCAGCAGCGCCTCGGCATCGAGGCCCTCCCCGGTTCGATCGTAATCCAGATACTTCCTCCGCTGCCGGTCCTGGCTCTCTATATCCGAGTCGGCGGTGCTGAAGTGGATCTTCTTGCCTTCGGAGCCGAGGAAACGGACCAGTTGAATGTTGGGTAGCTCATCGAGCAGTTTGCCGAAGTAGTTCTGCCGATCGAAGATATCCTGTTGGGCCTGCTGATTGCTCTCCTGGAAAGCTGCCAGCACAAAGGTTTCCTCCACCACCGGCTGAAAACGGTCGAGATTGGCCAGGTGGTAACGGGTGACTCGTTCGGAAAGCTCGCCAAGTTGGGATTCCCTGGCCGCAATGATCCGGGGCTGAAAAAAAGTGGTCTCGACGACATTAAACAGGCGGGTAAAGGAAAAGACAGCAAAGCCACCGCACAACAGCAGGGAGATGAGGAGGCTTATTACTACTTTCAGTCTCTGCCGCATGAAACGAGGACTATCTCCTACGGTTAGTCTCAAAGAGTACTATTCCAATATAACAGATCACAACCTCCGATCCCACATCATTCGAAGATTGTAATGAGTTCTCCTGTCCGAAAAATGCCTCAAAAAAGGCTGTCACTAGAATATCGGCGCTCAAGGTTCCGCCAATAGGAGAGAAAACGGGAAAAACAGAGCTCCCCAGTTCAGGATCAAGAGCATTGCCAGGAGGAGAACGCCGCTCACGGTGTTTGCCCCGGTTGGAGAGCCCGAGAGTTTCCGGCTGCCGCTTTCAAAGATGCTTTCGAACTGCTCGTCAAGACTCCGAACTAAGTTGTGCCGAGATACCCGCTCCCGCCTGGCCAGCAGCTTGCCCAAAAAAGCAAAAGTTTCGGCAATGTACTGTCCCAACACGCCCGGCAACCGCACCGAAGACCGAACACAGATACGGGACAGGTAGAGAAGACTCGCCAGGGTCGTGGCCTTGGATATACCCAGGTACAGGGCTCCCCGGGTGATCCGCAGCGGACCGATCCGTAAAATCACCCGGCCGACGGGAGAGAAGAGGTTCACGATGATCGTGGTCGCGATAAAAATCGAGCTGCCAATGACGAGGCGACGCTTCCCTGCAGAAACGGACAGCACGGCAAGGCTCAGGAAAAGGCAAACTTGTACGGATTTGACTACAAGATTCTGCTGCAGAATAATTGCCGGAGCCAGGATCAACCCCGTGACAAGCAAAAAAGAGGGAGAGACCTGTCTATCGAACCAGGAATCTCCCGCTCGCGACTGAAGCCCCACTGTCAGGTTTCTTGACTCTCCTGCTTTTCCGCAGGTTTTTTCTTCTTCTTTTTCACGGTCTCTTTTCGTTCTACCAGTTCCAGGAAAACCATTTCCGACGCGTCGCCGTAGCGCTGCCCCAGTTTAAGGATCCGGGTATATCCCCCGGGCCGCTCTGAAAAACGGGGAGCGATATCCGTAAAAAGTTTGGCAAGTACGGCTTTGTCTTGTATCGTTCTGGCCACGATCCGGCGGTTATGCACATTGTCATGGCGAGCCCGGGTGATCAGCCTCTCGGCAACCCGTCGAATCTCCCGGGCTTTCGGCTTGGTCGTCTTTATCCGCTCATAGCGAAACAGCGCCGTAGCCATGCTCCTGTACAGCGCTTTTCTATGGCTTACATTTCGTCCGAGGCGATTGTAACCAATCCTATGCTTCATCGGTCTGTTCCTCTTGCGGTTTTTCCTCTTCCATGCTCAAGGCCAGCGCTTTTTTCAAGGCGCTGTAGTCCTTCATGCCCAGGGAGAGATTTCTATCCCGCAGCTTCTCTTTAATTTCCTGAAGGGATTTCTTTCCGAAATTGCGGGTCTTAGCAATTTCCTCCTCGGTTCTGCGGGTCAAATCACCGATGGTCTTGATGTTTGCATTTCGTAAACAGTTGCTCGAACGAACCGATAGTTCGAGCTCTTCCACCGGAGTATCAAGGACCGCACGAATACGCGCCTCTTCCTCATCGATTTCCCCCTCATCTTCCGCCGCTTCCTCGTCAAAGTTTATGAAAATCGAAAGATGATCCTTTGCTATCTTCGCGGCCTCCGCTAGGGCATCCTCAGGAGCTAGGGTCCCATCGGTCCAAATCTCCAGGATGAGTTTATCGTAGTCGGTGCGCTGTCCCACCCGTGTGTTCTCAACCAGATACTTCACCTTCCTCACCGGCGAAAACACGGCGTCGATTGGGATCGTGCCGATGATCTCGACGTACTTTTCGCTCCTCTCCGAAGGTACGTACCCCCGGCCCAGATCGATTTGGATTTCCAGCTCCAAATTGGCCTTCTCCATCAGCGTACAGATGAGCAGATCTTTGTTGACCACCTCGAGTGTATCGTCTACCTGGATATCCTTGGCCGTGACGGTTCCCGAGCCCTTGGCCTCGACTAGAATAACTTTTTGCTCTTCTCCCCCGGTTAAATTGATTTGGACTGATTTCAAGTTATTGATAATATCCGGGGTGTCTTCAGCCACCTCCGGTATTGCTTCGTATTCGCTGGTAATCACCTTGGGGGTGCCGTCATCCCCGTAGCTGGTGATACGAATCGCGCTTATCGCATATCCCTGGATGGAGGAAAGGAGGATACGACGAAGCGTGTTTCCCATTGTCACCCCATAACCCCGCTCAAAAGGATAAGCTATGAACTTGCCGTAGTTCGTATCGCTTTCCGAATGTTCGAAAGTTATTCCCTTGGGTCTCTTGAATCCTTTTAAAAGATTCTTTCTTGCCATCCCTACTCCTTTAATGGTAGCCCGATATCGAGGCGCGGTTACCCCTTACTTGGAATACAGCTCGACGATCAGCTGCTCTTGTACTTCCGCCAGATCGGCGACATCGGCGCGCCTGGGTATGGCATTTACCTTCCCCCAGACCTTGTCCGGATCCACCTCCAACCAGGGCACAACGCCCGAGCGGGAATACTCTTTCAAGCTGTCCTTAATCGCGGTGAGCTTCTTGCTCTTCTCCTGGACCTCGATCTCATCTCCCTCTCTGACCAGAAAGGAAGGTATTGTAACACGTCGGCCGTTCACACGAACGTGACCATGAGAAACCAACTGCCGGCCCTGTTTTCTCGAGCTGGCAAAATGCATTCGGTAAACCATGTTGTCCAGACGTCGCTCCAACATGCTCACCAAAATTTCCCCCGTGATCCCCTTCTGGGTAGCTGCCTTTGTGAAGAACAGACGGAATTGTTTCTCCATCATTCCGTACATTCTCTTCACCTTCTGTTTCTCCCGGAGCTGGATACCGTAGTCGGACAGCTTCTTGGGCCGCGCTCTGAGATTGCGACCGGGCTTTCCTCTACGCCTGGTGATCGGACACTTATCCGACTTGCACCTCTCCCCCTTGAGAAACAGTTTCGTCTGCTCAGCTCTGCAAAGCCGACACTGAGGACCGGTATAACGTCCCATTTTTCCCCCTTCTCCTACACGCGCCGCTTCTTCTGGGGTCGACAGCCATTGTGGGGAATGGGAGTCACATCCTGAATAGAACGCACCCGCAATCCCAAGGCGCCTAATGACCGAATGGCCGACTCTCCCCCCACACCGGGGCCCTTGACGTACACATGCACTTCACTCAGACCGTACTCTTTCGCCCGAGTGACCGCCGCCTCCGCGGTGATCTGAGCGGCATAAGGGGTCGACTTCTTCGCTCCTTTAAAACCCAGGCTCCCCGCCGATGCCCAAGACAGAGCGTTGCCCATCCTGTCGGTGATGGTGATGATCGTATTGTTGAAAGTCGCCTGGATATACACGTTGCCTTCGGCAACGCTCCTTTTCTTATCTCTCTTGCTTTTACTCTTTGCCACGTTTCACTTCCTCTTATTTCGCTCTTCTCTTGCCGGCAACCGTCTTGCGCTTGCCCTTTCGGGTTCGGGCATTGGTGCGGGTTCTCTGCCCGCGAACGGGCAGCCCCTTTCTGTGTCTCAAGCCCCGGTATGAACCAATGTCCATCAGGCGCTTGATATTTAACGACACTTCCGTACGTAGTCGCCCCTCCACCTTGTAGTCGTTTTCGATAATCTTTCTTAAGACGTTGATCTCCTCAGGCGACAGTTCGTTGATCCTGCGGGTTGCGTCGATGCCCGCACTGGAACAGATCGCCGATGCCGAGGAACGGCCGATACCGAATATATAGGTCAACGCGATATCTACGTGTTTATTGGGGAGATCAACCCCGGCAATTCGAGCCATGTACTCCTCCTATTTCTGGCGCTGCTTGTGCTTGGGATTCTGGCAGATAATGCGTACGACGCCTTTTCTGCGGACCACTTTGCACTTATCACAAATCGGTTTCACGCTTACTCGCACTTTCATCACAAAACCTCCCAACCGTTATTACAGATACCGGGATCTGATCTTTCCTCTGCGTACGATTCCCTCATGATGATGCATCCGGAGCTGGCCTTCGATCTGACTCATCGTATCCAGGTCCACACCTACCATAATCAGCAGAGAGGTTCCGCCCATCAGGTAGGCCACCGAAGAGGGAATACTCAACCAGGTTTGCACGATCGTGGGAATCACTGCGATAAAGGCCAGGAAAAGAGACCCGGGTAGCACGATTCTATTGAGTATCCTGGTGAAGTATTCCTCCATCTTGTCCGACCGGATGCCCGGAATCGAACCTCCGTTCTCGCGTATGTTCTTGGAAATCTCTATCGGATTCAATGTCACCTGGGTATAGAAGTAGGCGAAAAAGATTATCAAACCGGTATAGGCGATGATATAGGGTACGCCGTTCGGCCGAAGCCAGGAAGCGAAGCGGGAAAGCCAATCGACCCGGGAGCCGAGGTTCTGGGCAATCTGCAGAGGGAACACCATGATGGAAGAGGCGAAGATAACGGGAATCACACCTGAAGGGTTGATCTTGAAGGGCAGATAGGAGTTTTGCGAACCGTATATCTTGCGTCCGATCACCCGTTTGGCGTAATGAACCGGTATCTTTCGCTGTCCCTGCTGCTCGTAGACAACCAGGGCGACGACCACGACGAACATGACCAGAACTACGATCATGAATACCGGATTCAACTCCCGGCGACGGATCTGTTCGACGATCGTATAGATCGCATAGGGAATACGGGTGACAATTCCGGCAAATATCAAGATGGAAATTCCGTTCCCGATACCCCGCTGGGTGATCTGCTCCCCCATCCACATCAGGAGTATGGTGCCCGAGGTTACCGTCAGTATTGCAATGATGGTATAGGCACCACGGGTCAGCGTTATGGCATCGGGTATCCTATCTACGTAGGAGGTGACGGCAAATCCTTGAATGAGACAGACCAGTATCGTCCCGTAGCGGGTATACCGCTGTATCTTCTTTCTGCCCCCCTCTTCCTGGGAAATGGCCTTCAATTTGGGGAACACCAGCAGCAGCAACTGCATGATGATAGAGGTTGAAATGTAGGGCATGATGCCGAGCATGAAGATCGAGAAGTTCTTGAACGCTCCGCCTGCGAAAAAATCGAGATAGTCGGTGATCCCAAAGGTGCCGGCCGCCTCCTGGGCTGTCATGTAGAGCTTCAGGACGGTGAGATTCACTCCTGGAATCGGGATATTCGCTCCCAGTCGAAATATGAAAAGGATGAATATGGTGAACAGGATGCGATCCCGCAGATCTTTGACCCTAAATATATCAACTAGTGGATTCGCCATACCCTTATTCTTTCCCTCTTGTTTCGCTGCCTGCCGATGCAACTGTTCCGCCGGCCGCCACGATCTTCTCCGCCGCCCCGGAGCTCACCTTTTCGACAGCCACGGTCAGTTTCTTCGAAATGGTCCCACCTGCCAGGATCTTGATCGCAGTCACCTTGCCTTTAGCCCGAGATGGAATCAATCCTGCAGAGGCCAAAGTTTCCCGGTTCACGATATCCCCGTCTTTGAACACGCCCAAAGCCCCTACCTTGAGAGTCAAGTACTTCTTTTTGAAAGGATAGTTTGAAAAACCCCTTCTGGCCACCCGGCGAAACAGAGGCATCTGACCACCCTCAAAACCAAGTCTGGTTCCTCCGCCGGATCGGGAGTTCTGTCCTTTCGTGCCCTTGCCCGCAGTACACCCCTTGCCCGTTCCGGTTCCACGGCCCAGTACTTTGGGGGATGTCGTGGCTCCTTTTGGCTTCTCTATATTCATATTTTCTCGCGCTCCTTTACTTGGCCGATCCTGAGAGGTTTAGCTCCTCCACTTCCACAAGATGAGAGACAGCGCGAACCATCCCCAAAATCGGAGGGGTGGCCTCATGCACAACCGAGGAATTCATCTTCTTCAGACCCAACGCCCGCACGGTCTTTCGCGCCCGGGGTTTCTGACCGATCAGACTTCTTACCAGCCGTATTCGTATCTGCTTCATAATCAGCCCCAAAACTCGTTCAGGGTTTTCCCACGGTTGGCAGCCGTCACTTTGGCATCCATGAGTCTGTCGAAGCCCTCAAACACCGCCTTCACGATGTTCATCGAGTTCGCCGATCCCAGGGATTTGCTTAAAATATCCTTGATTCCCGCCGCTTCCATGACCGCTCTGACAGGACCACCGGCGATAATCCCTGTACCCGGAGAGGCCGGTTTCAAAACGACCTTGGCGCCTTTGAATTTTCCTATGACCTGATGAGGTATGGTCATCCTCTTCATCGGGACTTTTATCATGTTGTTTTTGGCCCGATCCAGACTCTTGCGAATCGCATCGGAGACGTAGTTCGCCTTTCCAAAGCCATAGCCGACCTGCCCGTTCCTATCGCCGACAACCGAAATGGCGGAGAACGAGAACCTTCGGCCTCCCTTAACGACTTTGGCTATGCGGTTCAGCCGAACAAGCTTTTCAACGTAGTCCTTTTCCTGTTCCAAATCCAATACTCCTAGAACTGAATACCCGCTTTGCGGGTGCCCTCGGCAATAGATTTTACGATGCCGTGATAGGCGTAGCCGTTTCTATCGAAGACAACGCTACTTATCTTCTTCTCCTTCAAACGTCCCCCTATCACCTGGCCCAGTTGCTCCGCCCCGGCAATATTGCTCCTTACCTTGCGCAGGTCCTTCTCGAGGTTCGAGGCAGATACCAGGGTATGGGCCTTCTCGTCGTCGATTACCTGGACGTAGAGATACCGACCGCTCTTGTATACCGTCATCCTCGGCCGGTCACCGACACCGGTTATGAGCTTGCGTACGTGTTTCTTTCGTCGAACCCGGCGTGTCTTCTTCTGCTCCAATCTATTCATGGTTCTTCCTGCTCTCGCTTTATTTGATACCCGTCTTTCCGATCTTCCTGCGAACGTATTCGTTCTCGTAGCGAATTCCCTTGCCCTTGTAGGGCTCAGGGGGTCTCAGGGCCCGAATTTCCGCAGACACCTGTCCAACGCACTGCCTATCTGCACCGCTGATCACGATGCGATTGTTTCCTTCAACAGTGATGCTGATCCCTTCCGGTACCGGGTAATCGATTGGATTCGAGTAGCCCAGGTTGAGCACCAGCACCTCTGCCCGTAGTTCGGCGCGGTAGCCGACACCGTTTACCAATAGCACTTTCGAAAAACCTTCAGAGACCCCCACCACCATGTTGTGGATGAGCTTGCGGTACAATCCGTGCATTGATTTGGCCTGCTTGGTCTCATTCTTGCGCTCCACGGTGCAGATCTTGTCCTCCAGATTGATCGTGACGAAAGATCCTCGATAATCCTGGGAAAGTTCGCCTTTCGCGCCCTTCGCGACGATCCTGTTATCATCTACGGTAAGAGTGACTCCATCGGGAATCTGAATAGGCATCCTTCCGATTCGTGACATAACTTCTTCCTCGTTTACCAGACACTGCAGATCAGTTCCCCACCGACCTGCTGCTCCGATGCTTTCCTTCCGGTGATAACCCCTTTTGAGGTTGTCACGATGAGCGTACCGTAACCGTTGTACACACGGGGCATGCTCTTGTACCCCTTGTACATCCGTCGTCCCGGAGTCGACAAACGCCGCAATCCGCGGAGTATCGGTTTATTTCCCTCATCGTATTTGAGAAAAATCCTGATCTGGTTCTTTCCATCCTGGCTGATCTTCTTAAAGGTCTTGATAAATCCCTCATTCTTGAGGATCTTTACGATTTCCACCTTCAATTTCGATGAGGGAATATCCACCTTTTCGTACTTGGCCAGACTGGCATTGCGTATCTTGGTCAACATATCCGCAATAGGATCGGAAACACTCATTTACTGACTCTCCCTACCAACTAGACTTCGTTACACCCGGAATCTTGCCCTGGCTGGCAAGATTTCGGAAACAAATACGGCACATCTGGAACTTCCGCATATACCCACGAGGACGACCGCAGATCCGGCAGCGATTTACTTTCCGCGTACTGTACTTCGGTTTTCGCTGCGCCTTATTGATCAGTGATTTTCGGGCCATAATTTGCTCTCCTCTACTTCCTGAACGGCATTCCCAGATGGGCCAGCAGAGCCCTGGCTTCCCGGTCCGTCTGTGCCGTGGTTACTATGGCAATATTGAGTCCGGAAATTCTCTCGATCTTGTCGTAGTCGATCTCAGGGAAAATGATCTGTTCGGTTACACCGAGAGAATAGTTCCCATGGCCGTCAAAGGCATTGGGATTCGTGCCGCGGAAATCCTTGATTCTCGGAATTGCTATGTTCACGAGTCTGTCAAAGAACTCGTACATGTAATCACCCCGAAGGGTCACCATTGCACCGATCTCCATGCCCTTGCGGATCTTGAAGCCCGCGATTGACTTGCGAGCAACTGTCTTTACAGCTCTGAACCCGGTGATCTGGGTGAGTTCCTTGATGGCGGCATCTAGGAGTTTCTTGTTTACAGAGGCCTCTCCGATGCCCATGCTTACAACGATCTTCTCCATCCGGGGCACCTGCATCACGGACTTGTACCCGAATTCGTCTTTGAGGGCCTTGAGGGCCTTCTCCTGATAGACGCTCTTCAATCGGGATTGTTTTCTTTTCACTGCAGTAGCCATTACAGCTCGCCTCCGCATTTCTTACAGAATCGAACCTTGTCGTCTTTATCCTTGCGCAGCCCAATTCGGGTGGGTCCGCACTTCTTGCAGAGGACTTGAACG
>Ga0114922_10007137_pt1 | contig 10234 bp, 10 predicted proteins | sample AartaG_FD_100975 | JGI IMG/M metagenome (GOLD analysis project Ga0114922, IMG submission 100975) | Deep subsurface microbial communities from Aarhus Bay to uncover new lineages of life (NeLLi) - Aarhus_00045 metaG | ecosystem: Environmental > Aquatic > Marine > Oceanic > Sediment | place...
CACGGAGAGCCAATTCCAGAAGAGCCGGGTATTCAGGTCTTTTCAGAACCCAGGGTAGCAATAACAATATGAACGGCATTGACTATTCCAAACTGCGTTCTCTAAGACCCCTAAAGCTTATAAAATGACTGGCAAATCAATCGTCCCGCGATCAAAAATGGGCCTGCAGGGAGCGACCTCTATCGTTCCTTATCTAACCCCAGAAGAAGTCTACCTAATGGCAGACGCGGCGTTAGATAGCCGAAACGGTGAGTGCGATAAGCTCCTGATTTTGCTCTTGTTTGAAACCGAGCTGCGGGTGAGCGAGGCATTGTCATTGACACCAAGATTAATTGGTCAATATGAAGGCAAACCTGTGGTATACTTAAAGAAGGGAAAAGGAAGCAAGCCCCGAATGGTTGCTTGCCCTGAAGAATTGGCGCACAGAATAAGGAGCTTCGCTTACCAAAAACAAATGGGACCTGATGATAGGATTTTCCCGATAAACAGAAAGCGTGCTTGGCAAATTGTGAAACTTGCTGGAGAAAAGGCAAATTTGCAGAAGCGTGTTTGGCCTCATCTTTTGCGCCACAGTGACGCGATTGAGCGGCTTCGACAAACTGGCAACCCGGAGGCGCTCCAGCTTCACCTGGGACACTCATCACCTCTGATGACGATGAGATATCTTACCACGCTTACAGCAGAGGACGCTTTGAGAATCCAGCAGCAGGTGAAGTTCGGGAGGTTCCCTGGAAGTATCTGAGCCGTATTTAGGGTCGGCATTAGGGAAATGCGGTTGTGGTTCTCTGTTTAGCACTCAATAACGAAAAGGGCAGGAGATGGATTCAATTGAGCACAGAATAAGAGCATGGAATGTTAAATATGGGCAGGTATGGTTTGAGCGCAGAAACTATGCTCCAGCAATTAAGATGTTCAGCAAATATATTGAAAGCAGAAGTTTTGATATAGAGACTCCTGACGGCGTGTTCAGGAATAAGCGTTTCATACACTATGAGAAGAGAAAGGTTTTGAGGCTCGCTTGTGGTCCATTCTTCAGTAAACTGAAAGAAGGAGACGTTATATACATGTATCCGCTGCGAGATGATACTATTAAGATATCTAAAGAGCCACCAGAATTGCTTGGTGTTCCGTTATCTCTATCAAAACATGCAGAATCGATTGTGTCATGTTTAAAGCAAACTCAGTTTAAGAGCAGTTCTCCGATGGAATTTGAGGAAGCAATAAAGGATGCCACAAGCTTCTTGGGATTTGAGAGCGAACTCATTGGCGGCAGTGGAGACACGGACGTTCTGCTCAGCGCGAACATCGGTCAGGAATCTTTCAAAGCCAATGCCGATGGCAAAACAAGCAAATCAGGCAAGATTACAGATCGCCAGATAGATTGGATTTCCTTGAGGGATCACAAGGAGAAAAACAAAGCCGATTTTGTGATAGTAGTAGGCCCCGGTTTTTCTGGAGGCAACCTACTAGAACGGGCCAGCGAGTATGGGGTTTCCTTACTGGTCACAGAGGACCTGGTAAGACTTGTGGAGGCGCATTCCAGATTCCCCTTCACTCTGGTCGAGTTGAGAGACCTGTTTGCAGGTGAAGGTAACATAGGTCCTCAGGTGGACGATTTGCTAGCCCAGAATCTCTCCAGGAGAAACTTGCTAGAACAGTTTCATATAATAATCGAAGAGATGCAGGCTTTACAGGATAGATTAGGCTATTTTACCTTTGACAGTTTAGCAGGCAGAGAGAAGCTTGAGGAACTTGATATAGAGCCGGAGGATATCGATTACATAATCACACTGCTGAAACTTCCATTTATAAATGGCATCAAAGAGGTTTCCGAGAATAGACATATTTTGACAATCAAGATAAAGGATATAGCGAACATCTTTCAGCAGATTTCAGATTTTTTGGTCAAAACAGCGAAAAAGGAAGAATCGCCCCACACATTGGTTGAAGATATACCAAAACCCAAACTAGAGAGAAAATTGAGTTCTAAATACTTTGAATGGGAAATAAGAGGGCATTCCATTGTAGCTCTAGCAAGACAAGACAAACCTTACGAAAATTATTGTCCTATAGATCATTTTTTGACAATCCTCGAAGAGGTAATCAATACATTCGAAGACCAGAATGTGGTCAACACGAGTATGATTTTTGCAGCTCTTGAGGGCCAGGAGTTAGCGCCAGACAGATCCTTCAGGGGTAAAGGTGAAGAATACAAAATTAGAATGGAATTGGCGATCCTTGAAATAGAAGGACTGATCAAATGGACAGGATCCAAGAGGCCTATTGAGTATATATTAAATGTGCCGATAGAGAAATTGGGAATTTGGAGTAAGCAGCATATAAATGTTAGCGAGGGCTAACAAGCAAATGCCAAAGTCCAGTCATCAAAGGAATTCAGCCGCCAATAACGATGGCGGCAATACCAAAAGCCCAAACTAAACATAACACCAGACTTTATGTCAAAAAGAAAAATCGGTGCTCTTTGGAGCAAGAAAACAAGCGAGGGAACGGAGTATTTCAATGGGATGATTACTGACTTGAGAGGCGATATTCAGATTGTGGTGTTCAAGAACGATAAGAAGACCGAGAATCAGCCTGATTATGACATTTTGCTGTCAGAATCGAAAGAGGAGAAATAGCAGAAGCTTTGCGAATCCAACAGCAGGGGAGGTTTGAGAGGCGCGGGCTGATGCGCGACGAGATATAGAAACCTTCTACAGGGGAAAGGCAAGGAGTTCAAGACGACATGGCCGCAGCAAAGTATGGAGCTTAGGCATGAAAACTGTTCCGAATAATCCGGCGTCCAACAAGCTTAGTTCAGGTCTGAATGAGAGGGGTGTTCTCACTGCTATCTCAAAGTCTGGCTATCCACTGCAGACAATAGTGGCAAACTCTCTAAGACCGCAATTTCGGATCCAAGAAGAGTGGTGTTATATTGATCAAGGCACTCAGGAACCCAGAACTATCGACATATTGGCAGAAAAGCTTCTTTTTGAATTCACTGATGAAAGACAACCCAGGATTAGACCAACTCTGGATCTGATAATCGAATGCAAACAGTCAGAATTGCCATATGTGTTTTTCCTTTCCTCAAGTAGATATTTCATTCCTCATTTTCCTCTTCTTGCGGGGCTGTTCAAGAATAATATAAAGATAACGACAGACGATGATGCTTCCTCATGGAATCTTCTAATATTGCGTGCGCTTGAGTTACACTCTCACCCTTTTCTCGCAGAAGAATCTGCCCTCTGCACGACATTCAGCAAGTGTGTCCGAAGCGGAAGTGGCATAGAGCTTTCAGGTAGTAAGCCGTTTCACGAGCTTGCATTGCCACTCTTAAAGGCGATGAGCCATTTTCAAATGGTTCAATCACCACCAGAGACAGCATATTACTTTGATTTGAATCTCGTAGTTGGCGTAGCGATCCTTGACGCACCAATGATTGGAGTGCATGTTTCCGAAGAATCTCACGCTTTAATACTCTTGCCTTGGGTGAGGTTTGTAAGGCATGAGCCTCAGGCAATTCCGGGCTTGGGCCACAAGACGAGATTGTTTGCGATTGATATTATTCACAAAGACTTTATCCAAAAGTATCTGACCACGTATCTCCTTCCGTTTGCTAGAGACTTTTCTAAACTTGCCATAAAACATCAGGAGGTCCTTGCCGATGGCAGAGCTTTCGTAACAGGTATGGGCAAAGATAGTTGGCATGATATTGAAAAGCGACTCGAACCAGCGAAAATGATCGCAAGAGTAAGTCGATCTAAGATTATTGGGAGGAATATATTGCGACTCCTCACTGGTAGGAAGCCAGTAGACGGACAGAGCCAAAAGTAATAGGACGGACCTCATAAGGATATCAGAATACAATCTTGACGCTACTTAACGTCTGTCAATAAGGCGGTGAATCATCCTAATATAAAGCCTTTTCTATCCATGCCATCCCCATGCCCAAAAGCCGGGAATTATGCCCTTCCTATGCCAGAAAATCGGGCAATTCTCAGCATGGTTCCGACTGAATCACTGATAGAATTTTCTGGATACCATCATCCCAGTTCTTGTAGAGTTCAACATACTGTAGATCTTCTAATGTCTCTCCGCCGCCGATCTCTCGATCAGGTATCTCACACTCAGATAATTTGACCGGAATGAACCATGCCTGGTCAGTGGGGCGACGACGCAATTCCTCGATAGCCAGAGTGATTTCCTCATTCATGAAAGTCGTACCACGCCTATTGTATTCTTTGGAAAAACAGGCAATAAAGGAGGATCCTTGACGAATTGCTCTCCGGATGGCCTGTTGCCACCGGGTGCCTGGCATAATGTCATTTCGGTCGAGCCAGATTCCTACGCCGAGTGAGCTTAATGAATCATACAGCCGTTGTACGACTTCTGAATTTTCCCGGACATATGACAAAAAAACCTTCCTAGCGCCGGTATTACTGATCTTATCAACAATATCAGTTCTCCCTATGGCATTGCCGGCAATACCACTGGCAGTTTTCACTGCTTCCAATATGTCATGCACATCGACATCAGCCTTTCTCAATATACGCACAGTAGAATCTATTTGGGCAAGCTGCTTTAGTGTGTATTCATCGTCTACTACTGTAAGGCAGATTACTGGAAGGTCTGACTTACCTGGTTTTGCTTCCTCTCGGATCTTCCTAAGAACACTGACACCGGTCTGGGTACTATTAGGCACTTGTCCAGCAAGTTCCGACCCAGGATCCATCATAATGTCTAGAATGAGAACGTCAATGCGAGATTCTGGGTCTCTCATTATTTCGAGAACTCTTGTACCGGTCATCCTCGGCTCTGCTATAACTTCATAGCCTTCTGACACAAAAGCGTCCTTGAGTCCTTCCATATACCATAACTCGTCATCAGCTAACAGGATCCTGGTTCTCAATACATTTTCCAAACTAACCACCTCATGATCAAGGTAAAGGAATTTCCATAGCAAATTTAGTTATACCTTGAGAATCTGTTGGAACAACTGTAAGCTCACCTCCATGGAGACGCAGTATATCTCTGGCCAATCCAACACCTAATCCTGTACCGGCTGGAAACCTCATCGTAGCCTCCCTAGTGCGGTAGCCAGGTTGGAAAATCTTCTCAGCCTCCTCTCTAGGTAGTTCTATGCCCTTGTTTTCTATATATACAGATATCCTACGCCCTCCTGATTCGTTATGCACAAATTCCCCATGTATGACTATATCAGTATAAGGTTCAGAGTATTTTACTGCATTGTCAATAATATTTGCAGCTGCTTGCGGGAAGGTTCTTTCATCAACGCGAGCCTCTGGAAGGCTAAGTGTGTCTACAACTATGTTAATGTCCCGCATCCATGCCATAGATTGATAATCCTTGGCCAGATCCACGAAAACCCTACTGAGTGAAACGTTCACCAGGCGAATCTGTTCTCTTAGTTCATCTATACCTCCACTGAGTATCAGAGAAATTAAGGCAAAGTTTGAAGCTAGGCGAGCAGCGATCCTTGCCTGGGCGCGGATAGATGTTAGAACTACCTTAGCACGACTCGGTGATATTCTGCCTTCAAGTAGGTTATCTGCATGGGTCCTTAGCGCGAAAAGGGGCGCTACAAGCTGATGTGCCATAAGATTCATATGCTCAAGCGTTCTCTGGTCGACGCTCCCCGCAGCCTCTATCGTCGGAATACGACATCCTTTTACTCGGGCAAGATATTCTGACATTGGACCAGATTTGCTAAGATAATCAATATAATCATCAATGGAATACAACCGCGGCTTATATCTCGGAAGCTTGACTGTCTCTAATAATCGCTCAAAAATATGCACTCCTGTTGCATAGAGGTCCTTCTTATCTATACCTGACCAGCAATCTAAATAAGTGATTGATGTGAATCGAATAATTGACTCAACCTGTGGTTGTCTTAAGGGTGTATATGTGATATCTTTCACCATGAGGTATAGTGGTAATTCCTCCCCCTGCCTGCCGCTAACGGCAGGCTGAAAATAGACAGAATTATCTAACAGAATCTTAAAGCCGAGTTTTTCATAGTAAGCACATTCACTTATGGTAATCTGTTCCAGCATGATGTACCTGCAGGAGTTATCCCTAAGATAATCCTCTAAAGCTTGGTATAAAAATGGAATACACCATCCCATCTTTTCCACCGACTCGATGTAGTTGATAAATGCCATCTGTTCAGTTGGGTAGTATGAACACCAGACTGCACCAATTATATCGGCATCATGCTCTACAGCGTAGAGTAGCTCTCTACATTCCCTCGCCATAGGCTCCTGAAAGTAATATTCGAACCAGGCCCTGATATATTCCTGTGGCTCAATGTAAGCTCTTCTATCACCCCGATAACACTCATAAAAAAGTGCGAGAGCTTTTGAGAATCTCTCAGCGTCTGAAAACACCTCTCCGTCGCCTTTTCCCTCACTTAGGGAAACAACATGCTTTATTGTATATTCTAGGCTGTCTTTCACCTCCGTCCTCCCCCTCTCAAGAAATAATATCCCAACTTAGTATTAGACAGGCACAACTGATAGAGTAACGCCGCTATGTCATTTCATCAAAGTAATCCATGCCATCTTCCCGCCCAAACAGTAAGCAGTACCCTCTATCATGCCCTTCCTATGCCAGAAAATCGGGCAAATCCTCGAATCTTTGGCATATAATTTTATGCGAACTTCGTGATTTTGTAGAACCGCATGAATAGCGGCTTTTTTATTTTGGATTGGTCGCGTCAAATAAGTGGATCATTTTGACAATATGGAGAAAAGATATTATATTGCTCTTTGACAACTGAATAAGGAAATCCGCTATTTACTAATTTGCTTAGACCATCCCCATGTCGTAGTTAGCTTTCCCTGAGAATCTATAAAGTATCCCCCTTGTATAACACTGAAATAATCCAGTTCAACTCTGGTAGCGCCAAAGGGTCCAAGGCTCAATCTGACATAGCCAGGCGGAGTTTCTGGATCCTCGTAAGATAAAAGCTTTTGATCGTCCAGATAGATGGCAAAGTTGTTGTTTAACGTATCTATGACCAGAATATACCACTTCTTTAATTCCAGAGGTTGCTTGATGACACCACGATCAATCGGTCGTTCGTCGCGATCCAGCTTTGGCCTTACTGTCCATACCGCTATATTTTTGGGAAATATGTTGACAGATTGATATGTAATGACATTAAATAGACCTAGATGGCTTCGTATGCCAATGATAAACTGGCTTAGTTCATCCATTTCTGTAATCCTGAAGCGAAAGATAACAGTGTAATTAGTCCAATCTTCGGATCCTGGATCTCTAGTTGAGATATCTGCGTCTCTTCCCATAAATAATGTGCCTCGATTAGCGAAGACCCCCACATTATTGCTAATACGCCATCCTGGCAAAGCCTCATTATCAAAATCATCGAAAAAGAGAACAGGATTTAGCGCCTGAATAGTGAATACGAAAAAAGATAACAACCACATGAGAATCACCTCTTTGTAATATGCCATCGAACCCATTCACGAAGCTTGATTACCTGATATGGCAACGTCTATTTTCTAAGATCAGGATACGCAAAAGTGTCCAATATGCCTCTGAATAGTGCATCTATGGTATTTCCAAATGCTCTCTGTGGAATGTGAATAGGAAGTGGACAGGACAACACTACCCTGTCAGCAATTTTACCATCTACTGCTTCCCTCCTCCAGTTGGAATCTGACTGCATTTCACAATCTAATATACCTCTTTTTGACCTATTAGTAAAGCGGAAAATAATCCTGCCAGGCATAGACTTTGCCCCCGGAAATGCAGTATATGAAATTCTGGCATATTTCATGCCATCTTACAGCACAGAAATGATGCTGTTGGCCAATTCAGATTCACATTTCTCCCTTCAAACACCGATAGATATAATGGGGAACTTTCTTCATAGGTGCGAGAGATTGCCCCCATAGATTAACATAGAGTTTTCGGGAGAATGTCATTTCCCCCTTTCCCAAAGCTGACAGGTATAGGTTTTTTCTAAGAACACCAAGAGGTAAATGCTATGAATGCTTACCATTTCTGGGATTCCCCCTTAAAAAATGGGGATAAAGGGGGTCGTTTTCCTTTGCTTCTGAAATATAGTGATCATGAGCTTCCAGTCCGAGGATATTCAAAAACCTACCCCTCACAGCCCCTCGATGGGGAAGGTTGGGATGGGGGTGATTACCGCCTGCTATGCCGTGTTCAATTATCTTGTGTACCCGTATAGCTATCCACACCTGTTGATAGCTGGAAACCGATAACCGAAAACTGATAACTGAAAACTGAAAACTGAAAACTATCCCGTGGCTAATTCCTCTTTTGCTCCAGGTTCGGTTGAATTAAAAATCCGGGGTACTCCTTATGAAGCCGATTACTTGCATTACTAAGCATGGATCGCTGAATCCTTTAACACAAATGTTTTACAGCATTTTCATCAAAAAATTATGATTACTTGCATTACTTATACCATGGCAACTTACTACTATATACATTACTTATCAGAGAAATCGAAAATCCGAAAACTGAGAACTGGAAACAGAAAACTGAGATCAGATGATTACTTAACTAACGAATTTCACCAAGTAGTCAAATAACGAAAAAATCGCTGAGAATGGATGCACCAATAGACTAATAATAGACCAATCAACCCCGTGATCTTCACTTGATCTTTTGACCTGGCTATGATATATTTCTCGCTGTGGCAAATATGGCGCGCAAAAAGGTAGAATTCGACATGGAGAATGATATTCAAAGAAAGTTGCTGGACTTCTACAAAAAGAGAGTAAACGAAGATGTAGAGATCCCGGTTTTCGCGAAGATCTCGGATGGCTGGGAGAATGAAGTCTATTCGTTCACGGCAGAGTATGAGCAAGGCGGAGAGCACAAGCGCGATGATCTGATCTTGAGGCTCTATCCGGGCGATGGCGCGCGTCAAAAGGCATCAAGAGAGTTCAGCGGGATGAAGAAGCTTCATGAACTCCGTTTCCCTGTTCCTGAGGTTCTCATATTGGAACTAGACGATTCACCTTTTGGCAAGCCGTTCGTCATTATGGAGAGGATCAACGGTAGATCCATGGGCCAGGTATTCGACGAGTCGCCGGACGAGAAAAGGCGTGATTTGATAACACTATTCTGCGGGATGTTCGTGGATCTTCATAACCTGGATTGGAGGCACTTCACCCCAGATCCATCTGTCTATGAAACAGGAGATCCATACGCGTCTATCAACCAATTCCTTTCAGAAGCTCAAGGATACTTTGACCGTTTTCAGAGGACCGATTTCGTACCCGTTCTGGACTGGCTAAAGGAAAGGCGTTCAGACGTTCCGTGTGATCGGCTCTCCGTGGTACACCTGGACTACCATCCATATAACATACTGATGCAGGAAGATGGGAAACCGTTTGTTATAGACTGGACGAATATAGACGTCGCCGACTTCAGGTTTGATCTGGCATGGACAGTCCTGCTGATGGGCGGATATGGGAATCCAGAGGCGCGGGGGATAGTCCTGGACGAATACCAGCGCATCGTAGGCCGCAGGATCGAGCAGATGGAGTATTTCGACGTGATGGCCAGTCTCAGAAGGCTGTTCAGCATTTCGGTGTCTATCAGCGACGGCGCGGATAAGCTGGGAATGCGGCCAGAGGCAGTGGCCATGATGAAACGGAATGTGAGCCACATAAAGAACGTATATTCAGTTCTATACGACAGGACAGGTGTGGCTATTCCAGAGATAGAATCGCTGATTAAACGTTCTGCGTGAGCGATTTCAGAGCATCTTCGTAAGCCTGATACGTCCACGAGTTATAAAGGACGAACACAACCTCGTCAAAGCGATCGTCGCTCTTCAGAAACTCTATCACCGTCTTTAATGCGACGGGAGCAGCCTTATCCAACGGATAGCCATACACGCCAGTGCTGATTCCGGGAAATGATATAGTCCTGACCCCGTTCTCAGCAGCCAGTTTCAGAGAGTTCCTATGGCAATTTGCCAGCAATTCCGGCTCGCTGGATCTCCCTCCCCGCCACACAGGGCCGACTGTGTGAATGACGTATCTGGCTTGTAGACTCCCGCCTGTGGTGACGACGGCCTCGCCTGTCTCGCATTCTCCCTGTTTATCTCTGATCTTCAGGCAATCCTCCAGTATCTTTGGCCCTCCAGCCCTGTGGATCGCCCCATCCACGCCGCCGCCACCCAGCAAGCTGCTGTTAGCGG
>Ga0114922_10007138_pt1 | contig 10234 bp, 7 predicted proteins | sample AartaG_FD_100975 | JGI IMG/M metagenome (GOLD analysis project Ga0114922, IMG submission 100975) | Deep subsurface microbial communities from Aarhus Bay to uncover new lineages of life (NeLLi) - Aarhus_00045 metaG | ecosystem: Environmental > Aquatic > Marine > Oceanic > Sediment | place: Aarhus...
CCTTATCCTCAATCGTATCAAAGTTGATCCTGCACTGGCAACAGGCCCGTTCATTACAACAATGAATGATATTATAGGCCTGTTCTTATACATGATTATAGGAAGGTTGCTGTATGGTGTCTTTGCTTGATGTCATCCTGAGGTAGCATGGCAACCGAAGGATCTATTTATAAATTATGAGTTTTGAATTATAAGTTATGAACAGGGCAGTGCGAACAGGAGCCAAAAGGTATTCTTTTGAGTCAGCCAGAATTCCAAAATTCCATTATTCCATCATTCCATTAAAAGATGTTTCAGAATGAGAAGCCGATAGCATCAACAGGGTTCATTCTGGCTGCTGAGTAGGCAGGAGTATAACCTGCAACAATTCCGATTACAGCCGATATCATTACCCCCAGGAAAATATTTGCCAGGGTCAGGTGCATATTCAACTCCCATAGATAATTGACCACACCAGTACCAATGAATATAAGTATAAGCCCGAGAACACCACCTACCACCGAAAGCAGCATTGATTCATAAAGAAACTGCCAGAGGATAAATGCCCTTTTGGCACCCAGTGCCATTTGTATACCAATTATGCTTGTTCTTTCCCTTACAGATACAAACATTATGTTTGCAATACCAAAGCCACCTACAAGAATTGAGAAGCCACCAATTATCCATCCTCCTATATTTATGCCGGCAAAAACACTCTCGAAGCCCTGTGTAAGAAGGCTTGCCCGGTTGACTGAGAAATTACTTATCTCGTCAGGATGGAGTCTGCGTGCAGCCCTGAGTATCATTATGGCTTCATCGCTTAGCTCCTGAACAGCTACTCCCTCCCGGGCTTTTAACATAATGTTTGAATTGATAAATATGTTGCGCATATTTACCATCCTCTTTGCATAGTTAACAGGTATGACCGTCATTTCATCCATGCCGCTGTCACTTATTCCTCCCTCCCCTTCTTTTTTGAATATTCCTATCACAGCGGTCTTATTACCCGATATAGTGAGATCTTTACCTATAGGATCAGTATTTTCAAAAATTGTCTCGGCTGTAACAGCCCCTATGACAGCCACTCTTTTACCTCCCAGCAGTTCGTACGGGGAAAAATATCTGCCCCTGGCAATCTCAAAAGAACGTATCTCTTCAAAGCCTTCCGTAACTCCCCATATATATGCATCATTTACCGCATTATCCTTGTGCTTCAGATTCCTGTTAAAAATAACTGAAAAGGAAGCTGCTACCGATTTTGTCGAATTCCTTAAAATTGCCTTGTAATCATCAAGGCTGACAGCCGGCCAGGCAATAATATCCCACCAGGCTAAGTTAGGGTCGAATGACCATGGCATCTTTTGCACATACACAACATCATCTCCCAGTGAGGCTATGCTATCCCTGATAGCCACTTCCATCCAATCGAGTACAGTAAAAACTGATATTATGGCAAAGATGCCGATGGTAATCCCAAACAACGATAAAAAAGTCCTGAGCTTGTTAACAATTATTGAATTAACTGCAAACAGGAAGCCTTCCCTTATCAATCTGAAGAAAATCATGATCCAAATATAATGAAAAATGGAATACTGGAATAATGGAATGATGGATTGATGGATTGATGGATTAATGGTTAATTGTAATATATCAACACATCGTTTACATATTTAAAACTTAATAATGTATCAGCAGTTCGTTTACATGGCCCCCTAGGGGGCGCGCTTTCTAAAGAAAGCAAAATATCAGCAGTTCATTGACATATTGTTTTTCAATCAACAGGCATTACAAATGGGAATACATGATGGATTATCCCATCCTGCTTTATAAGAAGTACGTGTTGGTTTACAACAATCTCAGCGATTATATAGGTGTATACTAGCTCTTTTTTCACTGTAAACCCAGTTCTTAATATTGTCAGTTTTCTATCACTTCTTATGAAGCGAATGAAGATTACTGATCCTTCAATTAGGGGGATCGGATCCTCCAGATTAATAGGTCCAAGTTTTTGTTCCTCAGAGATAGATTCTATCTGATTGGGGTACTTACTCCCTTGGGTAGAGTACCGGTGATTCTGATTATGAAAATCTGAGAACTCAGGCGCTTTCTCTTCGAGTTCTTCAAAAGAAGTAAACTTTTGAACGGAAAAGAAATATTTGTATAAGTTCGAATTAAACTTTTCAATTACTCCGTTTCTCCAAGGTTCAGATGGTGGAATGAAGATCGGTGTTATCCCTTGAGATAAAGCTAATCTAAGCACAATGCCAAGACTCCTTGGATAGCGATTACTCCCTCTAAATGATAGTTCATTATCCATCTGGAGATAATCAGGCATCCCATAGTCGGTCCAAAAGCGAACGAGACTTTTGGCTACTGTAGTGGAACTCTTGTCTTTTATCGGAAAGACCCCAACATGATGGTTTTCAATATCTATAATGTTCTGAAAATAGAATCGGGAACCTCCTGTAAGATATCTGGGCCCCACCAGATCCATCTGTTGAACCAGAGTGAAATGGTTTGGGTATTCTATACCCTTTCTCTGTTTTACACTACTGGTGTTGATCAGATTGTTCCGTTTCAATATCCTATTTATCGTCGATATTGAAGGCGATTTCAAACCCAACCGTTCTATCTCATACATGATGGTCAGTGCACCTATTTGAGAGTAGCGATGGCCTGTCAGAGCCTTTCTGACATTAATAACCAGTTCCTCTTCATTTTGAGGAGTCCTATTATACACTTGCTTTGGTGAAGTCGACTCGGAATGATACCAAGTATCACCATCTTTGGTGCGATAACGCGTAAGCCATTTATGTACCCATTGTCGAGATCGACCAAGCTTTTGCGCAACATCAGATATTGGAACGCCGCTTAAACATAGTTCCACAGCCTGTTTCCTGAGAATAATTTCGTCTTCCATAATCATAAAGGTTATGGCGACAAAAAACAATATTTCAAAGAACGCAATCAAGCGTTATGTAAACGATGTTTTGATATTTTGGTCTACCTTAGATGTAAACGATGTTATGAAATTTATCAGTTAATAGCTATTCGACTACTCATATTCCACTATCCCAGTATTCCATTATTCCAATATTCCATTATTCCAATATTGACTCTCCCTGCTAAAGAAGGGCTCGTCGAGCTCGTCACCCTCATTTGCTTCGCAATCTCAGGTTCCTCGGTTCCAATATTCCAGATTTATTTAGCTATCGGATAAAATCTGAACACATCTTGTAATCACAGAGCTCAGATTATATGAAAAGTATGGAATACATTGTAAGACAATAAAAAAATATCTATTTTTAATGCCCGTTAAATTAACCTGGGTGCTATTTCTAATTTATTGACTATGAGGGAAAAGAAAATAAGGTCGGCTTTACTGTCTGTTTATCATAAAGAAGGGCTGGCAGAAATTGTAAAAAAGCTTAACGAGTTGGGAGTCAAAATCATTTCCACAGGGGGGACTCACAAATTTATTTCTGACCTTGGCATAAAAGCTGGAAAGGTTGAAGATATTACATCATATCCTTCCATACTGGGGGGCAGGGTAAAGACGCTGCATCCAAAAATTTTTGGAGGCATACTGGCCCGGAGAGATAATAAGTCGGATCTTGAACAGTTATCTGAATTTGAAATTCCGCAGATTGATCTTATTATTGTTGATCTTTATCCGTTCAGGGAAACCGTTGCATCGGGTGCGCCTGAAGAGGATATTATTGAGAAAATTGATATAGGCGGGATATCACTGATCCGGGCTGCGGCCAAGAACTTTGAGGATACAGTTATCATATCACATCGTGGTCAGTATTCACAGTTGTATGAATTACTTGACTCCGGGAAGGGAATGGTAAACCTCGAAGTAAGACGGCGACTGGCGGCTGAAGCATTCAGTATCAGTTCTGAATATGACATCGATATTTTTAATTACTTTAACAGAAAAGAACAGATTGAAGCATTCAGGGAAAGCCTTACGGAAGCTAAAGTGTTAAGATATGGTGAGAATCCGCACCAGCGGGGAGTATTTTACGGTAAGCAGGGAGAAATATTCGATCAGCTGCATGGCAAAGAAATATCCTATAATAACCTGCTTGATATTGATGCAGCCATATCGCTGATAGAAGAGTTTGATGAAACAACCTTTGCCGTCATAAAACATAATAATGCCTGTGGGCTGGCTTCACGCCCAAAGCTAATCGATGCATGGAAAGGTGCACTTGCAGGTGATCCGGTATCAGCCTTTGGGGGAGTTCTTATAACTAACAGGGAGCTTGACAAAGAGACAGCAGACGAGATTGACAAACTCTTTTTTGAAGTGATAATTGCACCTGCATACAGTAATGATGCACTTGAGGTGCTCAGGCATAGGAAAAACCGAATAATTCTTATACAGAAAGGAAGTAATAAGCGGCCCGACAGTTACAGAGCAGTACTCAACGGTCTGTTAATGCAGGAAAGGGACCTGAAAACAGAAAAGGTGGAAGACATGAAAACAGTAACAAGAGCCCAGGCAAATAAGGATCAGCTAACAGATCTCGAATTTGCAAATAAGATAGTCAAGCACAGTAAGTCAAATACAATTGTACTGGCAGGTAATAAACAGTTATTTGCCAGCGGTGTGGGGATGACCTCGCGTGTGGATGCCCTCAGGTTTGCTGTTGAAAAAGCTAAGAATTTTGGATTTGATCTTAGCGATGCCGTCATGGCATCAGATGCATTCTTCCCTTTTGCTGACAGCGTTGAAATAGCATATAATGAAGGAATAAAAGCTGTAATACAACCGGGTGGTTCAATACGGGATAATGAATCAATAGATTTTTGCAATGATAAGGGGATGTCAATGGTATTTACCGGAACAAGACATTTCAAACACTAATACTTAATATTAATAAATATTCAGATGGGAATATTTTCTTTTTTGACACAGGAAATTGCTATCGACCTTGGAACAGCTAATACAATAATAATCCATAATGATAAAATCGTTGTAGATGAACCTTCAATAGTTGCTGTTGACAGGAGCTCGGGCAAGTTAATTGCAATAGGAGAGAAAGCCAGGCAGATGCATGGCAAAACACATGAGAATATAAGGACTGTGCGTCCTTTAAGGGATGGTGTCATAGCCGACTTTAATGCGGCTGAACAAATGATCAGGGGAATGATAAAAATGATAAACAAGCACCCGGGCCTTTTCTCACCAACCCTGAAAATGGTGGTTTGCATACCTTCCGGCAGTACGGAAGTTGAGGTACGTGCAGTACGCGACTCTTCAGAACATGCAGGGGGAAGGGATATATACCTTATATATGAACCCATGGCTGCTGCAATAGGTATTGGACTTGATGTTGAAGCGCCTGAAGGATGCATGGTGGTTGATATTGGCGGTGGGACAACAGAAATAGCCGTAATAGCTCTTGGAGGGATAGTATGCAATAAATCGATCAGGACGGCCGGTGATGGTTTTACTACTGATGTCCAATCGTATATGAGACACCAGCATAATATTAAAATTGGTGAACGTACAGCAGAAGATATTAAGATCAATGTGGGTGCTGCACTGCCATCCATTGAAGATCCTCCTGCTGATTTTATTGTCAGGGGACCAAACCTGATGACAGCAATGCCTATAGAAATACCTGTATCATACCAGGAAATAGCTCATTGCCTTGATAAATCAATTTCAAAGGTGGAAACAGCTATTTTAAGTGTGCTTGAACAAACACCACCTGAATTATATGCCGATATTGTGGCTAAAGGAATATTTTTGGTAGGAGGGGGAGCATTGTTGAGGGGCCTGCCAAAACGATTAAGTGATAAAATAAGTATGCCGTTTCATCTGGTTGAAGATCCTCTTCATGCTGTGGCAAGGGGAACAGGAGTGGCTCTGAAAAATTCAGATAAATTTTCGTTCTTGATGAGATAATACTGGGGGTAGTAAATGAGAAATCTTTTAAACTTCCTGAAAAAGTTTGGAAATGTTCTGTTATTCGTTTTTCTGGAAGCGATAGCTTTCTATTTGCTAGCCTCAAGGCCTAATTATCACAGTATTAAACTGTCAAAAACATTGAATGCTACTTCAGCTTTCGTACATGAAAAAGTCAACCATGCAACTGACTATTTCTCCCTGCGCGAAATAAATGAGCAGCTTCTCAGGGAAAACAGGGAATTGAGGAATGCTATGCAACGAATTTACCGTAATTCAGAAATAAGCACCTTCAGTGTTACTGACAGTATATACAAACAACAGTATATGTATATACAGGCCAGGGCTGTTAATAACAGTGTAAATAAACAGAAAAATTATATTACCCTGAATAAGGGAATACTGAGTGGAGTGAGTAAAGATATGGCAGTGATAGGGACTGAAGGGATAGTTGGAATTATCGTAGAGGTCGGCAAGAGTTATTCACTTGTGATGTCTGCCCTGAACCTCGATTTCAGATTGTCTGCCAGGCTGAGCAAAAATGGTTATTTTGGATCATTGACCTGGGATGGAGCAGACATAAACCGTTTAAGCTTAAATGAAATACCTCAACATGTTGATGTTTCAATTGGAGATACAGTTGAGACAACAGGATACTCTGCTGTTTTTCCCGAAAATATAATGGTGGGTACAATAGGTGAGTTTGATGTTAGCGGTGGGGATTTCTATGATATTAAAGTGAAATTGTCAACGCAATTCAGAAAACTGAATAATGTATACGTTGTTGTTAACCTTAAGAAAGAAGAACAGCTGGAACTTGAGACTGAGATACAGGGAACAAGATAAATAATTATGCTGAACACTATTCTGAAATATACCGGTCTTTTTATCCTGTTAATTGCCATACAGGTATTGTTAATGAATAATATACAGTTCAGTGGATTCGTTAATCCCTATATCTATATATTGTTTATTCTCCTTCTTCCTTTTGAAGCCTCATCCTGGCTTATTCTTTTACTTTCTTTTATTACCGGATTTGTGATAGATCTTACATCGGGGAACATGGGTTTGCATATTTCAGCAACGGTCTTTGCCGGTTTCCTGAGGCCATATGTCCTTAACCTTGTATCTCCGCGGGAGGGGTATGAACAGGGTGATTTGCCGGGTCTTAAAGCCTATGGCTTCAGATGGTTCATCACCTATATTCTCATTATTGTTTTCTTTCATCACCTTACACTCTTTTACCTTGAAGTATTCAGGTTTGAATATTTTTTCAGGACCTTACTCAGGGTATTACTTAGCACCGGGTTTACCGTTTTATTCATTATTATTATACAGGCAACAGTTATCAGGAGGTAGTTTTGTACGGATTTAAAGATAAATATAGCAACAGGAAGATATTGTTCTATGCAATTATATTCATTGCTGCTATTATTATTTTATCAAAGCTCTTTGCACTGCAGGTGGTTAATAAATCATACCGTATGTCTGCCGAAAATAATGTTCTGCGTTATGTAACACAATATCCGGCCCGGGGTCTTATTTATGACAGGAACAGTAAGCTGCTTGTGTTTAATCAGGCTGCCTACGACCTGATGGTTATCCCCGGCCAGACACAGGAGATTGATACTGCTGAATTATGTTCCATCCTTGATATAGGGCAGGAATCTTTTATAAACAGGATGAACACAGCTAATAAATTTTCAAAATATGCTCCTTCGATATTCCTTAAAATGGTTTCATCCGAAACCTATGCCCGACTACAGGAAGTATTGTACAAGTACCCGGGCTTTTATGTTCAGACACGTACGCTCAGGAAATATACTTACCCATCGGCAGCCCATGTACTGGGATATGTAGGGGAGGTCAATAACGATGAAATAAAAGCAGATCCCTATTATAAGCCGGGTGATTACATTGGTAAGAACGGAATTGAGAAATCCTATGAATCACACCTGCGTGGTCGGAAAGGATTGAAGATTTTCCTTGTTGATGTACATAACAGGATTAAAGGTTTGTACCAGGGAGGTAAGTATGATACCATATCTGTTCCGGGGAGGGATCTTGTAAGCACCCTGGACATCGATTTGCAGCAGTACGGGGAGAAGCTGATGGGAGATAAAAATGGTAGTATAGTAGCACTCGAACCAGCTACCGGTGAAGTACTCGCACTTATCTCCACGCCTGATTATGATCCTTCACTTCTGGTGGGAAGGATAAGATCAGAGAATTATACAAGGCTCCAGAACGATACACTGGAACCACTGTTTAACAGGGCTTTAATGGCTTCGTACCCGCCAGGATCCACATTTAAGCCTGTAAACGGGCTGATTGTGCTGCAGGAAAAGGTAGTGACCAGGAATTATGAATATTTCTGTGATAATGGTTACTTTGCTCCCGGCGTACATGTTGCCTGTCATCATTTTACATCATTCAACCTCCAGGGTGCCATTACAGCTTCCTGTAATGCTTATTTTTGCAATGCCTTCAGGCTCCTTCTTGATAATCCGGCATATGGTTCAACTGCCGAAGGACTAAATAAATGGCGCTCTTATCTCACTGAATTTGGTTTCGGATCAAAACTGGGAATAGATTTCCCCAATGAACTGACAGGATTCGTTCCGAAGGTATCATTTTATGATAATATTTATGGTAAGAACCGTTGGAAGGCACTTACTGTAATATCAATGGGTATCGGACAGGGAGAGCTGGGTACAACACCTTTGCAAATGGCAAATATGACTGCCATAATAGCCAACAGGGGTTACTATCTGACACCTCATATTGTGAAGTCAGTTGATAACGATACACTGGCTACAGACCCTGCTTTCAGGAAGAAGAACAAAGTAAGTATTGACTCGGCTAATTTCGAGATAATTGTGGAGGGTATGAAAGGTGTGGTAAACGGAGGTGAAGGGGCAACGGCCACGTGGGTAGCAATAAAAGATATAGTAATGTGCGGGAAAACAGGCACTGCCGAAAACCCACATGGTCCCGATCATTCTATTTTTATTGCCTTTGCACCTGAGAAGAATCCAGAGATAGCAATAGCAGTATATGTTGAAAATACAGGCTTTGGATCAACATATGCCGCACCTGTTGCCAGCCTTATGATTGAAAAATATCTGAAGGGGAAAACTGAAAACACATGGCTGGAGAACTATATACTCAGTCCCCCTGAACCACAGGTTAAAGATGATGATGAAGAAATGAAAGAGGAAAAAAAGGAAGAAGAAATTGAAGAGAAGGGTTAATATATGGGCCAATATAGACTGGATAGTGGTAGTGATCTATCTTCTATTCGTTTTTTTTGGTTGGATAAATATTTATGCGGCTGTATACAACGAGGAACACGCCAGTATAATTGATACAAGCCAGAGATATGGCAAACAACTGATCTGGATAATTGCAGCTCTCTTGATTGCTGCTATGATAATAGTTATCGACAGCCGTTTCTATCTGTTTTTTTCATATATCCTGTATATTGCTGTTGGATTATCACTTATTATTGTTCTCATAGCCGGTAGAGAAATTCATGGAGCAAGGTCATGGTTTGAGATAGGTGGTTTAAGTCTTCAGCCTGCTGAATTTGCCAAATCCGTTACAGCGCTGGCACTGGCAAGATATCTTTCAAAGGAGGGCATAACACCGGCTGTTTTCAAAACACTTGTTGTTTCACTGTTAATTATATTCGCACTGGCATTGCTTATTGCTCTGCAGCCTGACCTCGGGTCAACATTAATATTCTTTTCACTGGTGCTAGTGCTTTTCAGGGAGGGACTGTCACCTTATCTTTTTATTATAGGTATCCTTGCTGCAATACTGTTTATAGCTACATTGCTTGTCGACAGTGTCTATATATATGCAGCACTAATTATTGCGGGTTTTATCTTTCATCTTATCACCGGCAGGGGAACAAGAATAAGTGTGAGCGGGCTGGTAATATATATTCTGACAGGCGGAGCCCTGTTTGCAGCTTTTCACTTGCTCAGGGGGAATGTTCCCCTTAACCTGGTATTTATAATTGCACTGTTAATATCAGGACTTTTTTATGCTTATTATATCTTCCGGTATAAAGCTAAATATGCATTAATTGTACTGGCCTTTCTGTTTGGCAGTATGGTATTCACCTATTCAGTTGATTATGCATTCAACAATATTCTTTTACCACACCAGCAGACCAGGATAAATGTTGTTCTTGGTATTGAATCTGATCCTTCAGGTGCAGGGTATAATCTTAATCAGTCAAAAATATCCATTGGCTCAGGTGGCTTTGCAGGCAAAGGATTTCTCCATGGTACACAGACAAAGTTCAAATTTGTCCCTGAGCAG
>Ga0114922_10007139_pt1 | contig 10233 bp, 10 predicted proteins | sample AartaG_FD_100975 | JGI IMG/M metagenome (GOLD analysis project Ga0114922, IMG submission 100975) | Deep subsurface microbial communities from Aarhus Bay to uncover new lineages of life (NeLLi) - Aarhus_00045 metaG | ecosystem: Environmental > Aquatic > Marine > Oceanic > Sediment | place...
ATGAATTATATCCACATTCACGGGTTGAAAAAGGTTGTTCCCACTGCGAACAAGGGCTTGTTGGGGGACGATCTTCGCTCCGGCTATGACCGGGCTTTGAAAGGTCATGTACCACACACGGCTCCCGGCTGTTTCCCCAACAACTTTTAAAACAAGAGATTTTCCGCGCTGAAGGGACGAGGTCGGGATCCGCAATGAGGCGTATCCATGGATATCGTCAAAACGATCGATCAGGGTAACACGAAATGCGAGCACTGCCTTATCAGTTCCACTTATTTTCCATGCCTTGCGTGTGTTTGAAACAGGATTGGAAAATTGGAAGTATTTTTTTCCGTTCACGAACAGTTCATAGTTATGGGGATCGGTATCCACATCCATGGCGAAGATCCAGATGAAATTCACGTATTCGCCACGGTAGTCTTCAGGAAAGGGTTCGGTTTCCCATTCGATGTAATCTTCCTTATTCAGATTGCGAAGAAGCAGGGCTTTTGTCACATCGGGCTGAGGAGAGTGATAATCGATCGTGCCGCCTTTCAGGCTTTTATGATACCCTTGAAGCCAGCTCGTTTCAGTGATTTCGGATTGTAGCAAAGAAGGGGAAAGGAAGAGGAATATTGTTATAATGATATAAATCATCGACCATTTGCATTTGTGTTTTTTCATCATCGAACATTGTAAAAAGAATCCTCCTCAAACTTCAACACAAAAAAAATAAACCCGAATTCTTTTTTTTCGTTTGTTGAGGAAAATACGCTGTAAAAGAGTAAAAAATTTTTACATATTTTTACACAAAAGAAGTGTTTTCGCTTGGTGATTAATTACCGATAAATCGGTGTAATAAGGATATTTCAGTAAGTGAATTCGCTGTCTGGTTCGGTCGTGATGATATCGAACTCCGATAGCCGGTTGAGCAATTTTTTCGTTTGAAGATGCCTTTTGATTTCCTCTGATTTTTTCTTGTTGAACACGCCCAGGAGGAACTTATTCCCCGTCTCGTCATACATATACAAGACCTTTTTTGCCTTTGCCTTTTTGAGGGCTTCACTTATCTGACTTTCGTATTCTAAATTTTGTTGTACTTGCATTTTTTTTCCCTTAATTCGATTTTTAGTTATGCAAAAAACGTGCCAAGAAATCTTCTTGACTTTGATAGAACCAATTTCATTTAATCATATAAACACATGAGCAAATCCCGTCGATGGCTGGTGATGGTGTGCCTGTGCTTATCAGGCGGGATCATCTATCTTTTACCCTATCTTCGCGAAGTTTATTACATGCCGATGTTGGAGGCCTTGAAGCTGTCAAATACACAACTGGGTGTGATGATGAGTGTGTTCGGAGCGACAGCCATGATATCCTATTTTCCTGGCGGTTGGATCGCGGACAGGGTATCTCCAAAGATCTTGATTTCCATTTCGATGATCTTCACAGGATCGGCTGGTTTTTATTTTGCTACATTTCCATCGTATAAGATCTGTCTCGTTATCCATGGCTTTTGGGGAGTGAGCGTTACCCTGACATTTTGGGCTGCCTTGATCAAGGCCACAAGAAATTGGGCACCGGTTTCCCAACAGGGGCGGGCATTTGGGATATTGGAAGGTGGCCGGGGAATAGCCGAGCTGGTGAGTTCTACGGCGTTGCTGGCTTTATTTGCCAAGTTGGGAGGCGAAGCCTTCGGCCTTTCTTGGGTTATTATCCTATTTTCAATCTGTAATATACTGATCGGGATTATGGCCTGGTTTGTCTTGGATGATGTGCCAAGTGGTTCATCTGAAGAAAAAAGAATCAAAATCGGTGTTGGCGACATCATCAAAGTTTTGAAGATGCCTTCAGTCTGGCTACTTTCCATTGTGATCATGGCTGCCTATTCTGCCTATTGGGGATCCTACTATTTCACTCCTTATGCCACCGATGTGTTCAAGATGAGTCTTGTTTTCGGTGGGGCCATCGGTGTCGGGAAAATGTGGGTCAAACCCATTCCTGCTCTGGGCGCTGGATTTTTAGCCGACAGGATTGGCCCTTCGAGGACTGTGGCCTGGTCATTTGCTGTTCTCATATTCAGTTTCTGTGTGTTTGTCATCACGCCAGGAAGCCCAAATCTGGTTTCGATCCTTATCATCAATACCATCCTTGCCTCCCTGGCTATTTTCGCCGTGCGTGGTGTATACTTTGCTATGCTCGAAGAGGGAGGGATACCGCTTGCGCTGACAGGAACAGCTACAGGTATCGTTTCGGTCATCGGATATACTCCCGATATTTTTATGCCCATCGCTGGAGGAGCCTTCCTGGATAAATATCCAGGAGCTCTGGGATACAGATATTTCTTTCTCATTATCGTAGGCCTATGTGTGCTGGGATTGGTTTCTGCCCTGATCGTGATGCGAAAATATTCCAAATTCACTCTCAAAGAGGGACATGATGGCTGACTTAAAAATCGAAAACAGGTTCTCTGAAGATCAGTGCCAAAAATTGCACGAAACAAGTTGTGAGATTTTGGAGAGAGTGGGTGTGCGGCTTGATCTGGATGAAGCTCGGGACCTTTTGGAGAAAGTGGGTGCAAAGACCGATGCCGACGGGATGGTGCTTATCCCTCCCGGTCTGGTCGAGGAGGCTTTGAAAACAGCGCCTAAACAAGTCGTCCTTTACGATCGAAAGGGCCATTCTGTCATGCCCGTCAAAGATCGACTCTGTTATTTTGGGCCGGGTTCGGATTGTTTGAATATCATCGACCACAGGGACGGAAAGAGGAGAACAGCTGTGCTGCAAGATACCATCGAGGGAATCATCTTATGTGATGCCCTGAAAGACATCGACTTCGTGATGTCCATGGTTTTGCCTTCTGACATCGACACAACTGTAGCCGACCGGTATCAGATGGAAGCCATGCTATCGCACACCACAAAACCCATTATCTACGTCACCTATGAATATGAGGGGTGTGTGGATTGTGTTGCCATGGCCGAAGCGGTTGCCGGAGGTGAAAAAGCGCTTCAAGGCAAACCCAATGTTGCTTGCTACATCAATGTCATTTCCGGGCTTCACCACAACAAAGATGCGCTCCGAAAGCTTCTCTTTCTTTCTTCCAAAGGCCTTCCCTCTCTGTATATCCCCTCATCCACGGGCGGAGTAACGAGCCCGATAACCCCGGCGGGATCCCTGGCTATGGACTATGCCGGCGTTCTTGTCGGGTTGGTCCTTTCCCAGTTGGTAAGGGAGGGTACCCCGATTATCGTTCCCGGAATGGCCCCAGGACAACTGGATATGCGGACCATGATCTCCACCTATTGTGAGCCCGAACGCGGGCAATCCCAGGCCATGGCTCATTATCATGGCTTGCCCATGTTTTCGTTGGGAGGAGCCTCGGAGGCCAAATTAGTGGATCAACAGGCAGCCGCCGAAGCTGCATTGACTCTGATGAGCGAAACCCTGGCCGGAGGGAATATCATTCATGATCTCGGCTATTTGGAATCCGGCTTGACTTTTTCTTTTGCTCAATTGCTGATCTGCACCGAGATCGTGAGCTGGATCAAAGGATACACGAAACCGATCCCTGTGGATGAAAAATCCCTAGCTTTAGAGCTGATCGCGGAAAAAGGGCCTGAAGGGCAATACTTGGACACCGAACACACACGTAAACATTTCCGGGAGCGCTGGTATCCGGATCTTTTCGAGAGAAATCCCTATGATATGTGGGCAAGTGAAGGAGGAAAGTCTCTGGCCGAGCGAGCCTCTGAGCGAGTGGCTCAAATCATTGCGGAACACAAGCCGGAGTCCTTGCCTCCTGATTTGGCCAGCCAGCTCCGCAAGATCGTCGAGAAAACCTCGATCGCTTAAAACTCACCGAGCTTACCCATTATTTCTTCCTATAACCTGGGCCACGCACGATGCGTCCGGGTTTGGCATCTGTGTGTTTGCCGTTTTTGACGACGGCTTTCCCGTTGACAAACACATGATGCACACCAACGGATACCTGATGGGGTTTTTCAAATGTTGCGCGGTCGCCGATCGTTTTCTGATCGAAGATGACAATATCCGCATAATACCCCTCCCGAATCATTCCACGATCCTTGATAAAGAGTCGATTGGCCACGGCTGAGGACATCTTCCGGATCGCTTCCTCCAATCCCATCACCCGATCTTCGCGAACATATTTTCCCAGTATCCGCGGATAGGTTCCATAAGAACGAGGGTGGACCAATCCCTGCGGCTTATCCGGGTCTTCACCGCTTGCATCTGTCCCGAATTTGATCCATGGTTGTTGCATCTGAAGCTTGAGATTATCATCGGTCATCATGAAGTAGATCGTTCCGATTCCCTGTTGCTCGGAAAGGATCAGGTCTATGATCGTATCGATCCAGTCTTTGCCCATATCGGCCATGATCTCCGATAACATTTTTCCTGTATATTTTTGATTTTCTGGTTTGTAAAGCCCAAGAATAAGGACTCCCTCTGGGGTGGCCAGTGCACCTAGATTTTCCCATTCCGTTTTCTGATTCAACATTTCATCGCGGATTTTTTCCCGGATCTCGGGATCGGCGAGATTTTCCAACAGTTTTCCATCGGCCGATGCCCAAGGGGGGAGACAGGCGGCGAGCCCAGTGGAACCAGCAATATAGGGATACATATCTGCCCCGATATCCAATCCTTCGTCCCGGGCTGCTTCTATTCTGGCGATGGCCAATGCGGCCTTGTGCCAGTTGCGCCTGCCTGCGGCTTTTAGATGATACACCTCTACCGGAACTCCAGCCTTTCTCCCGATCGTGATAGCCTCATCCAGGCCCTCTAAAAACTTGTCTGCCTCGGAACGAAGATGGGTGATGTACACGCCTCCATAAGGAGCCATGGCCTTGGACATGGCGATCAACTCTTCTGTGGTGGCGAAACTGCCGGGGGGATATATCAGGGCAGAGGCAATCCCGAATGCTCCATCTTCCATTGCATTCTGGACCAGCTTCTGCATCTCTTCGATCTCTGCACTCGAGGGCATTCCCATCGCTTCCCCTTTGACAAAGGTGCGTACGGTTGCAGCGCCCAAGAACGATCCCACATTGGCGGATACACCATGTTTCTGCATCGCTTCGAGCCAGTTGTTGAAACCTCTGGAGCCGGTGAATTCCATGGCCAGGTTTTTTATTTCTGCCGGGATATCTCCGTAAGCGGCCAGAATTTTTTCATTGACAGGAGCATCGGTCCATCCTTCGCCCAGAATTTCAGTTGTGATACCTTGCGTCACTTTGCTGATCACGCGGCCATCACCCAACAGAAAAGCTCCCCGGGAGTGGCTCTGGATGTCGATAAAACCAGGAGCTACGACCAGTCCGTGGGCATCGATCCGTTCTTTTGTTTCGACATTTTCGAGATATCCGGCAGGAGTAATCCTTGCGACACGCTCATTCCGGATGGCGATATCACCGAGATACCAGGAATTCCCTGTTCCGTCCACTATCCTGCCGTTCACAATGACGATGTCATATGTATCCGGAGCATTTGCACAAAGCGGAGAAATGAAAAAAAGAACCAACAATAGAATTGGAAAGCTTAATGCATACTTTTGTTTTTCCATAATTCCCTCCTAATCTTTTAGCCAGAGGACATCCCCGCATAGGTTCGCATTATGGGACCTGCCAGAAAAGATGGCAAACTCCTCCTTCGCTTTTTTCACGGTTGTCGGCTCTCCGTGTCCCGGATAAATTTTTACATCGTCGGGCAAAACGAATATCTTTTGCTCCAGGGATTCAACGAGTTTTTTGAAATCATCAGGGGTGCCTGTTTTGCCCGGCCCACCAGGGAAAATCGTATCTCCGGCCAAAAGAATATTTCCGACTAAAAAGCATACACTCCCAGGCGTGTGCCCCGGCGTGTGAAGCACGTCCAATGTGGCATTTCCGAAAGAGATGATGTTTCCGTTTTCGAGGAGCATATCTGCCTCCACGGGAAGGTTTTCTGCATCGGATATATGAGCAGCGACCGGAATGTTCAGTTCGTCCTTGAGCCTTTTCAAAGCGCCGGTGTGGTCCATGTGCCTGTGAGTGAGGAGTAAGCTAATCGGATTTGTCTCTTCCAATCGGTCCAATATTTTATCTGCATCACCCGGTGCGTCGATCAAGACGCTCTCTCCGGTCGCTTCGCATGCCACAATGTAAGCGTTTGTGCCGAATGGAGCTGTTTCAATCCGTTCTATTCGGAGTATTTTGTCCTTTTCTACCACTGTCATAATGACTTTCTCCTTGAAATGCTGTTTTCTTTTCTATAACATAACTTTTATTCATGTCAAATCATCATCATATCACTAAGAGGTGAGACAGAATGAAAGTTTTTAGTGCACTTGGAATTATTTTGATTCTGGTTTTTGTCCTTTCGAGCTGTGTGGCCGGCCCCAATAAAATGGAGAAAACGCCAGATGATGAAGGAAAAGTGGCCGGGTTCTGGAAAGGAGTGTGGCACGGCCTTATCTCACCGATTACTTTCGTTATTTCGATTTTTTCCAAAACCATCCGGTTCTATGAGGTCCATAACAATGGATCATGGTACAATTTCGGTTTTGTTCTGGGTGCCGGATTGTTCTTCAGTGGCGGTATTCTGGGGAAGAGAAAAAGAGCAGCAAAAAAAAGGCGTAATCGGTAGCCAAAGTAACAAATCCTAAAGGGGTAATCCTCCCTCTGCCAATTGCTCTAAAAAAGCACGTTTCTTTTCATAAAGATCAGGGAGATCTCTAAACCGGAAAGCCTTGCCGTTTTGGACCGTAACTGCCGCGGAAGCCAGCTCGATAAACGGCTCGATCATATGGGAAACCACGACCACGGTTGCCCCTGATTGTGTGTGTTTTTCGATCCAGCCGAGAATTTCTTTTTGGATGTGCCGGTCCATGCCCTCCAGAGGCTCATCGAGCAGGATATGGGTTGGCGTTCCGACAAAACAAGCCGCAAAAACCGCTCGCCTCCTTTGTCCCATGGACAGTTCCCGGACAGTCCGGTGGGCGAGATGCTGAAGGCCAAAGAATTCAAGGGCTTTTTTTCCCTCTCCCAGTGGTTGTTCCCGAAGTCGGCACACAAGATCCAGGATTTCTCCGATCGAGGCATATGGAGTCAGATCGGGATGTTCGGGCATGTAGGTCAATCCCTTCCTGGCAGGAATTTCTTCTTTCCAGAGATCATGTCCGTCAATGGCAATGATGCCCGCATCCGGGATTTCCACTCCAGCAGCCAATTTGAGGAGCGTGCTTTTTCCGCATCCATTCGGACCGAGGAGCAAACAGAGACCCGGGTGCATCTCCAAGTTGACAGAATTAAGTACCTTTTCTTCCTTTTCATATGAAAATGAAACATTTTGAAATTGGATCATCGTTCACTCCAAGATAGAGAATCGCCTGCTGCGAGGTGATGAAGTTCCAGCCATTGACTGACCTTCTGATGTTTTTCTGCTTTGATCGCTTTATGGAACGCCATCGGTGTTAACGCCAAAAAACACAAGGAGCTCCACGGGATTAGACAGAGTAAAAGGGAAGCAAAAGTACCGAGCAGCAAAACTTTTCCCGATGCCCCCATCGCTGATCCGGACTCGTGGCGCATGGAATAGGCAGAATAGGAGGCTAAAAGTGGAAGACTCAAGGCCACGGGAAGCATAGATTTGAGGTTCATGGTTCCCAAAAGAACGACGAGAGGAAATGCATGCAGGCCGATGAAGCAAGAGTCCCAAACGATCCTTGTGTTGGCCGTCCAAGGCAATGAACGTATCCAGGGCCATGGAGGCCTCCGCGAGGCCAAAATGTTGGCGAAGATGGAACAAAATAGAACTTGACCCAAAGCTCCACCGAAACGAATCATTTGTTCGGCAAGAAGTGGGGAGGGTTTGTTGTTTGCGATAAAAAGCTGTGCTGCGCCCAGGAATGGAAGGGAAAGCAAATAGGGAACAAAGGGTCTCAGACGAAGGGCGCGCCAGTTAATGGTGGAAACAAGAAATTTTCCTTTGAATAGTCTGCTAGGCCGTGAATGCTTCTTTTTACGCACAAGGGGGCCAGATATCCTATCCGCTACAACCAGCAAAAGAATTCCTCCTGCGAGAAATTCCCAGTAATTGGATGAAAATCCAATGGCTGCCAATGCAGCCAATGATCTTGTGATCAACTTCCTTTTAACAGGCAAAACCCACAAACCGCAGGAGAGTCCCACAAATGGCAAGCCTGCAATGAAAGGTGCGGCCGGCACCTGGTATAATTGTATGGCGATGACCGCCAAACCAGCCAAGATGGCCAGTATTGGGATTTGGGCGATGAATATCGCGATTCCGGCCATTCGCCGATGAATCTTTCCTTCGAGAGGGAGATGACGGATCCATCCATTGAGGCCCAAACAGATGCGCCTGGAAGCAAAGCTGGCGACAATGAGACAGATAAAAGTGGTGGTTATTCCGCTGAGAAGGAAACCTCCATCCAGAATCTGGGCCATCAAGGAGTTGAACAGCTCGGCCCTCAAAAGGTAATACAGGGCAAAAAAGATCGAGACGACGGGAATAAAAATTCGCAAGGCAAGACGTGTGCCGACGTGCAGGTGAAACAAAAAAACGGCTTTTGCCGGGGCGTCACTTTTGATGTCAATCATCTCCTATTTTATATCAAGACAAAATATCCCCGTCAATTCTGAGAAAAAGCCAACCCTCTGCTTGCCTGATAATGCCAGACCGATGAAATCAAGAAGGGCGAAAAGGGTATTATTTTAAACGAATTGAAGAAAAAAGAGTTTCAAAAAAGTAAAAAATCAGTAAAATCAGAAAGGAAACCGGAGGAATACTTATGGCAAAAATCAAGGTGAGCGTAGAAAAAATCGATGGTTATTGCAATCTTCCCGTCCAGGTCGGTGACTTTTTTTATGTCCAGGATTCCAAGCTTATCGTTCCGGAGGGACAGCACGTGTGCATTTGGGCTTTGCAGAGCATGATGCCGATCTTCCCCATCTTGAACGTCCGTGACAGCCTGGAGGAAGGTCACTGGGTGAAAACGGTTAAAAACTTCGTTTGTCCCGATCCGAAGGGACTGGTTCACTATCGTCTGGAAATAGAGGATTAAGAGAGGAATGATTTGATTCAGGTCGATCTGCATAAATGCACCGGATGCAAAAAGTGCGAAGTAACGTGTGCATTTTTCCACACAGGAAAGGTCAGCAACCGGTTGTCCCGCATCAAGGTCCTCAATCTGTATGATTGGGGTATCGATGGCCCTGTTCTCTGCAACCAGTGTGAAGAAAAATATTGTTTAAAATGCCCAGAGGAGGCCTTGTCCTTGGGGCCTATGGGACAGATCATCGTTTCGCCCACTGTGTGTAGCCTGTGCGGTGTGTGTGAAAAAGCCTGCCCGATCGGTGCGATCGAAATTTTCGACGACATCGTTTATGTGTGCGATCTCTGTGGAGGAAAGCCTAAGTGTGTTACAGCATGCACTGAAGGAGCCATAACTTTTGCTGCCGTTGACCACGGGCCATCTCTAAAAGGGATCAAAAAAGAAACGAACAAGATGAGCCCGAACCAAAAACGGCAATATTACCTGAAAAAACTGGGGACGGTTCTCAGAGAAAAATGGAGCCGGAAGCATGCTTGAGTTCGGGTATGGTGGACGAATCCTCCGGATCGACCTGACCGAGAGGACATTTCAAATCGAACCACTGGATCCCTCCTGGGTTAAACCTGTCATCGGCGGGAGAGCGGCCAACTCCAAAAGGTTATTCGAGGAACTCGATCCGGATTGCGACCCTTTGGGGCCGGATAATATCCTGATATTCGGTGTTGGTCCCCTGACCGGGAGTTTTCTCACAGCCTCGGCTTACTACACGGTTACGGCTAAATCCCCTCTCACAGGAATTTTGGGCGATTCTGCCGCCGGGGGACAGTTCGGAGCAGAGATGAAACTCACGGGATTCGATCAGATCATCATCACGGGCAAAGCGGATAACCTTGTTTATCTTCTTGTCACAGATGCTGGTGTGAAATTTGTGGATTGCCCGGAATATAAAGGCAAAAAAATCGTGGAAACGACAGAGGCCATAAGGAGGGGAAACGGAGACATCGCCATCCAGGTTTCTGCCATCGGGCCGGCAGGGGAGAATTGTGTCACGTTTGCCGCGATCGTATCCAGCGGGAACAGGGTGAACGGCCGTACAGGGATGGGCGCCGTGATGGGAGCCAAGAACCTCAAAGCTTTGGCTGTCCGAGGTTCTAAATCTGTGGAGTTAGCAGATCCGCTCG
>Ga0114922_10007140_pt1 | contig 10232 bp, 3 predicted proteins | sample AartaG_FD_100975 | JGI IMG/M metagenome (GOLD analysis project Ga0114922, IMG submission 100975) | Deep subsurface microbial communities from Aarhus Bay to uncover new lineages of life (NeLLi) - Aarhus_00045 metaG | ecosystem: Environmental > Aquatic > Marine > Oceanic > Sediment | place: Aarhus...
GAGGTCATTGTAAGATTCAAAATCGTCTATGATAAGGAAGTTGGCCGTGGTAAAGCTCCAGAGTGGGCCTGTCCACGGGCTATCGGCGCTGGCGTTATTGGCCTCATCAATCCGCCAGTAGTAGGTAGTGTTCCATTCGAGTTGTCCGGGATCATAGCTCTCGGAACCAAGGTTTCCGCTGGCTTTATTCTCAAGTGAACTTTCATCAGTTCCGAAGTAAACTTCATGTGTAGCACCAAAGCCCGGTGTCCAGGTAAGAGTCGGTGTCTGTGTTACATCCACGGCGCCTTTAGCCGGATTCGGGTCACTGACGGCGCCGGCGGTTATGAAGCTCCAGACATCGCCTTTATGTGTTTCGACAATATCAAACTCATCGACACGCCAGTAATAAGTCTTGGCCCTTTTAAGTGCGCCGGGAGTATATGTCATAGTTCCCTGCGTCTGGCCGCCTGCTGCATTTTCCACTTCCTCGAAATTGTCGCCGAAATACACAGTGTGTAATTTTGAGCCGAAACCTCCCGTCCAGCTAAGCTGTACATCCACAGCTACAGACTCTGCCCCATCAGCCGGGTTGGGAAAGTATGCAGTCTTGGGGGGAATACTGAAACTCCAGACATCGCCTTTCCAGGGACTATTAGGCTCGGCATCGTTGACTTCATCGATGCGCCAGTAGTAGGTAGTGCCCGGCACAAGACCATCCGGGAAGGCAAATCCGGGAAAGCCGGCAACAATAAACGTGTCGGTTTGGTTGCCATGGAACGTGCTCTCATCGCCGGCGTTCACGTCGCCAAAATTATCGCCTATATATATATCATGCGAAACCGCATAATCGCCCGGCCTCCATGAAAGGTTCACCCACGTGTCCTGGTGGAGCGCACCGTCTTCGGGACTCAGGGCCATTGCATATGGATATCCTCCGCCAACTTGAAGCATTAACGCCTGTATTTCCACCTGGTCCAGGGCATGGTCGTAGATACGCACATCGTCGATTTTTCCGTCCATGGGTTCACCGAGACCTCCGTTAATACCAAGAAACAGCGGTGTATCATATCCGTTAATGTTGCCCGCGGCATTCATCGTAGCAGATACCTCTCCGTCCACATAGAGTATCATCTCTGAGCCGTCATAAACACCCGCCATATGATACCAGCGCCCGGATTCGAAATTTGGACTCCCCGGCAGACGTTTTTGGCTTCCTTCTACTGTCAAGAAGAAACGCGGTGTACCATTGCTCAATATACACAGGTTATATGCGAAATACGGAGCGCTGTGCTGGCCTTCCTGAACAATCTTCGCTAAAACGATCTCAGGACCGCCACTGACCTCATCGAAATAGACCCATGAAGTCAGCGTAATCTGGTCGCCGGTGATGTTAAGTGAAGGGGAATTGGGAATGTGCAGGTAGTCGCCGGTACCATCGAACTCAGCTACTCTACCCCTCTCAGGATCAAGAACAATGTCTGTCTCGCCATGTGGTTCAGCGTCGTTGCTACTCCAAGCATCATCGAAACCGCCCTCGAAGTCCCAGTAAGCCACGAGATCAGCTGAGCTGACACGGGCTATGCCCAGCACCAAAACAAAGGAAACAAAATAAATCAATTTCTTAGACATAATAATCCTCCTTCAAAAACTCGATATAGGTTGTTAACTGAAATGCAAAATATCTTCATTGCGAAGTACAAAGTTCTCACTTAAAACTCTGTGGCTCGCATAATACATAATAATTCCTCCTCTATTCGAAAAACCACAGAAATTGCGCCTGCCGGACGACCTCCAAGCCACAGATGCCCGACTGCGCAGGCACAAGCTTCACTAATATAATTTATATCAAATCAGCCATTTTCACGTCAAGGAAAATCTCCTTATTATGTATTAACATGTGGTATTTGAAAAAATAAGCAAAAAGGTGGAAAGTGTATGGGAGGGCTTATGGCTTACTCGGAACAGCTTTGTCAATCTATGTGCATAGGTCTTCGATACTGCTCTAAGACAAACGGAGCCTATACCAAACAGGTACAGGCCCCGAATCGATTACAACTGCATTAAAAACGCAATTTTAATTGCTATTTACTACCCGTCTTAAGGCGTTGGCTATTGTGCAGGCGGATACAACCGGATATCATCGAAGTACATCATACCTGTACCGCCGGTAACCGAGCTAAGGCCAAGGGTAATCGAATTTACACTGGCGAGGTTGACGCCCTGGTCTGAAAAGTGGTTCAGGTCGATATTCCATGGCGTCCAGCTCGTTAACGCTGCTGCATCAGGATTATCATGATCGACCCTTGCGCTGCCGTTGAGAGCGGCGTACAAAGTCTCTGCGGCGTTACCTGTCTCGCCTCTGAACCAGATTGTCAGAGTATCGACGCCTTTGACAGTCCAGTCGCGATTGGAAGTCAATGTTAAAGTCGCCTCGGATTTTCCGACGGCATTATCATAGGCCATCGGCATCGACTGCAAGCCGCTGTGAACGATGGTCTGCTCGGCAAAAGGAGGATCTAAATGACCAACGGTAGAACCGTTTGTTGCAGGATTATTAAAACCGTCTTCCCAGGCAAGATATATCCTGTTGCTCCCGGGTTCATCTTCATTAAGGTCATTGTAGCTCTCAAAATCGTCAATGATAAGGAAGTCGGCCGTAGTAAAGCTCCAGAGTGGGCCTGTCCACGGGCTGTCGGCGTTTGCGTTATTTGCCTCGTCAACACGCCAGTAGTAGGTGGTATCCCACTCAAGCTGTCCGGATTCATAGCTTTCGGAACCGAGGTTTCCGCTACCTTTTAACTCCAGAGAAGCTGCATCGGCGCCGAAATATACTTCATGTGAAGCGCCAAAGCCCGGTGACCAGGTGAGAACAGGCGTCTGCGTTATATCCACGGCGCCATTAGCCGGACTCGGACTGCCGACGGCGCCCTGAGCAGTAAAGCTCCAGATGTTGCCTTTATGCGTATTGACGGAATCAAACTCATCGACACGCCAGTAGTAAGTCCCGGCCATTTTAAGTGTGCCGGGGTCATAGGTTGTAGAACCCCACGGCGGGTTACCAGCGTCATTGCTCACATCGTCAAAATTATCACCGAAGTACACGTAGTGTATTATCGTACCGAAACCCGGCATCCAGCCAAGCTGTACATCCACATCTACAGACTCGGCACCATCAGCCGGGTCCGGGAGGTAGGCAGTCCTGGGGGGAACAGTAAAGCTCCAGACATCACCTTTCCAGGGGCTGTTCGGCTCGGTGTCATTGACCTCATCGATTCGCCAGTAGTAAGTCGTACCCGGAACGAGGCCGTCCGGAAAGGGGAATCCGGGAAAGCCGGCCACTAAAAACGTTCCGGCCTGGTTGCCCAGGAACGTGTTTTCAGCGCCGACGTCCACATCGTCATAATTATCTCCCAAATAAACATCGTGTGAGACGGCAAAATCACCCGCCTGCCAGCTAATATTCACCCACGTATCCGGATGATAAACACCATCCTTTGGAATCGGGCTAAAGGCATACGGGTATCCTTCACCACCCAGCATAATACCCAGAATCTCTCCTTCCGTCATCGCATGATTGTACATACGAGCATCATCCAACATTCCATCGAAAAAACGACCAGTCACCTGAGAGTTCTCTCCCATAGTGACAGGATGAGCCGCAGTTCCTATTGTCCCCGCAAATGCGAGAGTCACTTCGAGCTGGCCGTCAAGGTAGAACTTAAGCTCACTTCCATCGAACGTTCCCGCCATATGGTGCCAGTCGCCGTTAAGTGAATCAAGATCAGTCGTGTACTGAGTTGAATGCCAGTCACCGTCATAGACAAAAAACTCTATGTAATTACCGGTCTGGTGTTTTATCGCGTAAGCATTGTCGCCTTTGCCCAGCCAGCAATTATGCTCGCTGTTGTTCAAATCATTGGCATTGACCCATACCGCAAGTGTTATCTGTTCGGTGATATCAAAGACAGGGTCATTTCCGAAATCGACGTAATCGCCGTCTCCGTCAAATTCCATGGCACCGCCTATTTTACCGGCCACCCACATTGGGTCACCCTGAATGGTGCCGTCGAGCCCGTTGCCGCTTGCATCATGGACTGTGGTCCCCGAGCCTTCATCCAACCTCCAATGCGCTACCAGCTCTGCTGAAGCACTGCTGACCAGTCCCAGCACCAACACAATAGAAACCAAATAAATCAATTTTTTAGACATAATAGTCCTCCTAAAGAAACAAATTAACGCATTGATGAATTATGTTTCGGCCACACACCACAATACTCGTTGTTTTCATAAGACGAATTTTTTGTCGAAATGCGAAAGCTCAACTCCATGATAGAAAGCCATCGTCACAAACTTTGCCACCGACATAGAAACATCCTCCTCTATTGACAAATCAACAAAGTGCCGGAACTTCAAAAGGCCAAAATCCGCGGATATAAAAAGACACGGGCGTACGCCTCACTGATCTTTTTTATACCAAATTTCCTACGTTCCCGTCAAGTAAAATCCATTTATTATGTGTTAAAATGCGTTATTTGATAAAATTGAGTAAAACAGGAAAGCGTATGGAGGGGTATTGCTTACTTGGAGAGCTTTTTCAATCTATGTGTAACAGGTCTTCGATACTGCACTAAGACAAAAGGGGCCTGGTGGCACGGCCTTCCAGGCCGTGAACACGGGCAGGATGCCCGTGCCACACGAATCAGTACAGGCCCCGAATTAATGCGAATTTTTCATATCGGCTGATTACGGCTGCAGTGCATACAAACGAATATCATCGAAATACATCATACCTGCACCGCCGGCAACCGGATTAGTCCTGTTGCCAAGGCCGAGGGTAATCGAAGTTACATTGGCAAGGTTCACACCGAACGACTGCAGGTCTATATCCCATCGTGTCCACTCATCTATCAGGGACGCATCAGGATTATCATTATCAACACCGGCACTTCCGTTCAGGACAACATACAACGTCTCGGCAGCGTTGGACGTTTCACCTCTGAACCAGATTGTCAGCGTGTTGATACCGTTCACTGTCCAGTTTCGTGTATCAGTCAATGTTAAAGTCGCTTCAGATTTGCCAACAGCATTATCGTAGGACATCGGCATGGACTGATTGCCGCCGTGAACGATAGTCTGCTCGGCGAAAGGAGGATTATCATAACCGACAATGGAACCGTTTATCGCCGGATTGTCGAATCCGTCCACCCAGGCCATAAATATTCTGTTGCTCGCCGGGTCAGCGGGATCCAGGTCATTGTAGCTTTCCATATCGTCCACGACAAGGAAGTTGGCCGTAGTAAAGCTCCAGATATTGCCCATCTGAACCGTACCATCGGTTTTGACTTCATCGACGCGCCAGTAGTAGGCAGTATTCCACTGGAGCTGTCCGGGGTCATAGCTTTCAGAGCCAAGGTTTTGGCTGCCTTTGTACTCGGGCGAGCTGGTATCGGCGTTTTTGACCGCATCTTCATCAGTGCCGAAATATACCTGATGTGATGCGGCATCCTCTACGGCCGAGAAGCCGAGAATCTGTGTTTGCTTTACATCCACAGCACGATTAGACGGATTCGGAGCACTCGCTTTCACCGGGAGCTGCAGCGCACCGCTTGGAATAATTTGCTGCTGCCGCGTGCTGCTTTCCCAGAACAACTGTGCAATTGCCGTGTCGGCGCCTTCGAAATACTCCATCTGAATCGAGTGGAGATCGCCGGCGACCAGCTCAATCGGTTCACTTTCGCGACTGTCCGTCGTACCATTGTCCCAAAAATCAATTATAAGCTCACCATCGAACCACAGCCTGAAACCATTGTTGGCGGTAATATAAAAGGTATAAGTGTCCGTTATATCCACTTCAAGCTCGCCGCTCCACCGAGCTGAAAAGTTGTCAACATTGATACTCGGGTCGGGAGAGTTCTCTCCGGGTACATCGGCGTTGCCCCAGCTAAAATCGACTTGGGGGTCTATGCGGGTCAGAACCGGCTCACCACTGAGGTCTGTGTTGTTGAAGTATTCCGCCTTTAGCCCGCCGCCGGCCCTTGTAACCGTGAAACTCCAGATGTCACCTTTCTCTGTAGCGGCACCGCTAAACTCATCGACCCGCCAGTAATAAGTCTTCTCTAATTCCAGTGTACCGGGGGTATAAGTAGATTCGGCCTGGGGCAGACCTACAACAGCATTGTTGACATCGTCAAAATTGTCGCCGAAAAATATTGTGTGCAGTTTAGAGCCGAATCCCGTACCCCAGTTAAAGATTACGTCCGGGTCCACAAATTTGGCTCCATCAGGCGGAGTCGGGTCGAACGCAATCCTTGGAGGAACCATAAAGCTCCAGACATCCCCTTTCCATGGACTGTTCGGGTCGGCGTCATTGACCTCATCTATTCGCCAATAGTAAGTCGTTCCCGGAACAAGACCATCCGGATAAGTGAATCCGGGAAAGCCGACAACAAGATTTGACTCCGGCTGGTTACCAATGAATGTTCCTTCTGCGCCGTCGTTTACGGCGTCAAAATTTTCGCCCAAATAAACATCGTGTGAGAGAGCAAAATCTCCCGGCATCCATTGAAGATTAACCCACGTTTCCTCATTTATGGCACCATCAGCCGGAGTCGGGTTCACGGCACGACTACGATCCTGTAATTCAGGCTCAGCCCCAAAGTACACCCAATCAATCCATACCTTTGTGTTCAGTTCATTACCAACCATACCCCACCATTGACCCTTTAGCATTAAATACATATTTGCAGACCAACCGGGATGTTCCATAGTATTTTCGTCTTCATGTGTGTATTCCAAGGCGTACTCCTGCGGATCGGGTGTAAGCTGTACCCGCTCCAAAAAAATGTCAATCCACGAAGGACCTTCCGGCTTGTAAAGCTGCATCAATACGACCATTTCCCTTTCCTGATCAGACTTAGCTATAAAGCCGAAAGGATATGTTTGGCCCTGCACAAGCTGAAATCCCCCCTGGGCAATCCCTATGGAAGTTGCTGCGGAAGCATCGGTAATATCCAGCAATACCGCATTATTCCCTGACAGGGCGCCACTTTGGACAGCCTCCATAGTGAAACCAGCAGCCCCGTACGATGACCATGCATTGAGATCATCGTCAAACTCGCCGTTTGCAATCTGATTTTCCTGCCCGAGGGAAATTGAGCCGGACAGCATAAAAGCCGAGACAAAAGAGATTAAAAAAAACAATTTTTTAGACATAATAATCCTCCTTAGAAAAAAATAGATTGCCGATTGAAATGTAAAATATCTTCACTGTGAAACACAAATCTCACTTTAAGACTCAGCGCCTCACATATACACATCCTCCTCTATTTAGAAAATTTCAAGAATTGTGCCCGCACGAAGATTAAAAACCGCAGATGCCGGAACTGACGAGCACAAAATCAATCTTACTTATACCAAAAAAACAGCTCTTCTGTCAATGAAAAAAAAAGGCCCATACCGAAACAAATCGGTATAGGCCCCGAATTTAGAAACCTAGTTCACGGTTTTATTTAATAAGTCAAATCCCGGTTTAAGGCGCCGGAGGATACAGCCGGATATCATCAAAGAACATTATACCCGAACCGCCGGCAACCGGATTGTTCCTGCTGCCAAGACCAAGAGTAATAGTATTGACATTGGTAAGGTCCACGCCCTGGTCTGCAAACTTCTGAAGGTCGATATTCCATTCGGTCCAGTCAGGTATCAACGCCGCCTGGGGGTCATCATGATTTACTACCGCGCTGTTATTGAGAGCAACATACAAATTCTCAGCAGCGTTAGCAAAATCACCCATGAACCAAATCGTCAACGTATTAACGCCTTTTTCGGTCCAGTCACGAGGGTAAGTCAAGACAGAAGTCGCCTCGGATTTTCCAACACTGTTGTCATAGGACATCGGCATCGACTGAGAACCGCCGTGAACGATATTTCGCTCGGTAAAAGGAGGAATATCGTAGCCAACGAGAGAGCCGTTTGTCTGGTCGCCGAATCCATCCAGCCAGACATTAAATATCCTGTTGCTTGCCGGGTCGGCAGGGTCCAGGTCATTGTAGCTTTCAAAATCGTCCACGATAAGGAAGCTGGCGGTCGTAAAGCTCCAGACCATGCCCTTCTGTGTCGTTCCGCCGGCCTCAACTTCATCAACACGCCAGTAGTAAACGGTATCCCACTGGAGTTTACCGGGGTCAAAACTCTCGGAGCCAAGGTTTTTGCTGCCTTTGTACTGCGGTGAAGCTGTATCAGCACTTCGCACGGCATCAATATCCGTACCGAAATAGACCTGATGCGAAGCGGCACTGTCACTTGCCGCCCATGTGAGAGACAATACCTGCGTTACATCCACAGCGCCATTAGAAGGCAATGGATTTCCGACAGCACCCGGCGTCGAAAAGCTCCAGATATCGCCTTTAAATGTTTCGACGCCGTGGAACGCATCGACCCGCCAGTAGTAAGTCTTCTCTAAATCAAGCGTACCCGGACTATAGGTCGAAGCTCCCCAGGGCATAGCCCCGGCAGCACTGCTGACAACATCATAATCGTCACCGAAATAAACATAGTGCAAAATCGCGCCATAACCAGGCTCCCAGCTAAGAGTTACATTCGGGTCCACAGACTCGCTGGCGTCAACAGGGTCCGGACCAAAGGCGCTTTTGGGTGCAATTGAAAAGCTCCAGACAGGGCCTTCCCATGGACTGTCCGGATTCGATTCATCGACCTCAACAATTCGCCAGTAGTAAGTCGTGCCCGGGACAAGGCCGTCCGGATAAGGAAATCCGGGAAAACCAATCGTAAAATAGTTGTCGGTTTGGTTGCCCTGGAACGTATCACCAGTACCTGCAGCCACATCATCATAATTCTCTCCCAGGTACACATCATGCGAAGCTGCATAATCACCCGACGCCCAGGCAAAGGTTACCCACGTATCCCGAAGTACGGCACCATCAGCCGGGTCAGGACTACGCGGGAACGGCCTTTCCACAGACAGATACTGGCTTGGGATGGCTTGCCGGGCTATAGTCGGTGACTCCCAGGACAGCTCACATATAGCACCGCCGCCGTTCTCATAGTACTCCAGTATAATTTCATATTGCCGTCCCGCTGCCAGGGCAATGTCACCGCTGTCATGAGTATCCCCATGGTCGGTCCAGTTGTTAATAATCAGTTGGCCATTAACGTACAACCGAATGCCGTCGTCCGTCTGAGTGTGGAAAGTGTAGGTCGCAGAAGCCGGCACTTCAATCATACCCGTCCAACGTACTGTGAAACCGTCTGCGTTCACGGACGGATCCGGCGAGCCCGGATCACCCCAGCTAAAATCTACCGTAGGGTCAATACGCTCCATAATCAAATCCCGCCAGGGATTTCCGGCAGTACCATGATAGTACCGGCCCAACAAGCCTTCAGTACCCCCGGCGACACCAACCAGGCCCATTACCAAAAAAATAGAAATCACATAAATCGATTTTCTGCACATAATAATCCTCCTATAAAACTAAAGATAGATTGTGAATTGAAATGTAATATCTCCACCTAAAAGCACAAAGAGTGTGCTTCAACTCTTTACTCCACGTTTCAAATCCTCCTCATATCGTAACACTACGGGAACTTCGCCCACAGGAAGAATACAACAATCAACAGTTACAGGACTGCGCAAGCACAAGCTTCATTAATATTATCTATACCAAATTAGCTACTTTCCCGTCAAGGAAAATCTTTCGAGCTATACAAATCGATTAATGCCTTCAAACAAAATTGGGAATCTCAAAATTATCAATGAAAAAAGGGCTTATACCGAATCAACCAGTATAAGCCCCGAATTAACACAAATCTGTAGTATCAACTATGCAATCTCAACCGCCGGTTTCGACTTAGGGCGCTGGAGGATACAGCCGGATATCATCGAAGTACATCATACCCGAACCGCCAGCTACCGGATTGGTCCTGTTGCCGAAGCCAATAGTAATCGTATTGACATTGGTAAGGTTGATACCCTGGTCGGCAAACGTTTGAAGGTCGATAGTCCATTCGGTCCAGTCCTCTGCCTGCGCCGCATTAGGATTATCATTATCGACACCAGCGCTGCCGTTTAGAACAACGTACATCGCCTCAGCGGCGTTGGCCGCATCGCCAATGTACCAAATCCCCAGTGTGTCAACGCCTTTTTCGGTCCAGTCGCGCGGGTAAGTCAGTGTCAGAGTCGCCTCGGATTTGCCAACAGCATTATCATAAGCAAACGGCATTGACTGCAAACC
>Ga0114922_10007141_pt1 | contig 10231 bp, 8 predicted proteins | sample AartaG_FD_100975 | JGI IMG/M metagenome (GOLD analysis project Ga0114922, IMG submission 100975) | Deep subsurface microbial communities from Aarhus Bay to uncover new lineages of life (NeLLi) - Aarhus_00045 metaG | ecosystem: Environmental > Aquatic > Marine > Oceanic > Sediment | place: Aarhus...
GAGAGAATTAAGAAGGGAGAATTCGCAAGGAAAGAATTATTGATTAAAGTTGAAGAAACTATCAAAGAAACAAAAAAACTAATTAATTTCTTTAATGATGGCAACAAAAAAGCTTAAAATACTTTACCTCTACACGTGTTTATTTCCTTGGAAGTCAGGGTGCTGGCTTTACAGAAGCAGAATTCCCTCGGCGGAATTACAACAAAGAGGACACGAAATTCAGTTTATAGTTCCTGGTAGGACAATACACGAAAACTGGTTAAATTATCCAGATGTAGTAGTTTATGGTGTTTATGGTGGAACATATCATCATGACCCAATCCCATCGCTAAAAGAATTTAAAAAGCGAGGAGCAAAGATAGTTTATGATTTAGATGACGATTTATCTACTGTTAATCCTGATAATCCCTCCAAGGCACAAGTAAAAGGAGTCGGTGGTCAAGTAAGAGACCTTTTGAGGAACGCAGATACAGTAACTACGACAACTAATGTTCTTAAAAAGAAATTCCAGAAATATAACAAGAATGTTATTGTATGTCCTAACTCTCTTGATTTTTCAAAGTTTGGGAAAAGAAAAAACAGAGGTGGAGAATTAAGGATAGGATATACTGGAGCAGCTTCTCACTGGGGCGACTTATCTCTAATACTAGATGTTCTATATCAGCTTCAGAAGAAACACGATTTTATGTTTGTTTTACAGGGAATGTGCGGAAGACCGATACTTGCTGAGGTATATAATTATAGAATGATTTTAAGGCAAAACTTGGAACCAGAAAAGAATGAGTTTTATAAGGTTGCCTTAAAGGTATACGACAAACTTAGAAGATTAAAATATGTTCATATTCCTTTTTACCCTCCAGAAATGTATCCAATGATATTGGGGCAATTAGATATGGATATAGGGCTTTGTGTTCTTAAAAGCAATGTATTTAATCAGGCGAAATGTTTGACGGGAGAAACCCTTGTTATGACAAGGCAAGGAATTAAAAGAATAAAAGATGTATCTGCCTTAGATAATATTTTCCAAAATGATTTTGAAGAAATTTCAGCAAATGTAAAATACGAAAATAGAAATGTTATTGAGATAGAAACCAAAGATGGATATAAATTGAAAGGAACACCAAATCACAGAATTATGTCGGGTGAACAATGGAAAACACTAGGAAGTTTAATTATTGGTGATGAGGTTGAATTAAGTAAGTTGGAATTTCCTAAGAACCAAAAATATCAAGAAGTTGTTGTGCCATTTCTTCTAACCAAGAAGATTGATAGAAATTGGAAAGGAACAAGTATGATGCCGAAAATAACAATAAATGAAAATTGGGGAAGGCTATTAGGATATTTCTTGGGAGATGGTTCGTTTGCGAATAATGCTATAAGAATATCTTGTTCTACTGACTATATAGATATTATAAGAGATGTAGAAAGCCTTGCTAAGGAAATGGGATTATCTACTGCTACTACAAACAAGAAGATACAAGATAAAAGATTTCCAAAAATGAATAAAGATGGAAAAGGCAAAGATATTACTATCTCAAGTAGAAATCTGACAATTCTTTTGGAAAGTTTAGGATTAAGAAGTGAAAACGGAAGACGGATAATTAAGACACCAGATGTTATTTTTAAGTCGCCAAAGTCTGTTGTTAGAGAATACATTAGAGCATTATTTGAAGCAGATGGAACAATAGGAAGAAATTTATCTTTTACAAGTAAAGATGAACGATTTATCAGAGACTTACAATTCTTATTGATGTGTTTTGGAATAAAATCAAAGGTTAAGGGAAGGTTCAATAAAGTTTATAAAAGATGGTATTGGAACTTAACGATAAAGAGATTGATGTGTGAAAGGTTTTACAAAGAGATTGGATTTATCTCTGAAAAGAAAAACAAGAAATTATTTAGAAAGATAAATTTAAAACTTGGGAACAATTGTGATGAATGTGAGATGAAGGAGAGAGTTGAGAAGATTACTTATGGACGAGAAGATGTCTATGATGTAGAAGTACCACACGACAATTACTATATCGCAGATGGATTTGTTTCTCATAATAGCTGTATAAAGTTCTATGAATATGCTGCTACAGGAACAGTATCAATAGCTTCTGACGTTATTCCCTACAACAAAGAAGTGGGTTATTGTGCCAAAAATACGATTGGGGATTGGTGTAAAAAATTAGAGAAGTTAATCGTAAATGAGAAGTTCAGAAAAGACCTGTTAGGGAAACAATTAAATTGGGTTCAGGAAAACAGAGATGTTAAAAAAATAGCAGAGAAGTGGGAATTAGCAATGAAATGAAAGCTACATTAAACTATTTAAGAAAAAATGTACCAACTGCTTGGAGAGGGCACGAGGACTTTGCTGTATGGCTAGTTAAGAAGTTAAAACCCACTGTAATAGTTGACCTTGGAACTGAATTTGGATTTTCTACTTTTGTTTTCGCCGCACCTAAAATAGGAACGGTATATGGGATAGATTGGTTTAAAGGAGACGAATTCGCTGGAGCCCCAGGCACCAAAGAAAAGTTTATGAATACCTTAAAAGAAATAGAAAAAAGATTTGGTATTTATAATGTCGAAGTAATTGAGGGTAGGTTTTCAGACATTGCTAAAAAATGGAAACTTCCTATAGACATATTACATATTGATGGTTCGCACCGTTATAAAGATGTTAAAGAGGACTTTGAAAACTGGAGTAAATTCGTAAAGAAAGATGGCGTAATTCTACTTCATGATGTCTATGTTCCTCAAGACCCAAGATTCGGAGTTGAGAAACTCTACAAAGAAATAGACCCTCCAAAGCTTAGATTTTTTCACTCGTTTGGATTAGGAGTGATTTCAAAGGACAAAAAACTTATCAAAAAAATTGCTAAGAAATGTGGCAAAGTAGATTATGTCTAATAAAAATGAAGGAAAACTAAAACATCTTGACATAGACCCCGATAAATTGATTGATTTTCTTTCAGAAGAAAGTAAAGATACTTTTCTACCCAATAAGGTTTTTACTGACCCTACAAAGTCTGCTCCAATACAAAGAATAGTAATGCCTCCTGAAGGAGGAATAGACGTATATATCAAAGGGTTAAAATATCCCAGAGAAGGTTATCCTCATCGCCCAATGGTAAAAACTGCTTGTATTATTAAAAAGACATCTATAATACTTATGGAGTTTTTTGCATCAATGGGTAATAAAAAAGACATTATTAAGTTATTTATTATGAGAAAAGATATTAGAGGGCTTATTTCTAAAATGATTATACTTTTTAGCTACATGGTAGGTAGTCGTAGATTGAGAGAAAAGTATTATTCTCATGCTGTTAGGGAAATACATAGAGCATTTACATTAATGATTGAAAGGGAAGACGACCCAAGACTAAAAAAGAAATGGAGTAGAATTAGAGATGTAGCTTGCTTGGCATTAGAATTTGACCCTGCTTATCGGTCAAGAATACAAGACTTCCTTAGTATATTAAATATGAATAAGATAAAATTAACCAAGAGAGATTTATACTTCTTTGCACCAATTAACAATTATCGTTTTGGCGGTAAAAAAAGATATAGAGAAGATGGGATAATTGAAAAAAATGAGGGTTAAATTTAACAAAGAGAAATATATAGCAGACCCCTTGGCAAAGTTCTATCAGAGAGTTGGAATAGGGAGAGCATTAGCTGACCCACTTATAGATTTAGTAATATTTGGGGGGGGTGGTGGATTGGTTGCTGATATGTTGAATAGAACCTTGGGTTGGAATATTCCCGTAGATAAGGTTATTTACCTTGGTGTCTTTGTTATCATCCTTCTCTATGTTATTGGCTTCCTTAATGAGAAAATTGGCTTTCTGAAGTATATGAATAGGAGGTCAAGTAAAGTTCTTAATCCCTATTGGGAGGAGAAGTTTGCTGAAGTTAATGAAAAGTTAGATGAGATTATTAAAAAACAATGAAGAATAAAATCTTAATAACTGGCGGAGCAGGATTTGTAGGCTCCCATGCGATTGAGCATATTTTAAAAAATACAGACTGGGATATAGTTATACTAGACTGCTTAAACTATGCGGCTGATTTAAACAGAATAACTGACATATCAGTATTTGACCCAGAGAGAATAACATTCGTTTTTCATGATTTGAGAGGGTCTATAAACGAATCTCAACACAAGAGAATAGGAGAGGTAGATTATGTGATTCATTTTGCGGCAGAGAGCCATGTAGATAGAAGTTTAGAGGACGCTATCCCCTTTGCCCAATCAAATGTAGTAGGGACAACAAACCTTCTACAATACATAAAAAAATATCAACCTAATTTAAAAAAGTACATAGGATTTGGAACTGATGAAGTTTTCGGACCAGCAACAGAAGGATATTTTTATAAAGAAACAGATAAGTTTAATCCTTCAAACCCATACGCAGCAGCAAAGGCTGGGCAATGGGCAATGGAATATTCATTTGCTCATGCCTTTGAGATTCCAATTATAATGGTTCATAGCATGAATATTATAGGTGAAAGGCAGCATCCAGAGAAATTTATTCCCAAAACAATCAAAAGTCTTTTACAGGGAAAGAAAGTATTATTACATGGACAGAATAAGGAAATAATTTCTTCAAGGTGCTGGATTCATGCAAGGAACGTAGCAGGTGCCCTAATGTTTTTATTGGACAAAGGAAAAATAGGGCAGACATATAATATAGTTGGCGAAGAACAAACAGTATGGACAATAGCTAACTGGATATGCCAGTCGGTTAAAGGAAGGGAATTAAAAGATGATGATGTAGAATACTTAGATTTCCATAAAGCTAGAAAGGGACATGACCGTAGATACGCTTTGTCTGGAAATAAACTTAAGAAATTAGGTTGGGAGCCACCTGTCATTTTAAGGAAGTCGATTAAGAAGACAGTCAAGTGGTCACTCAAAAATAAGAATTGGATTAATTTATAAAATGAAATTTTCTTCAACGACAAATTTGGATGGACTCATCCAAGATTGTGAAACATTATTAGGAATGGCTAGTGCAGACATATCTGGAGATGCCACAACATTAAAAACATTCACTAGATTAATTAATGTTTGGTATAGGAGAGTAAATTCTTGGATATGGGAATCAACTGGAACTTGGGAATATGATGATTCTAATTATACTGATTTACCTGTCGCTACTGGAACTTTAGTAGCAGCTCAACAGGATTATGAAATACCTACAACTGCTCAAAAAATAGATAGAGTGGAGATTTTGGATTCTTCTGGAAATTATCAAGTATTAGAACAAATTGATAAAAGCCAGATTAAAAGTATAGCTATGTCAGAGTATATGGAAACAGATGGAATGCCTGTTAAATATGATTTAGTTGGTTGTTCAATCCTTCTATATCCAGCACCAGCAGCTGCTAATGTCACAACTGCGGCTGGAATAAAAGTATATTTCTCAAGAGATATTAGAGATTTTGCTTGTAAATATGGAACAGCAGATGCAACAACGGCAGACCATTTAGTAGATGATACAAGTGCCCAATTTGAGGAAAGTGATATTGGGAGAACAGCTTATAATGTAACAGATAGTACAACTTCAACAATTACTGCTTATACTGACGCTGGCGATGTTACTGTTGATTCTGATATTTTTGTAGATACAGAAGAATACAGAATACATAGCGATAGTCAAGAACCAGGATTTGTTAATAACTTTCATAGGATATTATCACTAGGTGCATCTTATGATTATGCAGCAAGTTATAATATGCCTCAAAAACTAACTTACTTAAAAGGTCAGATTAATGAAATGGTCGAGGAATTAAAGAGATTCTACGGTAGTAGAAATCGTGATTTAAAAACTCGCATTTCACCAACAAAAAGAAATTATAAATGACCTACACAAATCAATCGAAAAATTCAGTAACTTGGACTAATACAAGCAAGAGTTAAATATGACTAAAAAGGAATTTTTAACCTTAAAAAGGCAGATAGAAAAGCTTTTGAAAAAAGCCGAAGACGAAGCTTTAGAAGAAGGGGTAGATATAACCTCTAATAAGTTTCAGTTGCTTTTTAGAGAACTTAAAAGGAAGATTTTGACTGGAAAAGGAATAGATTTAAAGGAGTATGAAGCGATGGAAGAAGAAATAGAAAGTAAAAAGGAAAACATTAACGACGACGAGTTAATAAGATTAGCTAAGAAGTTGGAAGGAAATCGTGAAAGAAGAAAAAAAGAAGCCAAAGCTGAGAAATCAAAAATTAGCCAAGAAATTAAAAGATTAGAGAGAGAGAGTTTCAACCAATCTAAATCAATAGAAACTAATGTTGAGAGTGAGATACAAGCTTTTAAAGAAAAATCAGAAGCCGAAAACAAAAATCTTTTAAAGGAAATTAAGGCACTGAAGGAACAAAAAGATATTTCAGATAAACAAAAAGCTAGACAAATAAAAGAATTAGAAGAAAGGTATTATAGAGAAGCTATTAGAAAAGATACTGAGATATATGAATTAAAGCAAGTAATAGATGGGCTTCCTACTATAGAGACAATAGAAAATATGAAGAATGAAATAATCAAGATTATTCCAAAGCCACCAAAACCTCTTTCTCCCGATGAAGTTAAAAGATTGGCGGCAGAAAGAAAAAAAGAAATTAAAAAAGAAATCAAAAGTTATACTGGAAATTGGTATCAATTACCTATGAGAGGTCTTAGGAAGGGTGATTTAAATGCTTTCAAGGATGGGATTGTAACTGGCGAAACCCCAAGTGGTTCAGGCACAACATACGTCTTAGCTTTTGCTCCAAATCCTGCTGGTTCACTGGCGGTTTACGTAAATACTACAAGAAAAACATTAACTACAGATTATACTCTTTCGGGGAAAACAATAACGTTTACATCTGCTCCAAGGTCAGGAGCCATAATTCGTGTAGATTACAGGCATTAATATGAAAAAATTATTAAGAAATTTATTAAAAAATATACTTCCCGTAGCTATTATTACCTTATTACTTAGTGGAATTGGAATAGTAGGAGCACAATCTTATTTATATCCCGAGGATGGGGGTACAGGAACAACCACATTACCTATTGCAGGACAAGTTCTAATTGGATTTGACGGTAATATATATGGTCCTGCTTGGCTAACTGCTGGAACAAATATAACTATTTCTACTTCTTCAGGTGGTATTACTATTTCTTCAACTGGAGGAGGAGCAGATTCAGATTGGATTATTTCAGCAGGCACTATGTCGGCTACTGATACTATAAGTGATGTATCTATTGGAGCTACCACTTCAATCACCGAGAATCTTATCCTAACCGACACCAAATATATTGAGTTTGGAAACACAGACACTCGGCTTTTTGGGGACACAGGTAATTTCGGAGCTGGTTATTATATCTTTGACGGTTCGGCTGGAAGTTCAACCGAAAGGCGTCTTATCTCTTCAGGGCCTATGAGTTTTTATGCTAATGCTAATTCAGACGGGGGCGGTTCTTGGGACCCATATTTTGAACTACAAGCTGACGAAGACATAAACCTTAGTGCGGGGAGTGGTGCTTATATAATAGTTGGGCCGAATTTTAGAGGTAGTGGAGTAGGTGTAGGGATAGGAGATACTTCTAATTATTTTAAAGACATTTGGGTTAAGAAATTATATCTTGACACCGCCAATACTGGATTCTTAAAAGTAACAGCGGGTTCAGTAGCTACTTCGGCGATAAACTTTACTGACTTGATTGGTTCGGCTACTGATGCTCAAGTCCCAGACAGTATCACGATTACGGATAATGCAACGACTGGTGTTGCGACATTATCTTCGCTTGTATCAATAGGAACTATTACTACAGGAGTTTGGAATGGAACTCCGATAGATTTTTCAGATTATACAAATGCCACAAGCGGAGCTGGTATTACTTTTACGGGAGATTCAATATCTGCTGATTTAGGAACTTCAATAGATATATCCAGCGAGACCAATCTGGCTACCTCGACTGGAATTAGTTTAACAGGTGATACTCTTGGATTGACTTTAGGAGAAATAGACCACGACTCCCTTTTAAACTTTGTAGCTAACGAGCATCTTGACTGGACGGCTTCTGTGGGAACTATCCATACTGATAATTATATTGAGAACCCCTTTGGAGCAGACATAGGAGTTGCCGAATTGACTTCAGAGGACTTTGGGGACTTTACCTGCGATGGTTCTACTTGCGAGTTAGATACAACCTATCTAACTACTGTAACCCCTGAAAATCTGACTGCTAATGCAACTACTGATGAGTATGTCCTAACTTATGAGGCAGACACTAATAGCTTTGTTTGGCAGGCTGAATCTGGAGGAGCTGCTGGTGGAAATGAAGTCTGGGCTTCTTCTACTGATGATGGTTTTATTTATCCTGTAAATACAGATTACGATGTAGCCTTTGGAAGCAATGCTACAGCAACAGCAGAATTATGGTTTAATACCAATGAAGCTGATTTATATATAGGATATGGCGGAGCAGGAGATAGTGCGGTAGATTTTCTTGCTTCTGGAACTCAGGCTTGGAGAACTGGTATGGATTATTCTGACGGCTGGAACTTTAAGATTTCAACTTCAACAGATTTTTCTTCTTATGTTTTAAAAATAAACACTACTACGGCAGCAGTTAATATGGCAGGAAGTCTTACTGCTGTTGGGGATATTACTGGTTTAAATATATCCAATGCTTCGTCTGGTAGTTGGAATACAGCATTTGGCTGGGGAGACCATAGTTCAGATATATCAGCATTAGAAGCAAGTTCATCTGTTTTGGAGGTAGATATAAGCACATTATTTACAACTACATCAGCCAATGAATTAGCTATAGCTCTTGGATATGCAAGCACTTCGGCTAATGAATTAAATATAGCAGGATTAAATGCGAGTTCTTCAGTATTTGAAATAGATTTGAAAGCTCTTAATGCCAGTTCAACTTACTGGGACTTGGCTTATAGTTGGGAAGACCACGGATTAGCAGATTACTTACTGAGTTCAGCTTCATCTTCTTTCGCTTGGAGAGCAAACAACCTTTTAGATTTAACAAACACTTCAACCGCCAGAACAAACCTTGGATTAGTGATAGGGACTGATGTTTTAGCTTATGACGCTGACAATGCTACTACTGGAGTTCAAACTTTATCCGCATTGACAACCGTAGGCACTATAGGAGCTGGAACTTGGGAAGGAACAGCTATTGCCGCAGGATATTATGCGGCTGGTTCAATAGACGGAGATGATATTAACTCTAACTTCGCTGGAGCTTATCTAACTGAAACGGCAGGTTCTCCAGATACTATAGGAATAGACCCCGAGATAGCAACCAGTTCTATTACGATACTTATGGAAGCTACTTCTACTTATAATGGTCAATATAAACATTCTTTTCCTTATGCTGTTACGATTACGAAGATTAAAGGTTCTACTGATGCTGGGACTTCAACTTGTCAATGTGACGAAAGAGCGGAAGTAACTCCCAATTCAGCAGGGACAGATATTATGACTTCAGCTCTTGAACTTGGTTCATTTGCTTCTACTTCAGCTTTTGATAATGCTGGGATAGCAGCAGGAGCTTGGGTAAATTGTGATGTGGATTCGGTAGATGGAGTTAACGCAACAAGTATGGTGGATATAAATATAACTTATTATGTTAACGATTAAAAAAATTAAAGAAAAACTAATAGCTTTTGGCAGCTGGCTTAAAAAGAAATGGAAACAAGCCTTAGTTGTTTTAGGTATTGGGACTGCTATTGCTTTAGCGGCTGGAAGTCCACCAATAGATGAAGTATCTAAAGCCAACCTTATTGAAAAATACAATGCCTCGCAGGAGATAAAAGCAGAATACCAGATAGATGGAGCTTCATTAAAAAGAGAAGCAAAGGCAGACCCAAAAGATAGAATAGAAGTCATTATAGGAGATAAAGATTCAGAGGAGTTTAAACCTAATATACAAATTTCAAGATGGGATGAAGTGTCTTTTAAAATTAAACCTAATTTAGAAGGAGTAGCCAAAGAGGATAAGACATTAAAGTTTGAAGGTAACAAGATAAAATTCGGCACTCCTAAAATAGATTACGAAATATATGAATATGCTGAAGGCGAAGGAGGATATAAATTTATTTGGTATTTAAATGAGAAACCAGCTACCAATGTAATAGAATTTCAAATAGAAACAAAAGGATTAGATTTCTTTTATCAACCACCTCTTAATCAAGAAGGTTGTCCAGAGACTTGTTATTGCACAGAAACTGA
>Ga0114922_10007142_pt1 | contig 10230 bp, 7 predicted proteins | sample AartaG_FD_100975 | JGI IMG/M metagenome (GOLD analysis project Ga0114922, IMG submission 100975) | Deep subsurface microbial communities from Aarhus Bay to uncover new lineages of life (NeLLi) - Aarhus_00045 metaG | ecosystem: Environmental > Aquatic > Marine > Oceanic > Sediment | place: Aarhus...
ATCTATCCTGGTTTTATTAGATGAACCTAAGGGGAGTTATTACGGTGGGACAGTGGCTGCTCCGGTTTTCCAGGAGATTGCTTCCAAGATTCTTCCTTACTTATCGGTACCAACGAATGAATAAGTATATCGTATATCGTATGTCGTATATCGTGAAGAGAATAGAAGACAGAATTCATAAGCCAAGAACCAGAATAAATTCGTATCTCGTATCTCACTTAGGATTGGTTAGTTGGTTAGCTGGTTAAGAAAAAAAACAGAAATCAGTAGTACAAATAGATTAGTATCGGTATCGGGTATATAACATATAGCAAAATACAGTAATGAGCGATGAGTAATATCTAAATAAAGGAAATTAAGTTGATAAAATAATACTAAAATATGCTCGTACCGAGTATAATAATATATAGAAAAAACAAAAGAGAAGAAGTGTATTATTTATTGGTTAGCCCGCAAACTGGGCAACCAATGAACCAACTAACTAGCTAACTATCTAACTAATTTAATTGGTCAATTGGCAAATTAATATTGAGGTAATTTTTTATGAAATTGAGTGATTTAATAACAAATATAGAGGATAAGGAAATTATTGGTAATTTAAATTTAGATATCAAAGGAATTTATCATGACTCTCGGGAAATAAAGAGAGATTTTTTATTTATATGTATAAAAGGTTTTGCTTCTGATGGACATAATTTTATCGATGAAGCCATTAACAGGGGAGCTATTGCACTGATAGTAGAAAAAGAAATTTCTCCCAGACGGGGTATTACTATAATAAAGGTAGATGATAGCCGTAAAACCTTAGCCATTTTAGCCAATCAATTTTACGGTTTCCCTTCGCGAAAATTAAAATTGATTGGAGTAACCGGAACAAACGGCAAAACTACCATTACTTATATGCTAAGAGCTATTTTTCAGGAGGCAGGTTTCAAAACCGGACTTCTGGGCACCGCTCAAAATATAATCGGCGGCAATATTAACTCTTCTCAAATGACTACCATGGAATCGGTAGATTTACAGAAAACCCTCAAAGAAATGGTTGAACAAAAGAATGATTATGCAGTGATGGAAGTATCTTCCCATGCCTTGCAATTATCCCGCGTAGAAGGATGCGATTTTGATGCAGCCATCTTTACTAATATCAGCAAGGAACATTTCGAAATCCATAAAAACTTTTCTAATTATCTAAAGGCCAAGAAAAAATTGTTTTTAAGCTTAAACAGAAGCAAGAAAGAGGCTTCTAAAAAATTTGCAATAATTAATATTGACGAAGAGTACAGTAAAGATTTTATAGATTGTAATAAGGTTAATTTAATTACTTTCGGGATAGAAAAACAAGCTGAGATTAGAGCCAGGAACATAAAAATAGAGCTCAAAAGTTCGTTTTTTATAGTGGAAACACCTGTTGGGAACACTGAAATATTTTTAAATTTTAGCGGAAGATACAATATATGTAATGCTTTGGCAGCTACAGCAACAGCTATTACTCAGGGTATTCCCCTTGATACAATTTCTCGGGCTTTTAGTAAATTTTATGGAGCCCCGGGGAGATATAAATTACTTGAATATGGTCAGAATTATACTATTGTTATTGATTTTGCTCATAATTATCATGGGTTAGAGAATATATTGCAGAATCTACGAAACTTTGCTCCCCATAATATAATTACTGTATTTGGGCATGGTGGAGAGAAATATAACAAGGTAAGGGCAACTATGGGAGAAGTTTTAGGGATATATAGTGATTACACAGTAATAACTGCGGATAATCCTAAAAGTGAAGATCCTATAGAAATTGCCCAGGAGATTGAGAGGGGAGTTAAAAAAACAGGTAAAGATTACATTATAATTACTGATCGGGTAAAAGCTATTAAACATGCTTTGGAAAAGGCCGAAGAAGGGGATATAGTCTTAATAGCCGGAAAAGGACCTGAAAAAGAACAGATTTATCATAACAGAGCTATCCATCACAATGATGAAGAAGTAGTGAAATATATTTTAACAGGGAGATAAAAGATTGGAAAACTGTAAAATTAGAGAATTGATAAAAGTTGTTTCGGGAAAAATAATTCAAGGAAACCAGGATTGTTTAATAAGCAGAATTTCCATAGACAGCCGAACTTTAATTCCCGGTGATTTATTTTTTGCTATAATTGGGCCCAGCTTCAATGGACATGATTTTATTTTTGAAGCTTTTAGCAAGGGAGCAGTTGGGGCGGTAGTCTGTAAAGGCGCGAGTATTTTATTACAGAATAAGCAAATAGATAAAGATAAAATTATCATAGAAGTAAAAGATACTCTTTCTGCCCTGCAGGATTGGTCTAAACATTATAAGGATAAATTTGAAACTTTTAATATCTGCATAACCGGCAGTAACGGAAAGACTACGACCAAAGAAATTATCGCTCATATCTTATCTCAGGAATTCCCTCTTTTAAAAACTTCTGGAAATTACAATAATGAAATCGGAATTCCCCTTACTCTGCTACAACTTAATAAATCACATAAGCTGTTGGTGGCAGAAATGGGAATGAGGGGTTTGGGTGAAATAAAAACTCTTACCGATTTTATTCCTCCTGATCTGGTAGTGATTACTAATATCGGCGAAGCGCATATCGGTTTATTAGGTTCAAAGGATAATATCTTTAAGGCTAAATCGGAATTATTACAATCATTAGATAAAAACGGTATAGCCATTCTAAACAGAGATGGCCCTTATTTTTTTAGGATGCGAGAAATTGTTAAGGATAAGAAGGTATATACTTTTGGTATTGAGAATAAGAGTGATATTATGGCCGGTAATATCAGAATGGTCAGTGATAAGGGAATGAGATTTACCCTAAAAGTGCAAAATGGTAAAAGTAGAGAAATATATTTTCCCTTACTGGGAAGGTATAATATTTATAATGCCCTTGCTGCTTCTGCGGCTGCTTTTGCCTTGGAAATAAAATTGGATTTAATTGAAGGAGGATTATCTTCTTTTAAACCGTTAGATCTGCATATGCAATTAAATAATTTTTATAATGGTATTAAAATATTGAATGATTCCTATAATGCGAGTCCCTTATCGGTAAAAAGTGCTTTAAAAACTTTAGTAGAAGTCGGGCAAAAAAATAGAAAGATAGCCATCTTGGGAGATATGCTGGAATTAGGAGAAAAGGCTGACTTTTACCACCGGGAGATAGGAAAAGAAGTAGCAAAATTGTCTATTGATATACTGATAACTGTAGGCCCGGGAGGAAAGATAGTTGCTCGGTCTTCCCAAGAAGAAGGGATGGAAGAAGAGAGAGTTTTTTCTTTTGAGAAAAATGAGAAGCTAAATTTAGCCAAAAAGCTATTAAGTCTGACTAAAATCGGAGATTTTATTCTGTTAAAAGGTTCCCGGGAAATGAAAATGGAAGAGATTTTAGAATTTTTACAAAAAGAGTATCAAAAAAATAATCATGCCTAAGGAGAGGATAATGACCCATTGGCCCTTAACTTTATTAGTTTCTTTTATAATCCCGGTAATTACTCTGCCGTTTTTTATAAAATATTTAAAAAAACATAATGTGGGACAGAAAATTCGTCAGGAAGGGCCGGATCTTCATCAACATAAAATGGGAACACCTACCATGGGAGGGGGAATAGTTATTCTTACTTTGATAATAGTAATTTTACTCCTTGTTCCTTGCAATAAATATGTTTTGTGGTCGTTGGTTGCCACTGTTGGTTTTGGCCTTATCGGCTTGATTGACGATTTAATTAAATATCTTAAGAAGCGGTCATTAGGTCTTCTTACTATGCAGAAGCTGTTTCTTCAAATTGCCTTGGCTTTAATATTTGCCTATGGTGTCCGACAAAACACTGATTTAGGTACAGAAATTTATCTTCCTTTTTTAAAAAATAGTATAGATTTAGGAATTATGTTTGTGCCTTTTGTTGTCCTGGTGATGGTTAGTTCTGTCAATGCAGTAAATTTAACCGACGGTTTGGATGGGCTAGCAGCCGGGCTAGTAATTATTGCCATGCTAAGTTTTGCTTTAGTTGCCTATATACAAAATATATTGCCTATGAGTTTATTTTCCATGATAGTTGCCTTAACCTCTTTTGGTTTTTTAATCTATAATTTTTATCCGGCCAAGATATTTTTAGGAGATGTAGGTTCTTTAGCTTTAGGCGGAGCACTTGCTTCGGTAACAATTTTTACCAGAACAGAGTTGTTTCTACTGATAATAGGCGGGGTATTTGTGATTGAAACTTTATCAGTGATACTTCAAGTTGTTTCGGTAAAATTAAGTGGTAAAATAATTTTTAAGATGAGTCCTATTCATCATCATTTTGAGCTTTGTGGCTGGAAAGAACCTAAAATTATTATCAGGTTTTGGATTACTGGTGTGATATTGGCTCTTATTGGAATAGCTAGTATTTAGTATATCGTTAGCTAGTTAATTGGTTACTTGGTTAATTAGTTGAAGATTTCGTTTTAAACTGGTCAGCTGGGTAACTAAATTAACATTTCGTATTTCGTAAATAGTTTCTGGTGGAGAAAATAACGGATAGGATAATAGCGTATAGTGTATTAATAATAGATAATATATAAATGCAGATTCTTCGTTTGACCATCATAAGACAAAAAAACAGTAATGAGTAATAAGTTTCGCTTTTCAGGTTTCAAGCTGTGGGTTTGCAGACAAGAAGCGGGGAGTGATTGATAGGAAAGTAAGTTAGTTGTTTTACAATTAACTAAATAGATAGCGAATTAATATTAACTAACTAACCAGCTAACCAATTAACCAACTAACTATACAATAGGAGTTATATTTAAGATGTTAACAGAAAAAAAATCTCCTGATTTATGGCTTTTTATAGTAGTAATTATTCTTATGGCTATCGGCATATGTATGGTTTTTAGTTCAAGTTACATTATGGCTTATAAATGGTATGGAGATAGTTATTATTTTTTAAAAAGACAATTAATTTATGCTATAATAGCCCTGGTAGCATTTATTTTTGCTATATATACCGATTATCATTATTATAAAAAATTTACTCTGCCTATTTTAATTTTATCCATTGCATTGCTATCGATGGTGTATATTCCCAGTATCGGGAGAACTGCCGGAGGGGCAAGCAGATGGGTTAAGATAGGATTTTTTTCTTTTCAGCCTTCCGAAATTGCTAAATTCGCTTTAATCTTATATATGGCAGAGTCTCTAACCAGAAAACAATTAAAAGATATAAAAACTTTTATTAGAGGGGTATTACCCCCTTTAATTATTATGTTAGTAATGTTTTTATTAATCCTGAATGAACCAGATTTTAGTACTTCCTTAATTATTTTAGGCATTTCTTTTATTATGTTATTTATCGGGGGGACCAGGGTAATTCAGCTTTATGCACTAATAATAACAGCAATTCCCTTGGGAATTTTAATATTATCCAGAGAAGAATATAGAAGAACAAGATTGCTCTCCTTTTTGAACCCCTGGAAAGACCCCTTGGATAGCGGGTTTCACATAATTCAATCTCTATTAGCCTTAGGGAGCGGTGGAATTTTTGGAATCGGATTGGCAGAGAGTAAACAAAAATATTTCTATCTTCCCGATCAGCATACTGACTTTATCTTCTCAATAATTGGTGAGGAAATAGGGTTTATAGGTACTGTAGTAATAATTATTCTCTTTACAATATTATTATGGCGTGGATTCAGGATAGCCTTAGATTCTTCTGACCAATTTGGGACTTTGCTGGCTGCGGGTATTACCTCAATGATAGTTTTCCAGAGCATCATAAATATTGGAGTGGTAACCAAGATGATTCCCACTACCGGTATAACCCTGCCCTTTATCAGCTATGGGGGTTCATCTCTAATTGTAAATATGTTTTGTGCGGGAATTTTATTAAATATTTCCCGCTATAAAGTAAAAGAATAGGGAGCATAGTTAATGGCATTTAAGGTGATAATTTCGGGTGGCGGAACAGGTGGGCACATATATCCGGGAATTAGCTTGGCTTACGAGATAAAAGACAGAGATATAAACAATGATATTTTGTTTTTGGGAACTGAAAGGGGCATGGAATCAAAACTTATTCCTCGGGAAGGTTTTAAAATTATAAAAATTAAGGCCCGGGGTATTAAGCGGAAAATATGTTTTGAAAATTTAACAGCTATCTTCACCTTTTTAATTTCTTTATTTCAGTCATATAAAATTATAAAGAAGTATAAGCCGGATATAGTTATTGGAACAGGGGGCTATGTGAGCGGTTCGGTTGTTTCGATGGCTGTGATATTAGGTATTCCAACTTTTATCCATGAGCAGAATGTAATACCCGGGATTACCAATAAATTTTTATCTCGTATTACCAGAGCAACATTTTTAAGCTTTAATCAGTCAAAAGAATATTTTGGTAGTAAAGCGAAATTGATTTTTACGGGCAATCCCCTACGTTTTAAAAATATTAAACAGAGCACAGACAGAGAGTACAAAAAATTTAACCTTAATTCTTCAAAAAAAACTATATTGGTGTTGGGAGGCAGCAAGGGAGCAGCTTCAATTAATAGAGCTGTTCTGGGAGGTATCGATTTAATAAAAGAGGTTATAAAAAACGACTGGCAAGTTTTATTGATTAGCGGGCAAGACGATTACAATAACGTCTTGAAAATAGTGGGAGAAGACCATAAAATATTTTCGGTAGAACCTTATCTGCATGATATTGAAAAAGCCTATTCTCTGGCAGATTTAGTAATCTGCCGAGCGGGAGCTACAACTTTAGCCGAGATTGGGGCTTATGGTTTACCAGTAATTTTAATACCTTACCCCCACGCTACTCATGATCATCAGGAAATCAATGCTAAAATTTTTAAAAGAGAAGGGGCTGCAATATTAATTTTAGAAAAGGATTTATCCGATAAGAAATTAGCTTGGGTTTTGCTCGATATATTGAAAGATAAAAATCGATTAGAAATGATGGCTAAAAAGAGCAGAGAATTAAGTAATGTGAATTCAGCCAAGAAGATAGTAGACTATATTTCTAACTACACTAAAAAAATTTAAAAATAGAAGAGATATTTTACCAACAAAGCAGGAAAACCATAAATTATTGTTGAATATAAATGTAGAGTTTGGGGTTTAGGTAATACGAAATGTGATATAAAAACTAATTTTTAATTTAAGTTTTTAAACTATTTTTTCTTTACGCAATACGCAATACGAAACAAAGGTGGAATTATATTTGATGAATGAAAAAAAAATACATATACATTTTATTGGAATTGGTGGATCGGGAATGAGCGGCTTAGCCTCAATCCTTCTTGATTCAGGTCATAAGATAAGTGGTTCCGATATTACACCTTCAAAGATAACCAAAAGATTAGCTGATAAGGGAGCAACTATTTTTAAAGGTCATAATGAAAATAATGTAGAAAGGGCAGATTTAGTAGTAGTTTCATCGGCAATCCCTGAATCTAATTCGGAAATAAAGAGTGCCAGGGATAGAAAGATTACCATAATCAAAAGGGCTGAAATGCTGGCAAAACTTATGAACAATAAATATGGAATAGCCATTGCCGGTACACACGGTAAGAGCACCACTGCTTCTATGGTAAGTCTATTATTAGAAAAAAGCGGTTTCAATCCTACCGTAGTAGTGGGAGGAGAGCTAAACAATTTTAAAAATAATGCTAAATTAGGGAAAGGAAATCATATAGTTGTAGAAGCCGATGAAAGTGATGGTTCGTTTTTGGAACTGAATCCACAAATGGCTATAGTCACCAATATAGAAGATGACCATTTAGATCATTATGAAAATATGGAAAACATTCTAAAAGATTTTAGGAAATTTATTGATAAAGTTCCTGATAATGGACGAGTCATATTGTGCAAGGATTGCGATAATATAAAGGGACTGGTAGAACAATGTGGAAGAAGTCATGTATCTTATGGAATATTTAATGAAGCGGATTTAATGGCTAAAGATGTAGAATTAGATAAGTTAAATTCCAAATCAAAAATATACCGGCAGGGTAAAAAAATCGGTGAACTTTATTTAAAAGTTGCCGGATATCACAATATTTTAAATGCTTTAGCGGCAATTACTGTTGCTCTGGAACTGGGAATAAGTTTTAGGGAAATTGCTAAGACATTGAGCGACTTTCGAGGAGTACATAGAAGAATGGAAGTTGTTGCCAGTACTGATGACAATATATTAATTATTGATGATTATGCTCATCATCCTACAGAGATTAAAGTAACCTTAAGTGCTTTAAAAAGCAGCTGGCAAAATAGAAGAATAATTGCTATATTTCAGCCCCACCGCTTCAGCAGAACTAAAATTTTAGCAGAAAAGTTTGGTAAGGCATTTTTTGATGCCGATTGTGTAATTATTGATGATATTTATTCAGCCAATGAATCACCCATATCCGGAATTAGCGGAGAGACCATATTTGAGGAAATTAAAAAAACCAACCATGGACAGATAAAATATTTGCCTTCCAAAGATAATATTTTAAGTTATTTATGTGAAATTATTCAACCCGGAGATATAATAATAACTATGGGTGCGGGAGATATTTGGACTGTTGCCCAGGAATTGGCTAAACGATTGAAGAAAACAAAGGAATTTTGATATTATTTAAAAATGAACATAAATATAGATATTATAAAAAATGAGTGCAAAATACAAGGAATTGACCATATAATTAAATACGATGAGCCATTAAAGAACCATACTTCATTAAGAATTGGCGGACCTGCTGATGTTTTTTGCAGCCCTGGAAATGTCGAAGATTTAAAAAAAATCGTTTCTATTTCCAAAGAATTTAATTTGCCTTTCCGGGTTATGGGAAATGGAACAAACTTATTGATTTTGGATAACGGGATAAGAGGTTTGGTAATCAACTTAAATAAAGATTTTAAAAAAATAGAATTTTCTGATAAAATTGTAAAAGTAGGTGCAGAAGTTTCATTGGTATATCTAAGTAAGATAGCTTTGAATAGAGAATTGAGCGGATTAGAATTTGCTTGTGCTATTCCCGGGGCTTTGGGCGGAGCAATAATTAATAACGCCAGTTTTAAAGGATACTGCATGGCAGATGTAGTACAAAATGTAACTTTTTTAACTCGGGAAAATAAAATAGAAATAACCTCCAAATCTAATTTAGATTTTAATTATCGTGAATGTAATTTAAAAGACGAGCAAGTGGTAATTTTAGAAGCAACTCTGCTGCTGAAAAAGGGGAATAAAGAAGAAATTGAATCTAAGATAAAACAAAATATTGAAATCAGAAAAACCAGCCAGCCTTTGGATAAATTCAGCGCGGGCAGCATATTTAAAAATCCACCCGGTTATTATGCCGGAGAATTGATCGAAAAGGTTGGAGCGAAGGGTTTATCTCAGGGCAAAGCAGAGGTCTCTATCAGGCACGCTAATTTTATTGTGAATAATGGCGGTGCGTCAGCCGGAGATATTCTATATTTAATTGAAGAGATCGAGGAAAGAGTAAAGAAAAATTTTGGAATAAAATTAGAGCGCGAAATAGAAATCTTGGGAGAACCCTAATTTCGTATAACGTATTTCGTATATCGTATATAGTTAAAGAAAGAGAAGATAGAAGATAAGAAAAGTATCGCATATCGCGTGAAGAAAATAGAAGTCAGAATTCAGAATCCAGAAGTCAGAATAAGAGAGCATATAGTATCTTGTGAAGATGGTTAGCCGGATAACTAAATAAACTCGCATCTTGTATCTTACAACTTATATTTTACACTAACGATTAATTAAACTGATCAACTGGGTAACTGAATTTGTATATAGTTAAAATGGAGACCGCGTAGATGAAAAGAACTGACGAGAATGAAGAATGGATGGAAGAAGAAGAGGAGGAATTAGGGGAAGAAGAAGAGAAAGGCGAAAAGCACCAGCCTATATCAGTAAGAGTAACCAAGATATTAGTTTTTTATTTGGTTATAGGTTTTTTAGGCTGGAATTTTTTCAATTTTATATTTAGTTCAAATTTTTGCAACATCGAAGAGGTTATTATCAAAGGTAATGATTGTTTAAGCGAGGATGAAATATTTTTTAAGTCCGGGATACAATTAAGCAAAAATATCTTTAAATTAGATCTAAAAAAATCTATAAGTTCTTTAATACAGGAACCCTGGATAAAAGAGGTTGAAATAAAACGGGTAATACCCGATAAAATCATTATTTCCTTAAAAGAAAGAAAAGTAGCAGCGATTGTCCATA
>Ga0114922_10007143_pt1 | contig 10229 bp, 18 predicted proteins | sample AartaG_FD_100975 | JGI IMG/M metagenome (GOLD analysis project Ga0114922, IMG submission 100975) | Deep subsurface microbial communities from Aarhus Bay to uncover new lineages of life (NeLLi) - Aarhus_00045 metaG | ecosystem: Environmental > Aquatic > Marine > Oceanic > Sediment | place...
CACCCACTACATCCGTCGCGGCGGTCACGTCTGGGTTCCTATCTTCCCTGATAAACCTGTTACCAAGAAGCCGGCAGAGACCCGCATGGGTGGGGGGAAGGGTCCCCCAGACCACTGGGTAGCCGTGATTAAACCAGGAAGAATTCTATTTGAAATGGCGGGTGTTGGACAGGAAGTAGCTAAAGAGGCGATGCGCTTAGCCTCACACAAACTCCCGATAGCCACCAGATTTGTGATACGAGAGGTCGCTGCTATCGCTAGCAGCAAAGCGTAAACAAGGAGACTTAAGTTGAAGGTTAAGGAAATTAGAGCACTCAGTTCCGAGGACCTAAAAAAACAACTGGAGGAAGCTTACCAGGAGATGCTTGACCTTCGTTTCCGCTTAGCTACCAAAAAACTGGTAAACCATCGCGAAATCCCCAGAGTTAAAAAGAGAATTGCCCGACTGAAGACCATAATAAAGGAGAGAGAGCTAGGTATAAAGCAACCGGTAAAATCTTAGGTTACCTAGTGAAACATTAAGGTAGGCTTAAGCTATGGAGAGTAAACGTAAAACTAGAATCGGTCGCGTGGTTAGTAATAAGATGGATAAGACAGCAGTAGTGGCGGTAGAAACAGCCAGGCATCACCCGTTATATAAGAAGACTATCAAGAGAACAGCGAAGTATAAAGCTCATGATGAAAATAATATGTGTGGGATAGGAGACATAGTCAGGATTATAGAAACCCGCCCTCTATCCAGAGAAAAGAGGTGGCGAGTAGCCGAGATAGTGACCAAGAAAGAAGTAGTGGAGATTCAGCCAAAAGAAATAAGCTGAAATTAGTTGTAGGTAGACTGATATGATTCAAACTCTTACCAGACTTAAGGCAGCCGATAATACCGGAGCCCGGCAGCTCATGTGTATTGGCGTATTGGGCGGCACCAGGAAGAAATATGCCCGGGTGGGTGATATCATCGTGGCTTCAGTTAAACGAGCCATACCCGGGGCCGGGGTGAAGAAGGGAGATGTGGTCAGAGCAGTTATTATTAGAACCGCTCAGCCATATCGGCGTCCCGATGGCTCCTATATTAGGTTTGATGAAAATGCTGCCGTAATTCTTACTGACAAGAACAACCCCAAAGGAAGCAGAATCTTTGGGCCGGTAGCCAGAGAGCTGAGAGAGAAAAACTTTACCAAGATTATATCTCTGGCACCTGAAGTTCTGTAAGGCGTTAAGCTATGAAGATTAGAAAGAATGATACTGTTCTAGTAACTGCAGGTAAAGACAAGGGCAAAACAGGGAAGATACGCTTTGCTTATCCTAAGGAAGAGCGGGTAATGGTTGAGGGCATCAACTTTATTAAACGGCACACTAGGGCGAGAGGAAGAGTCCGACAAGCCGGTATAATACAGCTTGAGGCGCCAATTCCAGTATCAAACGTTATGCTACTGTGTAGCAGGTGTAATCGCCCTACCCGAGTTGGCTTCCGCTTTTTAGAGGACGGCCGGAAGGTCCGGGTTTGCAACCGATGTTCCGAGGTAATCGATTAGATGGCACGATTGAAAGAAAGGTACAAACAAGAGATTATTCCTAATCTGATGAAGCTTTATGGCTACCAGAATATAATGCAAGTACCACGGCTAGATAAGATAGTGCTTAATATTGGCCTGGGGGAGGCGGTTCAAAATGCCAAGGCGCTGGAGGCAGCAGAGAGAGACCTGACAGCTATTTCGGGACAGCACCCTGTAATCACTCGTGCCAAGAAGTCTATCGCTGCCTTTAGGTTGAGGACAGGGATGCCTATTGGAATCAAGGTAACCCTGCGGGGAGAGCGAATGTATGACTTTTTTGATAAGCTGGTAAATGCTGCCCTACCCCGTATACGCGAGTTCCAGGGGGTTTCTGGTGAATCCTTTGCTGGTAGAGGAAACTATACGCTGGGGCTTAAGGAGCAAATTATCTTTCCGGAAGTAGATTATGACAAAATAGACAAGGTACGAGGACTCGAGATATCGATTATCACTACCGCCAAAACCGATGAAGAGGGCAGACACTTGCTAGACTTATTAGGTATGCCCTTCGCCAAGAATTAGAGGGAGGGAGATGGCTAAGAAATCAAAAATCGCAAAGTGGCAACGACCGGCAAAATACAAGGTGCAACAGCATAATCGATGCTACTTGTGTGGTCGACCTCGCGCCTTTATCCGTAAGTTTGGGCTTTGCCGAATTTGTTTTCGCAATTTAGCTCTTGCAGGCCAGATTCCCGGGGTGAAGAAATCAAGCTGGTAAATTATATAGAGGAAGTAGGAAATGACTATCTCTGACCCAATTGCTGATATGCTAACTAGAATACGTAATGCTATTATGGCACGGCACGATTTTGTCTTAGTACCGTCGTCAAGAATGAAGCTCTCCATCGCTAGAATCCTCAAGGAGGAGGGTTTCATCAGCGATTATGAAGTACTTAGAGATAAGCCGCAACGGATAATTAAGATATACCTTAGATATAGTGATCAAAATCAGCCCATCCTCTCTGGGCTGGAGCGAGTAAGTAAGCCTGGACTGAGAGTATACGCCCAGCAGCAAGAAATCCCTCGTGTTTACGGGGGTAGAGGCATCGCTATCGTTTCTACATCCAAGGGTGTAATGACCGGACATCAAGCCTGGCGAAAGGCCATTGGAGGCGAGCTTTTATGCTATATATGGTAAGTAAATCCTGGGGTTATATATATGTCTAGAGTGGGACGAATGCCAATACCTGTACCACAAGGGGTGGTAGTAGATATTAAACCGGGTGAGGTAACCGTAACCGGACCCAAAGGACAGCTTAGCCGTTGTTTCAATAAGGATATGTCCATAACACTAAACAACGATAGTCTGACAGTGTCCCGGCCTAGTGATAACAAAGAGCACCGTTCCCTACATGGGCTAACACGAAGCCTTCTGGCCAATATGGTAGTAGGAGTAACCAGCGGTTTTGAGAAAACTCTGGAAATAGTGGGAGTAGGCTACCGGGCGGAAAAGGCGGGAGAGAAACTTATTATTAATGTCGGATACTCACACCCGGTAGAGGTATTACCACTACCCGGTGTATCCCTAGCAGTAGAGGGAGCCAACCGAATTAAGGTTACCGGTGCTAGCAAGGAAATGGTTGGCGAGATGGCAGCTAACATCCGGGACATCCGCCACCCAGATGCTTATAAGGGCAAGGGTATCAGGTATGCTGGAGAGCAAGTCCACCTTAAAGCCGGTAAAGCCGGGAAGGCCATCGGCAAGAGGTAATATATGGGAAAGAATGAACCAAGGGTAGCCCGCTACCAAAGACATAAGCGAGTCAGAGCCAAAGTGGAAGGCACCACCACCAAGCCTCGGTTATGTGTCTTCCGCAGCTTGAATCATATATACGCTCAGCTCATTGATGATTTAAACCAACACACACTGGCTTATGCCTCAACCCTTGAGCCTGAGATAAAAAGTGAGGCAGAAGGAAAGGCCAAGGCAGGTAAGGCAGAGCTGGTTGGTTCTCTAGTAGCCAAGCGAGCAATAAGTAAAGGGATAAATCAGGCGGTTTTTGACCGCGGTGGATATAAGTATCACGGCCGGGTTAAAGCTCTAGCGGAAGCAGCCCGACAAGCAGGACTAAAATTTTAAGGGGTTTTAAGGTAGTGCAACAACTGATAAGCAAGATTGACCCAACTGAGTTGACACTGAACGAAAAACTAATCAATGTTAATCGGGTGGCTAAGGTGGTAAGCGGAGGTAAGCGCCTTAGTTTCAGTGCCCTGGTGGTAACTGGAGACGGTAATGGCCATGTCGGTATAGGTATAGGCAAGGCTACTGAGGTACCGGGAGCGATTAACAAAGCCGGGGCTACTGCCAGGAAGAACTTGATTAAAGTACCTTTAGCCGGCACTACTATCCCCCACGAAATAAGGGTCAAATTTGGAGCCGCTAAGATCCTGTTAAAACCGGCGGCGCGTGGTACCGGTATCATTGCCGGAGGTAGTGCCCGGCTCGTGCTCGAGGCAGCTGGGATTACGGATATTCTTACTAAGTCACTGGGTAGCTCTAATAAAATTAATGTAGCTAAGGCAACAATACTTGCCCTCAGCCAGCTTAAAGACCCAAAAGAAGAACTGGCTAGACGTAAGCCAGCTAGAGTTGAAAAGGCAGAGAATGATGGCTAAGCTACGCATTACCTGGGTCAAAAGTGGTATCGGTTGTGTTGAGGTTCAGAAGAAAACCCTCAAGGCTCTGGGCTTTCATCGGCTAAATCAGAGTGTTGTACATAATGACTGTGCCCCAATACGAGGTATGGTTAACCAGGTAAAACATCTAGTTAAGGTGGAGGAGGAAAACTCGTGAGGCAGGATGAACTTTCCCCAGCTCCAGGTTCTAAGCAGCGCCGGAAGCGCGTGGGGCGTGGGGATGGTAGTGGACACGGCACCTATTCAGGAAGGGGTTGCAAAGGGCAGAAGTCTCGTTCTGGCTACAGTATGCGCCCCGGATTTGAAGGTGGGCAGTTGCCGTTAATCAAACGTCTTCCCGAAAAGCGCGGCTTCACCAATATCTTCAGGACCGAGTACAGTATTGTTAATATAAGTAAACTCAATATCTTTGAATCTGGAAGTGAGGTAACACCAGAGAAGTTGGTAGCCGCAAGAATAGTGAAATCTCTACGTCACCCGATTAAGATTCTGGCTGACGGTGAAATTAACCATCCTCTGGTGGTAAAGGCGAATAAATTCTCGGTAGAGGCAAAAGCCAAGATAGAGGCAGCCGGAGGTCAAGCTGAGGAGGTGGGGCATGCGGCCGAGGCAAACTAAACCAAGATTGCTTCAGGCAATGGTTGACGCCTTCAGCCTGCCCGACTTACGGCGTCGAATCCTTATCACCCTGGGCATTCTGGTTATCTTCCGCTTTATAGCCCATATACCGCTCCCCGGAGTAGACCTTGAGGCGCTAAACCAGTTTTTCCAGAGTAACGCCTTGTTGGGTATGCTTGACATGTTTAGCGGTGGTGCCATGAGGCGCTTCAGTATAGCAGCCATGGGGGTTTATCCCTACATAACGGCGTCAATTATCATGCAGCTGCTGGTACCGGTTATACCCAAACTGCAAGCCATCTCCCAAGAAGGAGAAGCTGGCCGGCACAAGATTAACATGATTACCCACTGGCTGACCGTGCCTATGGCTGGCCTTGCCGGTTATGGGCAATTAGTCTTCCTCCAACGACAGGGCATTGTCGCTTCCTCTGAAGTGTTGCCCACTGCAGCTATTGTACTCTCAATGATAGCCGGCACCATGTTCCTAATCTGGTTAGGTGAGCGGATTACTGAATATGGTATTGGCAACGGCATATCGATAATAATATTTGGAGGCATCGTGGCAGGCTACTGGCAACTTGTTGGGCAGGGTTTCCTGACCGGGCAGCAGCAGCTCTGGGGTTTGGCATTCTATGTTCTGATAGCCTTAGCCACTACGCTGGTAATCGTTATTTTTACCGAGGCGCACCGCCGTATTCCGGTACAATATTCCCGTAGCGTCTTTCGTGGCGGCCGGATGTACAAGCAATCAGGCTCAACCCATATCCCACTCAGGGTAAATACTGCTGGGATGATACCCCTTATCTTTGCCATGTCTTTGGTACTCTTCCCGAGCATGATAGCCAGCTATTTTGCTAACCCAGCCGAGCCTAACATAGCTAACACGATTATGAATTTATTTGACCCTCAAGCTGCCTTGCCTATCGGTCTATTTTACTGGGGTTTCTATTTCCTACTGACGCTTGGTTTTGCCTTCTTTTACACCATGGTGATTTTTGGCCAGCAGGACTTGCCCAATGTCTTACAGAAACAGGGAGGCTTCATTCCAGGCATCCGCCCCGGTAAACAGACCAAGGAGTATCTTGACAAGGTCATAAAACATATTACCTGGGCTGGCGCCCTCTTTCTCGCCTCGGTGGCAGTAATGCCATTTGTAGCACGAGAAATTACCAATGTTCAGGTAATACAGATATCCAGCATGGGTATGCTTATCGTAGTTGGTGTGGTTTTGGACACTATGAAGCAGATAGAAGCGCAACTGGTAATGCGACGCTATGAAGGGTTTATAAAATAGTAAAAGGATGTATATTATCTTTCTAGGTGCTCCCGGGGCAGGCAAAGGAACGCAGGCGGCTATGATAGCTGAGAAGCTGAATCTAGCTCATATAGCCACTGGTGACCTGTTTCGGCAGGCGGTAGAGAGAGGAACTGAACTGGGAATGAAAGTAAAGTATTATATGGAAAGAGGCGAGCTTAACCCCGATGAGCTAACCATACAGATGGTAACGGAGCGGATGTCAGCCCCGGATTGCGAAGCGGGTGTGGTCTTTGACGGCTTTCCCAGGACATTAAACCAGGCTAAGGTTTTAGATGGGGCTTTAGCTCAGCAAGCCAAAACTATAGACAAAGTAGTGTATATCAAAGTACATGAGGGGGAAATTCTCAGACGCTTGAGTGGGCGCTGGATTTGTCGCCACTGCCAAACACCCTACCACGCCACCGATTCCCGGCCCAAGGTTTGGGGTAAGTGTGACCATTGTGGTGGTGAGCTGTATCAACGCCCTGATGATACCCCGCAAACAGTTAAAGAGCGGCTAAAGGTCTATTTTAACGAGACAGCTCCCCTTATTGATTATTACACCCAGCAAGGTAAGCTACTGGAGGTAGACGGCGGAGTGGGAATAGACGAGGTAAGTAGAACGATAATCTTATCTCTCCGTGGCGGGTCTGCCGCTAGTTAAATCTTGTATAATGGTAACTAGATGAGTATAATTATCAAGTCAAAGCAAGAGATCGCGGCTATGCGCCAAGCCGGTAAAATTGTGGGCATAGTGCTGGAGGTATTAACCAAGCAAGTGAGACCAGGGATAAAAACCAAGGATTTGGATATTATGGCGGCTAGAGAGATAGAAAGACTAGGAGCCAAGCCCTCATTTAAGGGGTACCATGGGTTCCCGGCTAGTCTCTGTGCTTCAGTAAACGATGAGATTGTGCACGGAATTCCCGGGAATCGCATTCTAGAGGAGGGAGACATTGTTTCTCTTGACCTAGGAGCTATTTTTATGGGTTTCCATGGTGACGCTGCGGTAACAGTGGGTGTTGGCGAAATTAGCCCGCAGGCTAAACAGCTTATGCAGACTACAGAGGATGCTCTCAAAGCTGGCATCGCTGCTGCCAGGGTTGAGGCAAAATTAGGAGATATTTCATCGGCTATCCAAAATTATGCTGAGTCAAGGAACTACTCGGTAGTGCGAGAGTATACTGGGCATGGTATTGGTCGGGAGCTACATGAGGAACCACAGATACCTAACTTTGGTTTACCTGGAACTGGGCCAGTGCTAAAAAGGGGGATGACCATCGCCCTGGAACCAATGGTAAATGCTGGTGATTGGCATACTCGGCTTGGCGATGACCACTGGACAGTTTTTACTACCGATGGTAGTCTTTCTGCCCACTTCGAACATACCATAGCCATTACAGAGACTGAACCAGAGTTACTGACTGCCGTATGAGACGTATGGTTAAGAAGCAAGCTATAGAGGTTGAGGGGACAGTGGTAGAGCCGCTGCCCAATGCTATGTTCCGTGTCGAGCTACCCAACGGGCATAGGGTGCTGGCTCATATTTCGGGTAAGATAAGACTGCATTATATTAAGGTATTGCCCGGCGATAAGGTATTGGTTGAGCTTTCTCCCTATGACCTGAGCCGGGGCCGAATTACCTATCGTATGAAGTAAATAGTTAATTAGAGAGGCTTTAATGAAAGTACGAGCTTCGGTTAAGGTAAGATGTGACAAGTGCAAGGTCGTAAAGCGACGAGGGGTAGTTAGGATAATTTGCCCTAACTCAAGGCATAAGCAGAGGCAGGGTTAATCCCTGCCGCAAGGAGGGCGTATATGGCACGTATAGCCGGTGTGGACATACCAAGAAACAAGCATATTGGTATCGCACTGCAGTATATTTACGGTATCGGTCCTACTTTAAGCCAGAAGATTTTGGACCGTACCAGCGTTAGCCCCGATATTAAGGTGAGTGACCTCACTGAAGATGAGGTTAACCGCCTTCGCGAGCTCATTGATCGAGAGTACAATGTTGAGGGTGAGCTTAGAAAAGAGATTAACCTCAACATCAAGCGCCTCATTGAGATTGGCAGTTACCGAGGTCTAAGGCACCGCCATAGTTTACCACTAAGGGGACAGCGCACCCGAACCAATGCCCGTACCAAGCGTGGTCCTCGTAAAACTGTGGCTGGTAGAGGGCAAAGGCGCGGCATGGCAAAGAAGTAAGTAATCTTATGTAGGAGTAGAGGAGGTAAAATGGCACAGAAGAAACGAGCTGTGAAAAAGCGAGGGGAACGTAAGTCTGTCCCGGCTGGGAGAGCTTATATTCAATCGACTTTTAATAATACCATAGTTACCCTTACTGACCCCGAAGGGAATGTCATCGCTTGTGGAAGCTCAGGAACTGCCGGGTTTAAGGGCTCACGCAAAGGCACTCCCTATGCAGCTCAACTGGCTGCCCGTGATGCTGTACGAAGAGCCAAGGAGCATGGCTTACGGCAGGTAGAGGTTTACGTTAAGGGCCCTGGTAGCGGACGTGAAGCGGCTATTCGTTCTCTACAGAGCTCAGGCCTTTACATCACCAGCATCAGAGATGTAACCCCCATTCCACATAATGGTTGTCGCCCGCCGAAAAGAAGACGAGTGTAGGAGACTAAAGAATGGCAAGATATACAGCAGCCGTCTGCCGATTATGTCGCCGTAGTGGCGAGAAGCTAATGCTTAAAGGCAGCAGGTGCATCGCTAAGTGTACACTGGATAAGCGGCCGAAACCTCCGGGACAACAGTCCAGCCGACGTTATCGGCTCTCCGAGCGTGGTTTACACCTTCGGGAAAAGCAGAAAGCACGTTATAGTTATGGACTCTTAGAACGGCAGTTCAGGCGGCTTTTTGCTGCTGCCGAACGGCAGTCAGGCATTACCGGGGAAAACCTGCTGGTGCTACTGGAGAGACGATTGGATAACGTGGTATATCGTTTAGGCTTTGCCGACTCCCGAGCCCAGGCCCGTCAGCTAGTTAGACACGGGCACATTTTGCTCAATGGCCATCTGACTGATATACCCTCTTGTATGATTAATGAGGGTGATACCATCAGCTGGAAGCCAACAAGTACAAAAAGTGAGTATTACAAACAACTGCTCAAGGGCATTAAGAGTAAACAACTCTTAAATTGGCTTAGCTTAGACAGGCAGAATCTGGTCGGTCAAGTCCTGTCATTGCCTACCCCTGAGGACGTTGAGGCCAAATTTAACACTAAGAGTATAGTCGAATACTACTCACGATAATTTAGTTAATAAGGAGGAGGCATCTTGTCTCGTCTAGCCATACCTACAATTAAGTGTAATGAAGCTACCACCACTTTTGGACGTTTTGTTGCCGAGCCACTGGAAAAGGGCTTTGGTATAACCTTAGGCAATAGCCTACGGCGAGTACTACTGGGTTACCTTCCTGGAGCAGCCGTAACCTGGGTTAAAATTGAGGGAATACAAAACGAATTCTCCACCATCCTTTATGTAAAGGAAGATGCTATTGAGTTTCTGCTTAATATCAAAGCTTTAAGATTAAGGCCTCTTCTCGGCCAACCAGGCAAGTTAACACTGGAGGTAAAGGGAGAGGGGCAGGTTTGTGCCGCTGACATTAAACCATCGGCCGACTTTGAAATTGTCAACCCTGAGCTTCATCTAGTCACCTTGGACTCGCCTGAAGCCAGACTGTATGTGGAGCTTAACGTGGAACTGGGTAAAGGCTATAAGCAGGCTGAATCAAGTGATAATCTACCGGTGGGGGCTATCCCAGTAGACGCCATTTTTAGCCCAGTACGTAAGGTTAATATTACGGTCGAGCCAACCCATATTGGTCAGGAGACTAGCCAGGAACGGTTATGCCTGGAAGTATGGACAGATGGGACAATATCACCGGTAGAAGCTGTCAGCCTCGGAGCTGAGATTTTGATACAGCAGATCTCCCCGTTCGTCAGTTACGCCAAGGTCTCCCAGATTGCGGAGGAGAAAGAGCTCATTAGGTTATCAATCCCCGACAAACAATATAACATGCTATTAGAGCAACTGGACTTATCAGCGCGCACTATTAACGCGCTAAGACGCAGTGGTATTACTACAGTGGGAGAACTTATGACTAAAGAG
>Ga0114922_10007144_pt1 | contig 10229 bp, 8 predicted proteins | sample AartaG_FD_100975 | JGI IMG/M metagenome (GOLD analysis project Ga0114922, IMG submission 100975) | Deep subsurface microbial communities from Aarhus Bay to uncover new lineages of life (NeLLi) - Aarhus_00045 metaG | ecosystem: Environmental > Aquatic > Marine > Oceanic > Sediment | place: Aarhus...
GGATGGTTAGATAATATAGATGCACGTATGCCTCTTCTCCAATCATTTCAGAAAATTAGTAATGTGATAATGTTTGAACCTCTAGGTTATGGTAAATCATCGGCTATAAAACGACGTGGAATGTACAATATTAACATAATAGCAGATGAACTAGCACAGATTATTTCTCACTATAATTTGGAAGGTTCTGAATTTTATCTCTGGGGGAGTTGTGCAGGTTCCGCAATTGCATACCAATATTATATAGATAAAAAGGGTCCAAAACCAAGAGCTCTCTTAATGGCAAGTCCTGAGTCGAAATTTAAAACTAAATGGTGGTTCGACGTTCTGAATCTTTTTCCATATCCACTACAGTGGATGTATTACAAAATGATAATGTTCATCCTTAAAGTCTATATGAAACGAAAAAGTCCAGATGATGTCAGAAATATAGATTATTCGTTAAGAAGATTTAATGAAACAAGTTTATTTGTGCAATTAAGAATATTAATTGAACTAGTCCATCGCTATGATATTCGTGGGAGAGAAGAAGAACTTGATATACCTCAGTTGATCTTACTAGCAGAGAATGACTGGTTTACTGATGCCGATAATTCTAGAAAATTAGTTAATTATCATCCAAAATCCAAAGTAATTAGCTATGGTGATGTACATCGATTTATAGTAGGAAATGAAGATTCGATTTCTGAATCAATTAACGATTACATCAATTCAATTTAGATACTCTAATAACCTTTTTATTTCATAAGATTAATTCTCATTTGATTAATATGGTAGTATTTGAAGTCAATGAAGTTACACTTTACAAAATGGGTGTAGGGTGGCTCTCATCAAGAGCTACTTGTGAAGAGAAAGATGTACTCTTTCCTGTATTAGTAAGAAACCAAGATGATTTTCTCAAAACCTTCCACGTTGACATAGAAGGAGAAGCTATGCTTTCATCTATTGCTTTTGACACAGATAGTAGTAAAAGCATAGAGATTGACCAAAAAGGTAATGCTCTTGCATCAATACTTAATTTGTTATCTGGATCAAAGGTAAAAATAGGTGCTTTAGAGGGAAAATTGATTGGATATCAATATGTAGAATCCGAGAATGGTAAAGATAATATGATTGTTCTTTTAATGACAGAAGATCTAGCGATACACCCTATTCCTGCTGAGACAATTGAATATATACTTCCAGCAGAAGAGCATTTTATCAAGAATCTAAGTGACCAGATTGATTTACTTTCCAAAAGTAAGAAAGAAAATGTCAAGAACATAAAGATCTCATTCACTGAAGAAGGAAAGAAAGTCGTAAATGTTTCCTATCTTACAGAGCTACCAGCGTGGTTATCTACATATCGAATCTATGCAATTGACGAAAAGAATGTAATGTTTGAATTATGGAGTTTAGTAACTAATAATTCACAACAAGATTGGATAGATGCAAAGGTTCATCTTATTACTGGATTGCCAATTTCTTTCAGATATGATGTCAGCTCTCCATGGCTTATTGATCGTCCTTATGTTGAACGTCCAAGACAAACAGGTATTAGTGTAATGACACCTGAGACAAGTTATGAATTGAGAGAAGAAATGGCTCCACCAGCACCTACTGCAGCTCCAGGAAGAGGATTAGCACGCATGAAAAAATCTATGGCAAAAGAAGCAATGGTAGGAGGAGCAGCTGATTTGGATGATTTATATGAATATGAACCAGCAGCTGAAGTATCTGCTGATATAGTTGATACAACTGAAAGCGTTTCTTTCAGCCTAAAACAACTAGTAACTATCAAGAAAGGTGAATCAGCTTTTCTATTACTTCATTCGAAACAATTGCCCAAAGAAACAATCAATATCTATAACAAGAATCAACATGTATCCCATCCATTCAAAGCAATTGTAGTTGAGAACTTAACTGGCTACGGATGGGAAGCGGGTCCTGTTACTATTTATGAGAAAGGAAATTATGCTGGAGAAGCAATGTTAGATAAAGTTCCGAAAGAAGAAAAACAAATCATACCCTATTTAGTTGAGCAAGATATTTCTATCAAACAAATAGAAGATTCAACAACCAAGAAAATAGGAATTTCGCTTTCAGATCATTATTATGTTGAAGCTTATCTCAATGAAACCTTTTACAAATTAGAAATTGATAACAAGAGTGATGAAGAGAAAACAATGATTTGTGAGGTTCCAAAACTATATGGTTACAAGATTGATAAGAAGAAATATAAAATTGAAACTAAAGAAACAGCAAATTATTTCCGTTCTAAAATTGTTATAGAAGCTAAAACAACAAAGAAAGTCACAATTCCAACCATGCGTAAAACTTCTGAAAGTGTTTCTATTGCATCAGTTTCAGATGAGTATCTTGATGAACTATTAAAATTAGAAACGATAACTGATAAACAAGCCCAGATTTTGAAAAAGATCAAACAAATGAGAAAAGATAAAAACCAAATCAATGAGCAGATAAATTCTGAACAATCGAATCTCACTAGAATAGATCAAGAATATCAGAGAATAACTCAATCTATTAATGTTCTCACTTCTGAAGGTGATGAAGCAAAAGTGAGAGCTAAATATGTTGAGCGCATGAATAATCTTTTTGAAACAATGGAGAAAAAGCGTAAGCTTGTTGAAGACTTACAACAAAAATTAAGCACTGTAGATGATGGAATTTATGAGATACTTGATGAGCTTTAACTCCCTTATCTTCTTTTTTCCATCCATTTTTCTATTTCTTCAAAGAGTTGATGTCTTCCAGCATCTTTAGGAATTACATGCCCCCCTTGATTTATTATAACTAGAGTTTTGTCTGTTGAGTTTACAGTTTTCATAATGTCTTCAGCGAAACTAAGAGGTATCCCTGGATCATTTTTACTATTCACTACAAGTATAGGCACTTCTATTCTATGTATGGATTTTTTTACCTCTCTAAGTAGTTTGTAGATTTGTTTTATAGCTCTAATTGGATAATATCCATAACTTTTGTGAGTTGAGAGAGCTTCTAAATCTTCCCATCCTGTTTCTTCATTTTTGTGTTTTGGATAGATCAAACCTAGAAATGGAATTCCTATAATAAGATACATTCTCCAATCAGGAACTTTGTAAACTGCAGCTAAAGGGATGATACCTGCTAAATCTCTGTTCCTTGAACCTAAAAGTAATGTTAATGCACCACCCATACTAAGACCACAAACATATACATTCTCATATTTTTTCTTCATTTTATCTAACTTAGTTTGAGCAAAATCTATCCATTCTGTCCAATTGGTTTTGTTAAGATCATCAATTGATGTTTCATGACCTGGGAGAGTAATATTATCAACAGAAAAACCTTGTTTTTCAAGGAATTCAGCTAAGGGATTCATCTCATAATGAGTACCTGTAAAACCATGTATTAATAGGAAGCTGGTGCTTGAAGTTTCACTCATGAGCAAATAATAATAATATGCTTAATAAAAATTGTCAATTCAATAGAATGTTTAGTTTTTGTAGAAAAACTCAAAAACAAAGAAGAAAACTATTATTTGTGATAGATCCAATAACCTTCTGGACATTAATAGGAATCATTTCCTTAGTGTTACTCTTATGGGCTACTATCACAATATCTAGAGGAATTAGATATGAGTTTCTACAAGTCTTAGGCTTTGTTCTTCTAACTCTTTCAATAACATTGACAGGATCTTTTTCCTATATTTATAACGTAGGGGATGAGGAGATAATATATTTATCACTAAGCTTAGCATTTGCCTTTCTCTCATTAGCACTAATTTTATTAGGGACTCTTTCTGCAAGACGAAGATGGGTACGAAGAAGGGGAACTGAAAATCTAAACAGTTTTACAAATCTGTTAATTTTTGCTTATATCCGTCATCCAATGTCTTTAGGATTAATGTGTATTTCAATATCTATTATGTTCTATGTTCATTCTCTATTGTCTAATCTTCTTGCTGGTGCTGCTTTGATAGTTTTCATGTTGGCTTCTTTAGAAAAGGATAATTTTTTCCGAGAACTTTATGGGTATCCATACAAAGTTTATAGTCAAGCTGTCCCTCGATTCAATTTTGTACATGGTTTCATCAAAGCAATGCTGTTCAGCAGAAAAGCAAGTGAAGAGGAGATTAACAAAAACAAAGAGTAAAAATGCTCAATAATTCTGATTTTTTTCGAAATTCTTCTTAAGGAAACTAATATATTGATTATAGTCTTTGTTGATTTAATGTGTGAAATTGAATATATACAAACCAATGATGATCCAGAAATTGAAGTAAGGATTGCTAAATTCAAAACTCAGAATGAGAAATACAAATCTAGAACAGTGATTATTATTCCAGGTTGGTTGAGTACTATCGATGAATTTACCAAATTGGCTCAAAATCTATCAAAATATGGTAATATATTTATTTATGAGCCAAGAGGGTATGGGAAGTCCAAAACTCCTCATAAGAAAGGTTATTTCACTCCCGAAGAGTACGATAAGGAGCTTTCAAGGGTTATTCAAACACTTAATCTAAAAGAAAAGGACTTCATTCTATTTGGAAGCTGTTCTGGTGCATCACAGGTATTCAACTATTACATTAACGGTAAAGGTTTGAAACCTGATCTAATTACAGCAATCAGTCCTCAAGAAAAGTATAAAACTCCATTCTGGTTACCTGTATTAGGTTGGTTACCATCTTTTATCATGAGTTTTTTCCAAGCTATGATTATTTTCTTTATGAATGTCATGCTGAAATTTAAGAAACCAGAAGAAACTCAAAATGTTAGATGGGCAGCCAAACAACTGAAGGAAAATGATGCTTGGTGCCTTAGAAGGTTTGTTTTCGAGTTTGTTATTAATTACTCAATTCAAGGGAAATTAAATGAAATAGATGTTCCGATGTTGATGTATGTTGCTGAAGATGATTATTTCGTCGATCCTGAAGTTTCAAAGAAATTTTTATCAAACGAAAACTCAGAAATAATCGAACTGAAGTCAAAATTTCACAGAATTCAATTGGATAATGAAGAAGTAATGGCAGAGAAATTTAGTGAATTTCTATTGAAATTAGGAAAATAAATATTTTCAGTTTTCCTAATCCAATGATGGAAGCAAAGACACAATTATAGTCCCCATTCCAGTATTACTTCCAATGATTGGTGAAGCGAAAGTGATGAATGCTCTATCTATATTTCTCACTTTCTTCAAATTTTCTAAGATATACTGAGCTCCTCGTAAGTTACTTACATGAGAAATTATTAGATTATATTTTGTATTTTCTTCTGTTCCTTTGACGGCTAGTTTCAGAAGTTTTTTCACCATTCCTTTTTTACTAAAGAATACGGGAGTACTTGAGACTAATTTACCTGGTCTTTCCATCTGAGCAATGGGTTTAACACCAATCATTTTGGTTAAATAGAGAATTAGTTTTGACTTTATTCTCCCAGATTTGTAGATATTATCCATAGTATGAAAACCAACATTCAGATAATATCTGGCTATAAGACTTTCAATAATATCCTTTATCTGCTCTACGTTTTTCCCTTGTTGTGCTAGTTCGGAAACATATAGAGCCATTAAACCTTGAACACCAGAAGCTGCTTCAGTATTTATTAGAGTTACATTTTCTTCATATTTCTTTATTGCGAGTCTATATGCTGAAAATGTTGAACCACTAAGTTCTTTGGCTACTGAAATACAAAATACATGATCATATTGTTTGTTTTCTAGACTTTTTTCAATCAAACTCAGGAAATCTGCTGCTTCAGGATTAGCTGATGATGGGAAAAACTCTGAATCTTCTAAAAGACGATAAAAATCATCTATTGCTATATCAACTCCAAGTTTCCAAGGTTTATCTTCAAATAATACAATATGTGGAACTGAGGAAATTTCATGCTTTTCCATAAGTTCAGTTGTTAAATCAGCTGCTGAATCTGTAATAACCTTTATTTTCACTTGTTTCAATCAATAAATTGGCGAGAGCTGTAAAAAACCTTTTGTGGTAAACAAATTTGAAAATAAGTAATTAGAATTCTGAAAATTTATAACGGATAAAGAGAATCAACAAAATGTTCGCAATGAAAACAAAGGAAATAATTGAGAGAGCGATGGCTCAAATCAAAGCTGATCTTATTCTTCGTGGTGGGAAATATGTTAATGTTTTTACCAGAGAACTTCTTGATGGAGACATAGTTGTATCTGGAAGTAAAATTGTTCATATTGGACTTCAAACAAGTGAATTTGAAGGTGAAAATACTGAAATTCTCAATGTAACTGGAAAAATCATTAGTCCTGGTCTAATTGAATCTCATATACATGTTGAATCTTCAAAGTTGACACTTACTGAATTCACTAAAGCTGTAATTACACATGGTACAACAGCTGCTGTTATAGATCCTCACGAATTAGCTAATGTTACTGGAATCAAAGGTTTGAATGTTCTATTTGATGAAGTTAGAAAACAAAAAATTAGATACTTTGTTGAAGCTCCTTCATGTGTCCCCTCCCTACCAGGTTTTGAGACATCTGGAAGTGTAATTACAGCTGCTGATATTGAAGATTTAATGGGTAGAGATGAAATATTCGCTCTTGCTGAAATGATGAATTATCCAGGTGTTTTTCTTGGTTTTGATGATGTCATCAAGAAAATTGATGCTGCAAAGAAATCGAAAAAAATTATTGAAGGTCACGCTCCTTTACTTTCAGGAAAAGAACTCCAAACATACATAGCATCAGGTATTGCTTCTGATCATGAAGCATCATCACTAGAAGAAGCTCTTGAGAAATTAAGATTAGGAATGAAACTCCAAGTTCGAGAAGGTTCTTTTGCAAGAGATTTGGTTAATATAATGACTAAATTAAAGAAATACAACATTGATACTCGCAATATATTGATTTCATCAGATGATCGAAATCCAATTGATTTACAACAAAAAGGTCACCTTGATTATACATATAGACTTCTCATTAACGCTGGAATTAACCCGTTAGAAGCAATTCAGATGCTTACAATAAATCCTGCAACTCATCTGAATGTCAATGATCAAATTGGAAGTTTAGGTCCAGGAAAGAATGCTGATATTGTTGTAGTAGATAACCTAGAAGAATTCAAAGTCGAATTAGTATTTGTTAATGGTGAACTTGTAGCAAAAGATGGAAAAACTAATTTTCTTCAGGAGGAGATGAACTATCCTAGTTTTATTCTAGACACAGTATCAAATCTTCAGATTCCTGACATTGAAGATTTGCAGATAATAAGAAAAGAAGTTGATCAGGTCAAAGTTAAAGTAATTTCTCTTAATGAAAACTCCCTTATCACAGATCACCTAAATCATACCTTAATAGTTGAAAATGATAAGGTTGTACCTGATGTTGAAAATGATGTTTTACCCATAGTAGTTGTAAATCGTCACACTGATGAACAGAGAATTGGCAAGGGTTTTGTTAAAGGACTTGGGATTAAAGAAGGAGCTATAGCTAGCACTATTGCTCATGATTGTCATCAACTAATTTGTGTAGGAACAAATTACCAATCTATGCTAAAAGCAATTTCCAAAATCAAAGATACTAAAGGAGGACAAGTTGTAGTCTTCAAAGATAAAATTACCGTGCTTCCTTTAGAATTTGCAGGGATAATGAGTTGCTTATCTTTCGAGGAAGTAGTTTCAAAAACTCAGCAGTTACATGCTTCTTTACTCGATTTAGAAACATCGATTTCCGAACCATTTATGGCTCTTGCATTCGTGTCTCTTCCAGTAATCCCTCATTTGAAAATTACTGACTATGGATTAGTTGATGTTGACACAATGACAAAAGTATCTGTTTTTGAGGATTAAATTGAACTTGCTTTCATAACATTTTTAATTTCTCTTTTTTCTTATTCATTCATGACTGAATTACTCTTTCAGCAGGATTCATATCTTAAGGAGTTTGAAGCAGAAATTATTGAAATTTCTGAAGACTCTATTGTATTAAACAAAACAGCCTTTTCACCAAGAGGTGGGGGTTTAACATCTGATCAGGGTGTAATTATATTTGAAGATGGTTCTCAAAGTGATGTTCTTGATGTATTGTCAAGAAGTGGAAAGGTATTTCACAAACTTTCATCAATTCCAAAAGAAGAGCATATTGGAAAAACAGTGAGGGGAATATTAGATTGGGAAAGAAGACATAAACAGATGAGACTACATACACTTCTACACGCAATATCTAGCATTTTATACAAAAAATATGGTACTACGGTTACTGGTGGAAATATAACACCAGAAAAAAGTAGAGTGGATTTTGATATTGATCATTTAAGACAAGAAAGAGTTCATGAAATAGAAACAGCTATTAAAGAAATTATAGCTGGAGATCATAAAGTGTACGTGTCTTTTTTAGAGAGAAAAGAAGCACTGAGTGATCCAGAATTGATTAGAACTAAAGTTAACTTAATTCCAGAAAGTGTGAAGATTTTAAGAATAGTTGAAATAGAAAATGTTGACCGCCAAGCAGATGGTGGTGTTCATGTTGGAAGTACAAAAGAAATAGGTTCTTTTGTTCCACTGAAAACTGAAAATAGAGGAAAAGATAAGAAGCGATTATACTTTACAGTTTCTCCCTAAATCTTTTCAGTAGGATTTACCGATAAGGTTAAAAATGTGTCTTTTAGACGATAAAACAAATATACTAGTAACTTAAGGGATATTTATGAAAAAGAGCATATTCGTTGGTTTATTTGCCATTTTGGTGATACTAAGTTCTTCTTCGACCAATATGTGGACTGCTTCAGCTGTCTATGATCATGTTCAAGACGGTAATTATAAATTGAATGATGAAATAAGAAAAACAATTTATGCTCCCAATATTGTAAACAGGTCTCAATATAATTTCTATGAGTATGCTGATGACATAAGTGGAGATAAGAAATTAAAATGGAAAGTTACAGAATTAGAGAGAACAGATAATTTCCATATTGCTGAAGGAGATAAAAATCTTAAGGAAGGAGACAAAATAATACTCAAAATCGGAAGTGATCCTGCTTTACAACTAGATCAACCTCATGTGTGGTGCTTGGTTTATGTTAATGATGTAATGGCTAGATATATCAATGATATTGAACATGGTCGTGCAGTTTTCAAATTCCTACAGCCTATTGGAATAAACTACTGGCATGATTTTACTGATTCAACTTACAACGAAACAGCATTTCTGGATTATTATGAATCTCATTACAATTATACTGATTTTGCTGTAACTCACTATAATCAAACTTTCTTTTATAACGAAACAGGTTTCTTTAGTTATTTAGATACTTCACCTTTTGTTAATCAGACTCAATGGTCTGTTGAAGAAGATGTAGTAAGATATACCAATGTTCTAAAAACACAGGTAAATAATATCACTTCTGTAGAAATTATTTATGATAAAGAAACAGGTTTAATGAATGAACTGTATTACTCAGCTAGTTTCATAAATGGGACTGGACATTTTGCTGGAGTAAACTTGACGTTTATACGACTTCATGGATGGGGATTAACTTACAACATCACAACATGGGTAGTATGGATTCCTATATTACTAATTACAGTAGGATTTATTGTTGCATTTAGGTTACGTGCTTTCCAAAAATTAAGACTCTATTTAGAAGCAAGAAAACTTGCACGAAGAGAGTAAAATCCCTCTCCTTTTTTTATTTTGTTTTAGATTGTTTAAATGTCCAATTATGTCCATTTTTACCCAATAACGAAAATGTTATATGTTTCTTTAACAGTTTTTTTCTTCCGAAAGAAAAATAATGAAATTTTAATGTAAAATAACTATGGATTGATTTTAATGACTACATTAAAGACTAAAAAAGTTGATTTGAAAGTAGAGAGGGATTTTGCTCTATTAAATATTTCAACGTTAGAAGAATTAAAAATAAAGCATTCTGCTAATGTGAAAGTAAAAAGCGATGCTGGAGAAATAATGTGCGAGGTTATAGCTACAGAAGATCTTATTGAACCAGGTTTTGTGGGTTTAAAAGATGGAAGTCTTGATCTACTAAAAGTAGCAGAAAATAAGAAGGTGAGTGTCTTCGTTCGTCGGAGACCCGCATCAATTGAATTCGTTAAGAATAAGAAGCAAGGAAGTATTTGGAAAGAGGGAGAAATTAGAACAATTGTCAACGATATTTGTAGTGGACAATATACTGATTTAGAAATATCTATGTTTACGCTTGCTCAGTATTATCTTGGATTAAATATGGATGAAATTCAATATCTTACAAC
>Ga0114922_10007145_pt1 | contig 10228 bp, 5 predicted proteins | sample AartaG_FD_100975 | JGI IMG/M metagenome (GOLD analysis project Ga0114922, IMG submission 100975) | Deep subsurface microbial communities from Aarhus Bay to uncover new lineages of life (NeLLi) - Aarhus_00045 metaG | ecosystem: Environmental > Aquatic > Marine > Oceanic > Sediment | place: Aarhus...
GACCTTGATTCAACTGACCCCGAAAGCAACAGGATATTTCTTGCCTGGCTTGACGGATTCGATAACCCGGCCATAAACGGTTCCGTAGTTGGTCATGCTAATCCACCTTTTGCCGAGCAGACTATTGTTCACAGTGGCAATCAGTCAATGCCGTTTGCATACGACAACGCTGTCGGCAAATCCGAGGCGACTTTAACATTGACTTCCAATCGTGACTGGACAGTCAAAGGTGTCAACAGATTAACAATTTGGTACCGAGGTAATGCGTCTAATGCTGCAGAGACGATGTACGTTGTCTTAAACGGCAGCGCTGGTGTCGATAATGATAATCCTGATGCCCCGCAGGCTGCTGCCTGGACCGAATGGAATATCGACCTGACACGCTTTGCAGATCAGGGTGTAAACCTTGCCAATGTAACTTCGATTACTCTTGGCCTTGGTAACAGGGCCAATCCGACTGCCGGCGGCTCGGGTATGTTATACTTCGATGACATTCGTCTCTATCCACCGGCGCCGTAAGCAGTAAGTTACATTTAATTTTGTGCTTGAAATAAATAGTTTGTTATAAAAGGGCCTATATTAAATCAATCAATATAGGTCCTTTATTTTTGGCTGTTGAATTTTTGTAATTGTTTATATCAAAAATTGCGGGTTTAAGATTAATACCCCCCGTGCTATTTCTCATTAAGCCATGTCGGTCCTGTGGTTATATCCACCTTTAGCGGCACATCGAGCCTGATAGCGCTAATCATTTGCTCCTCAATCCATTTTGAATGGTCGCCGGCATCGGCTGCGGGCAGTTCGAAAACAAGCTCATCGTGAATCTGAAGAATCATACGGACAGGTAATTGCTCGGATTCGATTTTTTTCTGAATAGTAATCATCGCTACTTTTATTAAATCCGCTGCCGAGCCCTGAATCACTGTATTTACTGCCAGCCGCTCGGCTTGTGAACGTTTTCCGGCGTTTTTGCTGTACAGGTTTTGGATTTTTCGCTGGCGGTTTAAAATGGTCTCCGCATAGCCTGTTTTTTTCGCCTGCTCTACGCATTCGTCCATAAACTTTCGAATTGAACTGTAACGGGCAAAGTAGTCATCTATGAATTTTTTGGCTTCGCTCTGGCTTATACCAATCGTTCGCGAAAGCCCGAACGCCCCCTGGCCGTAAATTACACCGAAATTGACAGTTTTGCAGCGTGAGCGCATCTCACTGGTTACATCTTCGATATCGCAATTGTAAATTTGAGAGGCTACGAAACGATGAATGTCCCTGTCGTCTGCGAAGGCGGCCATCATGGCCCGGTCCTTCGAAAAATGCGCCAGAAGGCGAAGCTCGATTTGTGAATAATCGCAGCTTAAGATGCAATCAGATTTTTGTTTCGGGATAAATGCTCCGCGGATTTTGCGGCCGAGTTCAGTACGAATTGGAATATTTTGAAGGTTGGGGCTGCTGGAGCTAAGCCGGCCTGTTGCTGTAATAGTCTGGTTGAACGAAGCGTGAAGACGGTTTGTCCTGGGATTTATCAGCAATCCGAGTTTTTCTACATAAGTATTCTGCAATTTGGTTAAAGTTCTGTATTGAAGAATCAAATCGGCAATTGGATGCTGGCTGCTGAGCTGTTCGAGAACGGCCGCATCGGTGCTTCGGCCAGCCTTGCCTGTGCGAAGGGAAGTCAGGCTGAGCCTGTCGAAGAGAATTTCGGCGAGCTGTTTCGGAGAGTCGATATTAAAGACCGAGCCGGCCTGTTCGTGAATCTTCTCTGTGAGTTTTTCAAGCGCCTCGGTGATTTGGCCCGACATATTTCTCAGTAAGCCCGTATCCAGCGAAACGCCGTTGTGTTCCATAATTGCCAGGATCGAGACCAGGGGCATTTCAACTTCCTCGAATAATTTTTTAAGCTGAGGCTCTTTTTCGAGTCGGCCTTTCAGATAGATATAAAGCCGGAAGGTTACGTCGGCATCTTCTGCGGCGTATTCACAGGCGGCGGCGGTATCGACCATATCGAAAGTTAGCTGATTTTTACCCTTACCTATAAGGGACGAGATTGGGACACAGTCATAATTCAGGAAATCGGCGGCCATATTGTTCATCGAATGGCTTCGGGCAGGGTCGAGACAATAAGAAGCGACCATAGTATCAAAGTGGATTGCTTTGACCGGCAGGCCTGCGTTTTCGAGGACGTGCAGGTCGTATTTGATGTTCTGGCCGATTTTTTTTACTTTTTTGTCCGCCAATATAGGCGCGAGTTTTCGGCGAAGAGTTTTTATATCAAGATGTTTCGAGCCGAGCGGCGCCTTTATTGGAAGATAAAAAGCTTTGTTAACCTGCCATGCAAAACTGATACCGACCAGGTCGGCCCGCATAGCATCAACGGAAGTTGTTTCGGTATCGAGGGCGAATAAATTTTGCTCTTTCAGCCCGGAAATAAATTTGTCGAATTTTTCTTCCGTGTCGATTAACTGATATTCGTGCTCGACAGTTTTAATTGAAGCGGGATGTTCGGCATTTAGTAATGACCGCTCTTTAACAGTCGCGGCTCTGTCCGGTTGTTTGATGTCAGCCAGGCCTAATTGTAAGAGCAGGCGAGTGAAGCCAAGCTCGGTGAACAGCCGGGTCAACTCCGGTTCGTTGAATTTCTTCAGGGCCAAATCGCTGTAATCAAACTGTATCGGAACATTACAATCTATGATCACCAGCTCTTTGCTCATAGCGGCCTTGTCTTTGAATTTTCGCAGATTGTCGCCGCGTTTGCCTTTTATTTCGTCGATGTGCTCGTAAAGATTATCAATTGAGCCGTACTTTTGTATCCAGGTTAGAGCGGTCTTTGGGCCGACATCGGGTACGCCGGGTATGTTGTCGGCGGTGTCGCCCTGGAGGGCGAGGCAGTCGATGAACTGGTGCGGCGATATTCCCATATCAGTTTGCATTGTCTCGGGATTGGTTACATTGCCGGTTTTGATGTCATAGATGCAGGTATGTTCGTCCAGAAGCTGAAGCATGTCCTTATCTTTGGTGCATATATATGTATCGATATTTTGAGTGCTTGCCTTTTTCGCCAATGTCCCGATTATATCATCGGCCTCGAAGCCGTCGATGCGGAGGACCGGGACGTTCATCGCATTTAGAATCTGCTCAATCCGGTCTATTTGCGCGGGCATATCATCGGGCATCGGCGGTCGGTGGGCTTTGTATTCGGCGTAGATATCGTTGCGGAAGGTTTTTTCCTTGCTGTCCATAGCCACGACGAGCATGTGCGGCTTTTGCCGCTGGATGAGGCCTACAAGTGCTGTTGTGAAGATGAAAGTGGCATTAGTCGGCTCCCCGGATGGACTGTTCAGCGGTCGCATCCGTGCGTAATACGCGGCGTAAATGTGCGCGTGGCCGTCAATTATGTAAAGGGTTTTTGCCATTTGAGCCACTTTACGGATTGGCAGGCCTGGTGTCAAGTGCAGGTTAGACGTTAGCTGCTGGTATATAGCATTTAATTCCAAGTAAAACAAAAAGATAAGTCGAATTATTTTTGTCTTTGAAATTGGGTCCTCGACTGCGACATTCGAGGATAAATTTGATTTGGGTTTGTATTGGCTTTGTTTTGGGTTTGCTTTTTTATGCCTAATGGCAGTTTTACATCTATATATCTTTGTATTATAGATATTTATGTTCAATCTGGTTTTTTGGCAAATTGGGTTTGTATTGGCTTTGAATTGGGTTTGATTGGGTTTGTTTTTGACTTTTGTCAGACTGGCAAAAATTGCATAATTCATTGTTCTAAAAGATGTTAAGTCTGTTTGGACAATTGGTGAATTGGGTTTGTTTTTGCGAAAAGTGACGGAACTTTTCGCAATTTTTTCATTGAATAAACAACCTTCTTCATTTTTTGCCTGCTTTTTTAACGATTGAGTTTTCATTTGTTTGTAATTACAGTTTAGTATCTTGACCATTTACTTACACGGAGGGTAAAAAAGCGCTCCCTCTATAATTAGAGGAACCTGCACGATTGATTCGAAAAAAGGGGGATTTTCGGGAGGGTGAATTTTGCTAAGTGCTTATGTAGAAAGGAATAAAATTTTTTTTAGAAAAATTGAAATTTGTCAAAAATTACCAGCGTTTTTTGTCGAAAATCGGGCCAATTTAGCCTGTACTGTGTGATGCTGATTGAGCATTTTCCTTAATATCGCAGGAAGCGTTTTCTTTCGGCCCTCATTTTCTTGCGAAGGGCCGAAAGAAAACTTGCTCAGCACGTAAACATTCTTATCTCTGAATTTGGTAAGAATGCGTTTATCGCGTTATTGCTGCCGGCAAGTTAATAACACGGGCTCATTATGGAAATGGGCAGGTGCATACGATGTTTCGCACGACCGAGACAAATCGTTCGGGGCCCCAGATGTCCAAATTACCCCCCTGGCTGCCCTAATCTGGCCGTCTGCCCAAACGATTTTTCTCTTGACCTAACCTCAAGGCCCCGATCTGTTCGGTGCACCTACCCATTAACCGGATGTAGTAAAAAATTTATATTTTAGAGAATTTTTTTCTTGAAAATGGGGCAACGATGTAATTATCATTTTTATCAGCGAGCGTAGACATCCTTGATTGAAGTTCATTATTAGTATTCTGTTACTGCAAAAGAGCGCGTTGATGTGTAAATGCGCAAGATAAAAATATATGGGGAAACCGTATAAGCAGTTGTTAGCAAATTATCATTGTAACAGGAGGTATTATTAATGGACCCGAACCTTTTCCATCTTGACTGGGAGCGTACGTTCGAGGCGCTTGTGGGTATTATTGTCTTGTCATTTCTTGTAGAGCGGGCATGTGCCCTTCTGTTCGAATCTCGCTGGTGGATTAGCCGGTTCGAAGATGCCCGCGTGGGTAAGCTCCCCGGGAGCATCGAGAACGCACCACCGGGCGAAACGAGCCCACCGGCTGCCGGTAGCGCCGCACCAGGTGCTGAGAATGCATCAGTTACGGAAAACAATCAGGCGGAGATAAAGGCCGGAGAAGCGGGCGGACCGACAGAACAGAAGGTCCTTGCCGGTGAAAGGTATCCCCTCAAGGAGCTCATAGTTTTTGTGCTGAGTCTTGTAATCTGCTGGGTGTGGACATTTGACGCGGTCAGTATCATTATGCTCAGGGAGCGGACGCATATAGCCGGTATCATCATCACAGCCACTGTGGTTGCAGGAGGCAGCAAGGCATCGATAGCGTTGTTCCATGATCTCTTAAAGGTTCGAAGCAGTGCCAACGAAGAGCGGAAGAAATACAGGGAACAAAAGAAATAAATTCGAGGTGTAAAAATGCGAGTAACGATCATTGTTCTCGGCGTCGTTTCGTGTCTGTTCGAATCGGCGTTGGGTCAGGAATTTTATGTCGAGGCCAGCCGGAACGCCATAGTACGTGATGAACCGGATTCGGGTGCTGAGCAGCTTCTGCGATTGGAGAGAGGTCATCAGCTCAACGCAGTTACGGGCCAACAGACCAACAGGTTTTACCATGTGTTTTTGCCTAACGGCGAGACAGGATGGGTGTCAAGGTATGTAGTTCGTCTATATACAGGCCCTGCACCGAATGCCCCACCAGTTGCAGTAATGCCATACGTCGGCGGCGGGCTAACGGAGCAGGAGCGTGAGTATGCCGCGCTGCACCTGGCAATCGGCAAACCGGCCGGCTATAAAGAGATGTTCCGGCTGGGTTATGCCGTCGGGTATGACCCGAAGTTCAAGATACCTGTTTGGGTGCAATATAGACTAAACCGAGCCAACTCAGAGAATAACAGCTTTGAACGCTCGAACGCCTTCGACGAAGATGGAGAGGTTCGCCCCCATGCCCGGGCCACACTTGATGATTATGCAGCGGTCAGCAGCGACTATGTGCGGGGACATATAGCCCCGGCTGATGATATGCGATGGAACCAGGAGACCGAAGAGCAAAGCAACCTGCTTACTAATATTGCCCCACAGGTCGGCGCCACTTATAACGGAAGCATATGGAAAACTATCGAGAACCGTGTGCGATCCTGGGTGAGAGACCGTGAGGACCTTACTATCATCTGTGGCCCGGTTTTCGAGGCCCGAGCGCGCGTTCAGCAAATCGAGCGGCAGCCCGATACAGCCCGGCAAATGCTTTTTAATGTTATCGGCGAGAATAATGTTGCCGTTCCGACTGCGTTCTTCAAGATAATAGTTGACATGCGCAATCAGCAGCGTCCGGACGTGATTGCCTTTCTGGTCCGACATATTGATACTGTCCCCGGGCCGGAGCGACAAGTAGAGACCTATTTGACAAGCATAAACCGGATTGAGGAACTGACCGGCCTTGATTTTCTTACAAACCTGCCCGAAAATGTGCAGGAGGAAATTGAGAGAGAACCGGCGGCGAGTTCCTGGTAGAGGCTTAAAAAGAGAGATACGCAGCGGGGGATATCACTCTTTATTAGTAGAGGTACCAGCGGTTTTGTCAAGGATTTTGCCTGTATTATGCTATTTTAACGGGCAAAACCGCCCTACTGTCACGTATATCCGTGCGTATTAAAAAAGCAGGAATCGTCGGTTTTGATTGATTTTTTTGTCCTTTTTTAACGTTTTTTTTATAGTGGACGAGGGAATATATAGTTTGGTAGATTAGCATATGTGAGATATTAAAGGATTATCTCACGGGGTAAATCTAATTGGGCAAGTTTTTTTATTGAAAGTTCCACATCGATAGTGTAATTATTCTTTAGGTCAGTGAGAGAGACATCATGGATTTTAGGTTTGAGATTACACTGTCCGCAGCAAAAGTGATTATTTTACGGAAGCTATATCATGAGTAGTTAGTGATATTAAGAATATGAGAGAAATTAACAGGATAATTGGCGTTGCATATTATTAATCCCAAGAAAGGAATGCAAAATGAAACATGTCAAATGGCTATTAATCTGTCTGGTTGCAGTCGGGCTTATTTGTTCCGGATGTAAGAAGGAAAGCTCAACCCCGGAAGAGCCAAATGCACAAGTGACATCGTCACAGGATCAGACTGCGACGTAGAAGTAAATCGTGTCGGATGCAGATGTCGTGACCTGCGAGCCTTAGAGCACCACAATCTTCAGGCTCGATATTTCGAAGAATCTCCGGCCGTCCCTTGTCCACGGGATGGAGGGGGGACATTGTTTGAACCGGAGGCAGCACAACGCAGGTGCATCATGGGACGTTCGTTGTGAGGAGTGAGCTAAAGTGCCTAAAGTTAGCTAAAGTTGGATGCTTCGGCCGCCGGCGAAGCTATGACCGAAAGCCGATAGCGGATCTCTGTGCGGGGCCAGGACGTAGTCTTAAAGATAGCATATACGTAAAGCGCGTACGCCGGTACTTTTCTATCGAAAAGTAAGGCTCGGGTATGCATACGCGCTTTACGTATGAGAACTATGAATTTCCGACAAGCAAAATATTCAAAACAAGAGCTTTTTCATTATAAGAAATATGTATAATAAGCAGTTATGTGCAGGTATTTATTTGTATTGTACATGAAACCAAGATAAAGATATTATTCGGAGGTAAGAGAGATGAAAGAAGAAGGAAAAAATAACAATGGCAATGGAAGTTCAGAGTCGTTTCCGTCAATCACCACAATCCTGGTTGGTATCTGGCTTCTGGTGTTTTCGGCTCTTTCGGTACTTGGACTTTACTGGGCCTTTTTGCTCATATCACTGCATACCGTTAATCCCGAAAGCATCCGCCAAATCCAGGAGTCTCTGGTTACGATGTTTGCGGCCGGGGTGGGAAGCAGTATTACTACCATCCTGGGCTATCTTATGCATGCAAGTGTAAAGAAAGATTTCGATTCAGCCTATACACCGTGGTATGTTGCACGTCCCGTTATGGGAATGTTGTTGGGACTGGTCTTCTACTTTGTGATCAAGGGAGGACTTTTCGTCCTGACGGTCAAGAGCTCGACCTCCGGAATCGAAGAAATGAATCTGTGGTCGCTTTCTGCTACCGGGGCGTTGGTGGGTTTGTTCAGCAAAGATGCGATTGAAAAACTTCGTGAGCTGTTCAATACTCTGTTCAGGACACAGGATAAGATGAACCGTGAGCTAATGAACCGTCTGCCCGAGGGATTAAAGGCTCAAGTGTCACCATATCTGGGTGGAGAGGCCAAGCAATCGGAGCAGCCCCCTAAAAGAGAAAAAGATAAAAATAAAAAATCAGAGGTAAAGCCCAAAAGCAAATAACAACCGATTCGATACGAATGCGTAACTATCACAAACAATTGATTCTTCTGTTTATAGCGTGTGTTATTGCTGCCTCAACATGGGTAATTATGGACAGGAGTCTTATACCCGGCGAGTATGCCCAACTGTTCTGGTTCCTTTTTGCACCGGTTTCCGCTTCATATGTTTCGGTATCTTTGAAAAGCATATTGCAGCTTCCAACGATAATTACGAAGACCTTGATGGGAGTTGTCGCTGTTCTTGGCTGGTATTGCCCGATGGCGCTTATAGCGATGCGAAAGTTTCCGTTATCAAAAAGACACAAAATCTTCTGTATCGTTGCCTTTATCCTTATATGGATACTTCCGTTAGCCGGCTTTATTGCATCGAAGAGTGAGTAAAATGGATAAGTGATAATGAATGACGGAGAACACAAGACGGAACGGAGAAGCGTTTATGAATAAGTGGAATGTTTTTGCCGTTTGCTGTTTAATCTCGGTGGCGAGTTTAATATTTACAGGGCAGCGGAGTGCTTATGGCGGCGGCCTTCGGAAGTTAGATGCGACATCAGGCGGGTATAAGCTGGTGTGGTCGGATGAGTTTAATAAACATGGCCGGCCTGAGTTGAATAAATGGACTTATGAGAGGGGCTTCGTACGTAACAGGGAGCTTCAGTGGTATCAGCCGGAGAATGCACGATGCGAAAATGGACTGCTTATCATCGAGGGGCGGCGTGAGCGCAAAGCCAATCCCAATTACAGGCCTAACAGCAGAAACCGGAGGGAAATAAGAGAATATGCCGAGTACACATCGGCAAGCTTGACTACCAAAGGTTTGCACCAGTGGCAGTACGGGCGGTTCGAGATGCGCGGGCGGATTGATACTCGCGATGGATTATGGCCTGCTTTTTGGACGCTTGGTATCGAGGGGAGGTGGCCAGGCTGCGGCGAGATTGATATTATGGAATATTACCGGGGGATGCTTTTGGCTAACGCGGCCTGGGGGACCCAGAAGCGATGGGTACCCAAGTGGGACGATGTGCGCGTACCTATAACGGATTTTAAGGACCCGGGCTGGTCGGGGAAGTTTCATTTATGGCGGATGGACTGGGATTCTGAGAGCATCAAACTTTACGTTGACGAGGTTCTTTTGAATACGATTGACCTTAAGGAGACGTTTAACAAAGACAAGGAGGGAAAGAATCCGTTTCGACAGCCGCACTATATTATTCTGAATCTTGCAATTGGGGGGACGAGCGGAGGGGACCCTTCGAAAACAAAGTTTCCGGCGAGATTCGAGGTGGATTACGTTCGTATTTACAAAAAACAATCCCAGAAAGCGGGCAGTAAATAGACTAAAATATCCGCAGTTTTTTGTGTGGAAACCACGTAAAAGAAGTTATAATTAAACAATATGAAGCAGGTATATATAGCAGACGACCCAACAGAGGCACATCTTGTGAAGGGGATATTAGAGCAGTATGGAATCTCATGTGAGATTCGGGGTGAGGCATTATGGATCGCACGCGGGCAGTTGCCTCTTACATCTGAAACTCTTCCGACTATCTGGATAAGGGATGATACCAGATATGAAGAAGCCAAGGAGCTTACCGAGCGATTTCAGAAGGGGACATTAACTACCAAGACCGGCTCAGACTGGAAATGCCCTGAGTGCGGTGAGGAAGTTGAGGGGCAATTTACAGATTGCTGGCAATGCGGGGCGAATCGACCCGAGGAAACACAAATATATGAAGGCAGGGCCGGTGGAGCTGCAGGAAAAGCTACACTACCATTAATGACCCGGTCGGTAATGGAAGAATATCTTAAATCAACAGAAATAATCGATTGGCATCATCCGGATGTTCTTTCGAAAGCCAAAGAAATCGCAGCCGGCAGAGAAAATCTCACTGAAGTGGCGCGGTCGTGCTTCGAATGGGTCAGAGACAAAATCAAACATATCGGTGATTACAACATTCAAACAGTAGCCTGCTCAGCTTCCGAGGTGCTCAGAGCAGGTTCTGGTATTTGCTATGCCAAAAGTCATCTC
>Ga0114922_10007146_pt1 | contig 10228 bp, 18 predicted proteins | sample AartaG_FD_100975 | JGI IMG/M metagenome (GOLD analysis project Ga0114922, IMG submission 100975) | Deep subsurface microbial communities from Aarhus Bay to uncover new lineages of life (NeLLi) - Aarhus_00045 metaG | ecosystem: Environmental > Aquatic > Marine > Oceanic > Sediment | place...
CGAAAAGGGATGCCCGCTGATCTATGCCGTTTTCAGTTCTGAAGTGCAGTTCGGGCAGCGGCTGGCCTTGATCGGGATGCCGGTGAAGCAGTAGGGGCATTCCTTGGTTGTCGGCGCAGGTGCTTCCACCTTCTTGCGGGCTTGCATCCTGGCAACCGGACGGACAATCAAGAAGAAGACAGCTGCTGCTATTATCAGCAAGTTGACGATGGCATTTATGAACACCCCGTAGTTGATGGTAACCGCCCCGGCAGCTCGCGCATCGGCCAGAGAAAGATACGGCCCGGGCGTCAAACCTTCTTTTAAAATAACGAAAAGATTGTTGAAGTCGACATTGCCCAGGGCCAGCCCTATGGGCGGGCTAATAACGTCTTTAACAAGCGAGTTGATAACCGCCCCGAAGGCGACACCGACGATGATGCCCACAGCCATGTCGATCACGTTGCCTCTGGTTATGAATGCCTTGAAGTCTTGTCGCATTTCTGTTCCCTCCTTTCTTCCTTTGCCATCATCTTACAATGCCCTTAATGCATTATCAATGCCCCTGTTTCAGATAGCTAGTTTCTTGGGGACACCATACCTATTTCATCAGCACCTCCCAGGTCCCCACGAAATCCATAGAAAAATCGAAGGGCTCATGAGGTACAAACGAGCCAGTTGAATTTCCTATGGGAGTACAGAATATGGTCTGGGTCATGGTAGCGCGCCTAGAGGGATTCGAACCCACGACCCCCGGTTCCGAAGGTAGACGAGGGCTGTGGTTGGGCGTGGCGTTAGCTACGAAATGATGGTTTGCGGTTCTTGGGTGGGTATGTTTCATAGCTGGCAGGATTTAGGGTGGTGGCGGGTAGCGGCGAATTCGTTAGCAAAATGTTAGCAAAAAGCTTGGCTGGAGGTGGTAAGACTGGCCGGGGATTGCCCTTCGTACTCCTTCTGTCTGAGATCCGGCGGGGTTATAATGTTGCTGTGAGGTCAGTCGAAAAAGAAACAGCCTCTCTGTCGCAGAGAGACTGTCGGGCTAGGGCTACTCACCCTAGCGCTGTTATATTAACAGTAGCAAAGTCTTTGGCGGTTGTCAAATTCTCAAGCGACCTCGGAAGTCCCTTATATGGAACGTGTAATTGCCTACGTTGATGGGTTTAATCTTTACTTTGGGCTAAGGTCCAAGGGTTGGAAGCGATACTATTGGTTGAATATACGAGCGTTGGCGCAGAACCTTCTGAAGCCAGGTCAGGCGTTAGTTTCCACAAAGTACTTCACGGCTAGAATCGCAGGGCCGCCGGATAAGGAACAACGGCAGTCGACGTTTATAGAGGCTTTGAGGACTCTGGCCAACTTCGAGATTTTCTACGGAAAGTACCAGCTCAATCCTCGTCAATGCTCTCAGTGCGGCTTTGAAGACGAAGTGCCAAATGAGAAGATGACGGACGTGAACATTGCTGTGGAAATCCTCAAAGATGCCTACCAAGATGAATTCGATGCGGCTTTGCTCATCTCGGCAGATAGTGACCTGGTTCCGCCAGTCAAAGCAGTGGGAGAGTTATTCCCCGCGAAGAGAGTGGTCGTTGCATGTCCTCCGGGTCGGTACTCCGCTAGCCTAGCAAACTCCGCCAGCAGCAGTTTCGTTATTGGTCGTGGGAAGATTGCTAAGAGCGTTTTCCCTGAAGAGGTGCAGAAGGCGGATGGCTATATCCTACGACGTCCGGAGTCATGGAAATAGGATAACGAAAGCGCCAGGCCTAGAATCCTTTCCGGGTTGAGAATGGCTAACCCTTCAATGCACTGTCACACTAAGAGTACCGACGAGCTTGTCGGCAAAAGCTTGCGGTGATGAGGCTGGTTGGGTGCAGTGGTAACAATCTTGTTTTTGTGCAACTCAAGCTCTCAGATCCACGTGTTTATCCCGAGGAGCTCTACTATGTAAGCGGCAATGATTATTCTCCGGTACCAGTTTACATGATCCATAATGCTCAGCACGATAGGGCAAGTTCAAGCTGAAGTTCAGTTGACAAACCAGAGACTGAGCATTATCATTGTGACGTTCATGCGATAATGCGCATGTAAGGAGTCATTCCATGAGGGAGACTATCAAAACCTTCAAAGCTCTTTCTGATGAGACCAGATTGAGGATACTCAATATCCTCCTAGAGAGGGAGTGTTGTGTCTGTGAAGTCATGCAGGCATTGGATATCTCGCAGACCAGAGCGTCACGCAATCTGGCCGCACTTTACGAGGCCGGCTTCCTCAAACTGACAAAGGATGGACATTGGTCCGTCTATTCCGTCGACAGGGATGAAATGAATGAATACCTGGCTGACTTGGTACGGGCAGTAACCAAGACTCTGAAAGGGAACAGGACGCTTGAAGAGGATCGGGAGCGGTTGAGGAAGGCTGTGCGGGTGGGTCCCAGTTGCGCTGAAAAGATGCGTGGAAAAAGAACCACTGCTTGATTTTTTTTCAGACTCATATGCGTTTATGCGCATTATAGCAGGAAATTAGCATGTCAATAGTACTGCAACTACTACAGGGTGGCTGGAACGCTCTACTTGAGTACCTGTCAGCACATGTATTGACCTGCCTTGTTCCGGCATTCTTCATTGCGGGAGCCATCGCAGTCTTTATCTCGCAGACATCGGTGTTGAAATATTTCGGACCACATGCAAAGAAGCTCCTTTCCTACAGTGTCGCCTCGGTTTCAGGGACTATTCTGGCTGTCTGTTCCTGCACGGTCCTGCCGCTATTCGGCGGCATCTACAAGAGAGGTGCTGGTATAGGTCCCGCAATTGCGTTCCTTTACTCAGGGCCAGCAATCAACGTCCTGGCTATTGTCTATACTGCCCGCATTCTCGGCTTTGACCTGGGACTGGCCAGAGCAATAGGCGCGGTCGCATTCGCTGCCGGCATCGGCTTGATTATGGCAACGATTTACCGCAAGGAAGAGTCATTGAAGGACACAGCGGCATTTGACGCGCTGATGGCTGACCCTGAATCCAAGAAATGGTGGCAGCAGGTTGCTTTCTTCGCAGTCCTGGTAGGCATATTAGTATCTGCTGCCTCAAAGAACTGGATTATAACCGGCGTTCTGCTTGTGGCCCTGGCCTTCATACTCTGGCGCTGGTTTTCTAAGAGCGAGCTCGGTATCTGGATGAAGGAGACGCTACGCTTTGTTCGCCTCATTGTTCCCTGGCTGCTGGGGGGTGTATTCATTGCAGGTATCATCACCACGTTTGTCCCCCAGGATGCGGTCAGCACCTGGGTGGGCGGCAACAGTCTCTTTGCCAACTTCATTGCTTCCTTCGCGGGCGCATTGATGTACTTCGCCACACTTACGGAGGTTCCTATCGTCAGCGCATTCATGGAGTTAGGCATGGGAAAAGGGCCTACACTGGCGCTCTTGTTGGCAGGTCCAGCATTATCTCTGCCCAATATGCTCGTCATCCGCAGCATCATGGGAACGAAGAAGACTCTTACCTACATTGCCTTGGTAGTCGTATTTGCCACCATCACAGGTTACATCTTTGGACTCATTACGCAATAAATAGAATCAGGAGGTCAAAAATGAATATCAAGATTCTTGGATCCGGGTGCGCCAGGTGCCACCAGTTGGGAAACACAACCAGGGAGGCAGTGAAGGAACTGGGCATTGATGCTGAGATTGAGGAGGTAAAAGCCATCAACAAGATAATGGAATATCCTATCTTGACCACCCCTGGTTTGGTGATCAACGGACAAGTGGTCTGCACCGGGCGCGTACCCACTAAGGGCGAGCTCACTCAGTTAATCGCCAACGCTCAGACCAAGGAGGGCAAAAGCAAAGGATAGAAAGCAAATGTCGGTACAGGGGCTCCATGCGTATACAAGGAGGTAGCAAGATGACTAAAGCCAAGAACAAAGCAAACCAGGCCAAAGCAACCAAGAGCAAGAGAACCAGGATTCTATGGATTGTAGCCCCTATCGTCTTGATAGGCCTAATTGTATGGCTGGTACTGGCTTATGGGGTATCACCCGCAACACCTCCAGCTCCTAATAACTCCACAGGTAACTCTACAAGCCCGGCTGACAGGGTTGACGTTGTTTACTTCCACCGTACACAACGCTGTTATTCGTGTACATACATGGAGGACGCAGCGCGTTATACCGTGGAAACGTACTTTGCGGACGAGCTGGCCAGTGGCAAAGTGACGTTCCAGACGTTCAATGTAGAAGACGAGCAAAATGCTGACATTGCCCAGAAATACCAAGCGTCTTACCTAAGCCTCTACATCAACCCCGTGAGAGATGGAACTGACCACATCGAACTGGTGACGGACCTTTATACCCTTATTGGCAATGACGAGGCGTTCGCGCAGACATTGAAGAGCAAGATCGAGAAGAGCCTCACAGGAGAGGCCTGATGGGTCTGGGTGACATCACGGGGAACCTCAGTATGCCGGCCCTCTCCGCGCTGCTCCTGGGGTTGATAACTGCCATCAGTCCCTGTCCTCTGGCTACCAACATTGCTGCTCTGGGATATGTCAGCCGTAGAGCGACAGAGCGGCGATACGCTGTCATAACTGGAGCGCTCTATACACTGGGGCGTATGTTCTCCTATTCCGTCATTGGCGTCATAATCATTGTGGCTGGTCTTGAGATCCCGGGGATAGCGTCATTTCTTCAGGATTTCGGTGAGCAGGCCCTGGGGCCAATTCTGATAGTCGTAGGGGCGATAATGCTGACTGCAAACAGGATTTCTTTTGGTCGGGGAGGTGGCAGACTGTCTGCGCTAGGAGCAAAAGTCGCCGACTGGGGCATGATAGGGGGATTCCTGCTAGGCGCCCTTTTTGCCTTTGCTTTCTGCCCTTATAGCGCTGCCCTGTTCTTTGGAGTGTTGATACCTCTGGCCCTCAAATCCTCCGGTGGTATTGCGCTGCCTGCGGTATATGCCATTGGCACCGGCCTACCTGTCCTAGTATTCGGCGTGCTTCTATCCCTCAGCGTGGCCAGGGTTTCCAGCTGGCTCAACGCGATAACCCGCGCCGAGAAAGTCATTCGAGCAGTGGTTTCCATCATCTTTATAGGGGTGGGAATCTATCTTGTTGTGCTCTGGATACTGGCCTGAACAAGAAACGCTCGGAGGAGAGAAACACATGAAGAACGGGAAATCAATAAAGAAGCAGGGGAGAGTAGTTGGTAAAAAGAAGAGATCGCTGGCAATCACGGCAGTCATGATGGTAGCAGTGCTCCTCACAGCATCGTCCTGCACGACACCGGCGAACCGTCTTCCAAGTATCATTAGCCTGGGAGCCGAGGCGGAATGGGTTGCTCCTTCAGGTAACATCCAGGTGAAGTGTACTGCTTCAGACCCTGATGGCGATACGCTGAATTACAACTGGATGGCGACCGGAGGTGATATCTCCGGGACAGCCGCGGTAGCAATCTGGACTGCTCCCGAAGAAGTCGGTATGTACGATGTTACAGTTGTAGTTGATGACGGTCACGATGGGAAAGACACAGGACTTCTAACTCTCATCACGTCAAACGGTCCTCCGCCGAGTATCCAGAACCTGATTGTTACCGCCAAGGATCCCAAGTATCTGAAGACAACCAGCAGCGGATACAAGGTCGGGAAAACAAAAGAATACTACATCGAGTGCGTTGCTTCAGCCACAAGCGGCGAGTTGACTTATGAATGGGCCTGCAACGGCGGCGAGATTTCCGGTGCGGGCTCTATGATTACCTGGACTGCCCCGGATATGTCCACCGAAGTTACAGTCACGGCGAAAGTGGTTGACTATGCAGGTAACTGGGTCAGCAAGAGCGTGTTGTTCGAAGTGGTATCTTGTTCATCATGCACTTTCGGATGAAAAAGAGGAGACAGATAGTGATTCCATCTGAGGCATCGTTCTCAAAACGACGGCCTGCGCGCCATGGACAATTGATGGAGAAGGCGGCGAGAATGCCATTCAAACGGTAGCTTCCGCCACCTCTACAAAGGTGGCAATACATGATCTGCCCTGAGTAGGGGCTTGAATGAAAAGAGGCTTCAGGAGAGAAACCGATGAGCGAGAAAAGACTTAGGAAGCAGAACAAGCAGAAATCGACCAACAGGAAAAGGTATTTACTAATCGTGGGAATTGTGGCGGCCGTAGTGGTAATTGCAGTACTACTTCACGCGATGCTAGGCAACCGCGGGCCAGCCATTATTAGCTTGGGAGCGCCGGAGAAAGTCCTTCCCCTGGAAAGCTGCCAGATTACGTGTCATGCTACAGACCCGGATGGCAATAACGCTGAGCTAACCTATGACTGGTCTGCTAGCGCAGGTGCAATAAGTGGAGAAGGAGCAACAATCAACTGGACCGCTCCTGACTCCGCAGGCTCCTACAAGGTTACAGTGACCGTGACGGATCCCCGAGGTGGCGAAGTCATGAGTCACGTAAGTATCACAGTGGGAAGCCCGCCAATCATTGCCGGCCTGGTAGCTGCTACGGACTGGGTCACTCCTTCAGGTGAGGTTCAGGTGACGTGTAATGCTACAGACCCCGAAGGGGGTGAACTGATCTATCAGTGGACAGCCACGGCCGGTAATATTTCCGGCACAGGCGCGGCTGTAAACTGGACTGCTCCCCAAGAAGCTGGTATATACGACATCACGGTTGTGGTTAAGGACGTGGATGGTGGCTCAGCTACGGACTCGCTGCATATTATCGTAGCCACAGAACAACCACCAGTTATCGCAGCCTTGCTTATCACGAAAGACCGCTACGGTCATTGCTACCTGAAGAAGTCCGGCGAGAAGTATCTGGTGGGGAGAGAGCAGAAGTATGATATCGAGTGCATTGTTTCAGACACGACCGGCGAACTGTCTTACGAATGGTCATGCACAGGCGGCGAGCTTTCTGGAGATGGTTCCCTGGTTACCTGGACTGCCCCTGACGCAGTCGGCGAGCTTACGGTAACGGCAGCAGTATCTGATATTCCCGGTAACATAGCTAGTAAGGACCTAATCCTTAGCGTGGTGTCTTGCTCGCGTTGCACGTTTGGGTGCTAGGAGGTAAATTACAGCTCCGCCCAGGCCAACAATTCTGCAAGTAGCAGCCGGCACACCATGAGCCCCTCATACGGAAGATGACCGAAAAGGAACGGAAACTCGGTATCTGGGGGAGATTTCTCACTTTATGGGTGGCTCTGTGTATTGGGGCTGGTATTGGGCTAGGGCGACTGTTCCCACAAATTTCCGATGTGCTCGCCAGACTCGAGGTGGCGGGCATTTCCATACCGATTGCCATACTGCTTTTTGCCATGATCTATCCCATCATGGTTCAGATAAGCTGGGAGGAGATCAGAAAAGCAATCCGGTCGCCCAAGCCAATCGGGCTCACTCTGTTTGCCAACTGGGCAGTAAAGCCCTTCACGATGGCACTATTCGCCTGGCTATTCCTGAGCGTCGTCTTCGGCAAGTTCTTGGCGCCCGAACAGATTGAGCAGTACCGTGCGGGAACAATATTGCTTGGTGTTGCCCCCTGCACCGCTATGGTGCTGGTGTGGAGCTATTTGGCCAAAGGCAATATGGCACACACGCTTGTGATGACAGCAATTAACTCGCTTACCATGGTTGTGCTGTATGCCCCACTGGCCGTTTTACTGCTCGGCATTTCTGGCATAAGGGTCCCCTGGGATACCATTGCACTCTCTGTGACGATCTATATCGTAACGCCCCAGATAGCCGGCTATTTTACGCGGCGGGAGGCCATAAGAAGAAAGGGATCGGAGTGGTTTGAGACCAAGCTGCAGCCTAATCTGGGAAAGGTCTCGATAATCGCTCTGCTCATCACCCTTATTGTCCTGTTCACCTATCAGGGTCATATTATTGTGGAATTGCCAGCCATAGTCGGCATGATAGCCCTGGCTATCCTGGTAAATATCTTGGTGGTCTTTGGTATCACCTATCTGGCCACCCGCATCATGAAGCTCAGATATGCCGACGCCATACCAGCCGCCATTATCGCCGGCAGCAATCACTTTGAAGTCGCCATAGCGGTTGCCACGACGCTTTTTGGAGTAGCGTCAGGGGCAGCGCTTGCCACAGTAGTGGGTGTACTAACGGAAGTTCCCATAATGCTGTTCCTGGTATGGATTTCCCTTGCCACCAGAAAGACCTTCGCCAAGCATTTGCAGTAATTTGCGATTGTATTTGGAGGAAGGGGAGGGGGTTGATGTCCCTCCCCCCTCTCAGTCTCAGGCCTTATTGCCGTTGGGGAAGTGCCACTGGTCGCAGGCCTGACATTTCCAGGCGGAGCGGGCTTCCTGGGTTTTCTTATCGGCCCACCTGATCAGCTCCATGTTGTCCCGGGAGCCGCAGGACTGGCAGACCGGCCGGGTGTCGGAGTTGGCGGATTTGGCGCCGGGCTTGGCAGACCTGGCGATCTGGTTGGCCTTGAGCTCGGCGTTCTTGATCTCCCTCCTGGCGGCGCTGGCCAGCTCGTCGAATTGCACGCATACCTTGGCGAGATCCGAGTAGATCTCGTTGAGCGTGTCGGCGAAGATGTTGATCCTGGCCTCTTTGCCCTGGACCGTGAGCTTGATCTCAGCGTGGTACCTGGTTAATGGTGTACCGTTCATCGTGTTCTCCTTTCTATGTGGCGGGCCTCTCACTCCGCCTTGTCCTCTCTGTCGGCGCCGTTAGTGCGCCTTGACCAGGCAGCCATTAGGGCTTGGTATGTACTTGGGCTGGTAGGCGCTGCAGCCTCGAGCGTCCGGCATGGCCGACTCGCTCCACTGGGGCTTGTCGGTTGGGCGGAGCTTGCAGTTGCCCTGCCAGGATGGGATCGGGACCCACCACTTACAGTCTCGACATTTCTGCGGCATGTGCTTTCACCTCCTTCTTCGTGGCTATCAGCCAGTGAATTACCTGCCGTTTGTAGATCTGCCAGGCGCGGCAGTGCTGGTCCTGGCAGGTTTCGTGACAGTAGTCCTCGTCACGGGGGCATGTGAGGCATGGGTATGAGATGCTGGGCATGGGAGCCTCCTAGGCTGTGCCGGGCCTCTCACCCCGGCGAGTCCTCGCTGTTCGGTAGGGGACGTTGTTCGGGTGGTACGCCGTTCTTTCTTTTCGGCCGGCGGACGGGCCAGAGGTCGGGACGGTCAAGAAACATCGCTCCCTGGTATCGCGTGAGGTCTCTGGGGTGGGATGGGAGCTGCTGGAACAAGACTTGGCCGTCCAAGAAGTCAGCGCGGAGGGGCATTAGTCCTCCTCGCTTGGGTCGGGCAGCCTTCGGGCGATCGCCTGGAAGACCTCCGGCAGGTGGTACTCGAGGGCGCGGTACCAGAAGTCCTTGCCCTGATCGAGCGTGGCGCTGCCCCACTCGTCCTCGATGGCGCCGACGATCATGGATGCGATGGGGTATTGATCTATCCAGGCGCCGAGCTCGTCGATGACGTCGTCCTCGATCGAGACTTGGGCTTTGTCATAGAGCTGCTGTTGCTGTGCCATGTTCAACCTCCTTTCGTTGATTGCCAGTCCGGCTCGTTGGCTGCGAATGAGTAGTACTCCCTGGTGGTGATGATCATGAAGTCAAGGACCTTGATCTCGAAGATGTCGCCGGCCTCTCTGAGGCGCTGGGCGGTCCGGCGGTCGTCGAGGCTGGGCTCGATGCTGCCGCCCGGGTGGTTGTGGACCAAGATGATGGCTGTGGCGTTGATGATGATGGGGGCCTTGAACACTTCCCTGGTGGAAGCGTGAGCGGCATCGGCCGTGCCCTGACTTACGATCTCCAGGCCGATGACCTGGTTCTGGTTGTTGAGGGAGAGGCAAATGAGCTGCTCCCTGGGCTGGTCAGCGTAGTGCTGACGGAGGAGCTCGAAGGCGATGTTGGGGCTGGTGATCCTGGTGGGCTCCGGTGGTTTGCGACCCGGTCTGAAGCGGACTTCGAGCTCCTGGACGTGAAACGAGCGATCAAGCCTGACCTGCATGACTACCTCCTGTTCTGATTCGGACTAGCGCGTCGACCGCACGCTGACAGCGAAAGACCTTGCGGCGGGCCTCAGATGGGTGATCGCCTTCCCTGGGCAGGAAACAGCCGCCGACCTCACGGCAGAGCCGGGGACAGAGGCCTTGCCGGTGGATAACCTGACAGACCTCTTTCTGGCGGCTGTTGGCCACGACGCGGAAGCGGCGGGCAGCCTGCTCAGCCAGGAGCTGACGGCCGCGACGGAGCCCGGCGGGACAATGCTCGACCCTGCTGCAGATGCG
>Ga0114922_10007148_pt1 | contig 10226 bp, 7 predicted proteins | sample AartaG_FD_100975 | JGI IMG/M metagenome (GOLD analysis project Ga0114922, IMG submission 100975) | Deep subsurface microbial communities from Aarhus Bay to uncover new lineages of life (NeLLi) - Aarhus_00045 metaG | ecosystem: Environmental > Aquatic > Marine > Oceanic > Sediment | place: Aarhus...
AGGAACCCCCGCTCGATGGGGAAGCCCGAACGCGAGCCGATGACGCTGTCGATGCCGCAGCAAGGGCAGAGGGCAGTTTGCCCCTCCCCGGTGTCGTCCTTATCGACCCAGTCTTCGATCTGCCCCGGTGCGAACGTCGCACAGCAGTAAAAGCAACCGCACAGATCGCTCCGTTCGATCTCGGTGCGATGCCGTGTCGAGTGCTTATGAGCTTGTCTGATTCTTTCCGGAAATGCATCGAGCCCGTCATCGATTTCGCTGTGCATCCGAGCCCCTCGCCGCTATCAGCCCGCCTTGACGGGCGCTTCTTGCCATGCCGCACACTACGGCGCAAACATCGCGTGCAGCACGCCCAACACGTCCAGCTGCACCCGCGGCGAAACGCGGCCCAGCCGCCGCACGAGCCGGGATTTGTCCACGGTTCGGACTTGCTCCAGCACGACCTGTCCCTTCTTGCGCTGAAACGTACACGGCACGCGGCTCGGGTAGTCACGCCCCTTGGTCGTCATTGGCGCGACTATGACGGTGCCGATGTGCCGGTTCATCTCGTCGGGTGAGACGACCAGGCAAGGTCGCGTCTTCTTGATCTCCCTGCGGCGTGTCGGATCGAGAGACACGAGAAAGACATCGAATCGCCGGACTACCACTCCCACTCCTCTGCATCCCATTCGGTAGAGGACTCGGCGACCAGCAGGCGGTCGTCCCCTCGTTCTGCCATGGCAGCGAACGCCTCGTCCCAGCCTTCGCGGGGCCGATGAGCGGAGCGAATCACGATCTCGCCGTCGCGGACGTCCATCTCGATCTCGTCCTCCAGTCCGCACTGCTCGCAGATGGGCTTCGGTATGCGGATGCCCTGCGAGTTCCCAACCTTGACCAGCTTGGCTTTCATGCTTACAATGTACCCACTTCGGGCCCGGAAGTCAAGCCTCTTGGCGCAGTGGTGTGCGCCAGATCATCAAGGCCCATCCTTGTCTGGTCACGTTCGATGAGCGCGAAAGGCGGTTCCCGGCTGGAGCAGATCGACGCCGGCCTTCTGACACCTCTTGTCCGGAAGGCCCTGGGGAGCTCCGATGCCCGGATCACCGAATGGGAGCACTGTGTCATCAAGGGCGACTGGACGCCGCCGAACGGAATCGTCTGTCGCTTCTTCGGCCGAGGCGCGCGACAGGCGGAGCCGGTGCAGTGGTCTGTCATCCTGAAGGTGCCGAGCCCCGCCCACCTGCATCGGGATGTCCTGCGTCGCGAACCGTTCCAGCGGGAGCTTCTTCTCTACCGGTCGGGCGTGCTGGACGCGCTGCCCAATGAAATCGCCGCCCCACGCCTGCTGGGTGTGGCGGAGCATCCTGACGACGAGCCGTGGATGTGGTTCGAGGACGTGTCCGGCAATGAGTCGTTGAAGTGGCCTCTGGACCGGTTCAGGCTGGCGGCGTATCACTTCGGCCTGATGCAAGGGACGTTTCTTGCCGGTGCGCCGCTCCCCCACCCTCCCTGGATGGACATCAGCGGCCGACTGAAGCCGCGCCTTGCCAGGAGCTTTGAGAGGGTTCCCCCGGTTCTGAAGAAGTTCGAGACCCATCCTCTGACCAGGCGGCTCTATGACTCGGACGTCGGCAGGGGGGTCCGGAAGCTTTGGGCGGACCGCGCGGCGTTTGCCGACGCCTTGGACCGGATGCCGAGGAGCCTGTGCCACGGTGACTTCTGCTACCCCAATCTGTTCGCCCGCCGCCTCCCGGATGGGAGCGACCAGACCGTCGTGATCGACTGGCAGTACTCCGGGCGAAGGCAGATCGGCGGGGATATGGCGGCGCTCATCGCCGACAGTTCGATCCTACCGGTGCGTCGCAAGGCCGCCGAGCCCGAAGAGTTCACCGAGATGATTCTGGAGTCGTATCTCTCCGGGCTGCGGGCGGGCGGCTGGACGAGCGACCTGAGGATTGCGCGATTTGCCTGCATCGCCACGCTGGCGCTGCCGTGGACCGTCAACCTGCTCTCCTCGCTGGACGGAGGGGTTTTCCGCCAGCCGCTTGGCGAGGAGAACCGTGCTTCACTGGAGCAGAAGCTGGAGGAGTACGCCCATCGTCAGGAATTCTTGCTCTCGCTTGCCGACGAGGCAAGGGGGTTGCTGGAGACCGTCGCGCGGTAAGTCTGATATGTCCCGCTGGTCACAAGGTGCGACGTCCCGGATCCCAGACGGCCCCGCCCGATCATCCAGCAGGAAGCCCTCAACGCGATCTACGCCAAGTAGGCGCTTCTGGCGCTGATGGTGAGTGCGCTTGACCGCGCTGCGGCACCGTGGTACAAGTTACCTCGATTCTGCTGCCCGACCACCTTCGGAGGTCCGCGTGAGAACGTATCTCCAGTGCGTGCCGTGCTTTGTGCGCCAGACGCTCGAAGCGGTTCAAATGGCCTCCGACGCCCCGGCCGTCCACGAGCAGGTCATGCGCCAAGTTTTGCATCGGACGTCACAAATGGACCTGGGCGATTCGCCCCCCATCATGGGCCAGGCCATCCACCGGATCATCAAGCAGATCACCGGTGTCACCGATCCCTACCGCGATGCGAAACGGCGGCTCAACGCGTTCGCCCTCCGGCTCTACGACGAGCTGGCCCCGCAGATCGACGAAGCCGCCGACCCCGTCTCGGCGGCCGTCCACCTCGCCGCTGCGGGCAACGTTGTCGACCTCGGCGTGAAGTCCGGCCTCGACCACGATCAGATCCGGTCCGCCGTCCGCAGTGCGCTGGATGATACCCTCGACCCCCGCGAGGTCGAGCGATTCAGGCAAGCCGTCGCCGCCGCCCGCGACATCCTTTACCTTGGCGACAACAGTGGAGAGATTGTGTTTGACCGCATGCTGATCGAACGCCTCCCACATGAGAACGTCACGTTCGTCGTTCGCGGCGAACCGATCATCAACGATGCAACCATGCAGGACGCCATTGAGACCGGAATGGCCGACCTGGTCACCGTGATCGACAACGGCTCCGACGCGCCGGGAACAATTCTCTCTGACTGCTCGCCCGAATTCCGCGAACGCTTCGCCCGCGCGGACCTGATCATCAGCAAGGGTCAGGGCAACTACGAGACGCTCAGCGAGGAAGACAGGCCGATCTTCTATCTGCTCAAGGTCAAGTGCCCCGTCATCGCGCAAGACATCGGCGAGCCGGTCGGTACGCTGATCCTTCGCAGGAAGTAAGAGAACGGATTCCCGATCGCATCATCCGGGGATGGCGCCATCCAACCCAGGGAGGCCCCGCTGGCGCTCATGGTGGGGCAGGCTCACGGCCACCCGTGAACGACCGCCTTGATCCGCTCGTGGGTGGTCATCGTGGTCCTCGGCGCGGCCGGCTCGCCATCAGAGGCCCAAAGCGAAGCGCGCGGCCTGGCTCAGTTGAGCCGTCTTCTCGGAGTTAAGAGCCGTGATCCGCCGCCCCGACGTTCGCGACCAGGTGCTCGAAGCGGTGGTCGCCGGCGCAAAGGCCGTCATTCTTCGACCGTTCTACGCGGTCGACGGGATGGACATCCAGCAGTTCACGGCCGCGCTCGGGCTGCTGGCGCCGTTCGAGGAAATCATCGCCGAGGGCGAGCCGGTCAAGACGATCCTGAGCGTCGCGGACGGCAAGGCATCGGTCCGGTGCTTCGGCAAGGAAGGACAGATGCTTGTGCTCGTCAGTGACTACTCGGCGCGTCCCACGGCGGAGGTGAAGCTTGCGGTGAATTTCCCCGCGGGAGGACAGCGCCCGCAGATGGTCCTGGTGGACGTTGAGTCGGCCCGGGTCGTCGCCCAGAAGATAACCGGCGCCACGAAGGGCCTTACCCTTCCGCTCCAGGGCAGCCGCGCCCGCCTGTTCTACCTCGGGCCGCAGAGCAAGCTCCCCGATCTCGGGCGGAAGAAGTAGCCCGCGCCGGCCCCCTCATCTTCGCCCACAACTTGCACCCCGCCGCTCGCCGGAAACGGGGACACGCATCTTTTCGCCGCCAGGCTGCGCAGGAGATCGGAGTCAACATCCAACGCTCAACATCCAACATCCAATTCCAAACTTCTGAGTTGAGCGTTGAATGTTGGATGTTGAATGTTGAATGCCCCCCTTTCCAGCCGCCGAAGCGCGGGTTCTCGACTTGTGGGCAAAGATCAGCTCCATGAGGCCGGAAAACGCCGAGGTCATGGACCTCGGCCACAGCGGCGCCGTGTCGCTCGATGACCGTGCATGAATGCGCGACATGCCAGAAGGGCGCGCGCGTGGTGGCACGGGCATCGTGCCCGTCATTCCACGGCCTGGAGGCCGTGCCACTAAAGGCGGCCTGTTCGACATGTTGCGTGATGTCGCATGGTCACACAGGTCGCAACGCAGATGGGCGTAGTTCTCCAGCCTTGCAGAAGAGCTGGGGACCGCGTATGATTCGAGCGCCGAGGCGCGGCAGGGAGAGCTGTGCCGCCGGGACGCTGCAGAAGGGGGAACGATAATGAAAAGGACTGCGGCGGTTGGCGTTGTGGGCGTGGCGCTTTTCGTGTGCCTTGCGGCGGGTTGTGCGCTTTAGGGCAGGCGGGATGAGCCGTCTCCGACAATGGGGCCGTGCGAGTTCAACTCGAAGCTCGCCCTCGACGTCTACGTCTGCCTTCCCGACGCCCGGGCCGAGCTGTTCGGCACCACGCGGGCCGAGGGGCCGGTGTCGATCCCCAAGTGCCGGTGGTGGGGCGTCGCGCCCGGCATCGAGACGGGCACGGTACATGGCTTCAGGCACACGTTCGTCACGATGTTCGCCAACAAGAACCTTCATCCGCTGAAACTGATAAAGTGGGCGGGACACAAGCACCTCGAGACAACCCTCATCTACTGCCACGACGATGACGAGGCATTGCAACGGGCGATGGCCTCCGTTTCGTTCGAGGAGAGCGCTGGGTCGGACGGGACGGGTTCAAAACAAGCGCAAAATGTAACACCTCAGCCAAGTGGGGTACTGACACGGCATCTGTATTGCGAAAAGCGGCGACAGGCCGGCAGCAAAGCTGCCGAGGGAGTTTGCAGGGCAAACTCCAGCCGTTCCAGCGGAACGGCACGTTTCCGCTCTCCGCCTGCGGCGGATCGCTCCGCTGGTGCCAGCCTGCCCGCCGAAGCCTCGGCGCAGGCGGGTCACCGTTTTTCGCACGCCACGCTGTGGCGGGTGGCGAAACGCTGGCGGAAAACGGGGACTGCCACTCGCTGGCTGTCCCCGCTTTCGGCTTCACTTGGCTAGAGTGTTACGCGCAAAACAAGGACAGCGACGATGAAAAAGACGCAGCCTGATTCGCAAGGAGGCCCCGCGCAAGAACTTGCGCGGGGTGGGGCGAATGCTGGCGGAGAGGGCGGGATTCGAACCCGCGGAAGAGGCATAAACCCCTTCAACAGTTTAGCAAACTGCCGCTTTCGACCACTCAGCCACCTCTCCAACGCTGACCTGGTGGGCCCGCAGGGATTCGAACCCCGGACCAACGGATTATGAGTCCGCTGCTCTGACCGCTGAGCTACGGGCCCACGAGCCCAACGATCCCCGATTATAACACCCACTTCTTGCTTTGCAATATGTTCGTGCTGGATGGCGTCGCTCTTGTGGTGCTTCCGCACTAACTCCGCATGAGAAACGCGATGAGAGAAGTGCGGCGCGCCGGCCAACGAGAGGGCTGTTGACATGTCGCTCCGGGGCCTTATCATTCCAGTTGTGCGTTTGACACAACGATGGTGACAGCGATGAGGCGAGCTTCGTTCCGGACCTGGTGTGCCGTGTTGTCGGCGGTGGTGGCCTTGGCGGGGGTCCGCGCCCGGCCGGCCGCCGCGGGCGGGGTCGAGGCCCGGGATGACGGCACGACGGTCATCCACCTGACGCTTTCGCCCAGCGTCCTTACGGATCCCAGCCGGACGGATACGTTCTCCCGCGGTGAGATCGCCGGGGTGAGGGAGTTCAAGCGCCGGTTTCCCCAGATATTCGCCAAGCGCTATCGCGACCGGTACAGGGCGGACCCGGCCAAGTACGGCAAGTACAACTGGGACAAGGTCGAGATCGAGCTGAAGCGCAGCTCGGGGATCAGCGTGGAGGGGGTGGAGAACGACCTGCTCGCCATCGCCGGCGGGGTGGCGCCGGACGTGCTGTATGTGAACTTCCGCAAGTCCGACACGTACATCCGCAACCACTTCCTCTATCCGCTGAACAACCCCGAGGACAACTACATCGGCGACCTGAGCCGCGCCACGATCACGAAGAAAGGCATCCAACGCCCACCGGGCCCGTTCAAGGGTGGCATGACCGACGAGGAGCTGAACTTCCGCGTCAACCCGACGATCTGGCCGGTGATGTGGCGCAAAGGGCCGGACGGCGAGAAGAACGTGTGGGCCATGCCGTGGGGCGGCGCGGTCGGCAAGGTGCTGCTATACCGCAGGGACCTGTTCGACGAGCACGGCATCCCTTACCCGACGGCGGAGTGGACGTGGGACGATCTCTACGACGCGTGCAAGAAGATGACCGACCCCAAGCGCGGCACCTACGGCTTCCAACTCGGCCGCGGCAAGCACGAGTCCTGGTGGTGGATGACCTTCCTCTGGTCCGCCGGCGGCGAGGCGATGGTCTACAACGAAGAGAAGGACGAGTGGCGCTGCGAGTTCGACTCGCCCGAAGCGGCCAAGGCCCTGGACTTCTACACGCGCCTGAGCGCCGAGAGGTGGGTCGACAGAGACGGCAAGACCCGCCGGGGCTACGCGTACAAGGAGGCCCAGGGCGGCACGAAGTGGGACAACGGCGAGATCGCGATGCGGTTCGACTACATCGACGAGAAGGTCTTCTCGAAGATCAACCCGGAGGTGACGGGCATGGCGCCCGTGCCGCTGGGGCCACCGGACGCGAATGGCAAACGCATCCGCGCGGCCGAGTTGAACAGCCGCATGATGGGCATCTTCGGCGGCGTCAAGAACCCCGTCGTGCGGGACGCCGCCTGGGAGTATATCCGCTGGTACGAGTGCGCGGACGCCGTTCGGGTCAAGACCCGCGTGATGGTCGAGGGCGGCATGGGGCGGTTCGTCAACCCCAAGTACCTGCGGATGTTCGGTTATCCCGAGGTGGAGCGGCTGGCGCCGAAGGGATGGTCCGATATTTTCGACATTGCGATCGCCACCGGCAAGGCCGAGCCGTATGGCCGAAACAGCAACATCGCCTACGACATGATGACGTTCCCGATCGAGAAGGCCGAGGCGAGGATGCGCAACGACCTGTTCTCTGAGGACGAAGGAAAGCGCCTCGAGCAGATGCGCGAGCTGCTCATTGTGGCCAACGCGCGCGCCAACGACGAGATGATCGGCATCGTCACGCCGCGCGAGCGGCTGTGGCGGAACATCGTAGCGGTGATCGTGCTGGTGGGGATCGTGATCGGTTTTGGCCTGGTGTTCCGCAAGGTCATCCGTGCCTTCACGCCGCCCGCGGCCACGATGCTGGCCGAGGGCCAGATCAAGTGGGGCTTCCGCAAGTACGCCTGGGCTTACCTGCTGCTCATCCCGGCGGTGCTGACTATCTTCGTCTGGCGGTACGTTCCGCTGGCGCGCGGGTCGATCATGGCCTTCCAGGATTACCGGCTCGTCGGGCATTCGGCGTGGGTATGGGTCGAGAACTTCGGCAACCTGCTGGGTAACAACGTCTGGTGGCAGGCGGTCATCAATACCGGCCGCTACAGCCTCCTGGTGATCTCCCAGACGTTCATGCCGCCGATCATCCTGGCCATCCTGCTGCAGGAGGTGCCGCGCGGCAAGATCCTCTTCCGTACGATCTACTACCTGCCCGCGGTCATCGCCGGGCTGGTGATGACGCTGCTGTGGCGCGAGTTCTACGACCCGACGGAGACGGGGGCTCTCAACGCGATTATCCTCAAGATCCCGGCCGTCGGGTTCCTGATCGTGGGGGCGGCGCTGTTGGCGGTGGCGCTGCTGTTCGCGCGGCGCATGTGGTATCACGGGATGGAACTGGCGGCCTGGGTGTTCACCCTGGCAGGTGTCGCCCTGTTCCTGACGTGCAGCGGCCTGGCCGGGCCGATCTTCTTCCGTCCCGGCGAGAAGCTTTCGCTTGTCCTGCCGGCGATGCTGTACGTCGCTTTCGGCGGAGTGCTGCTGGCTATTGCGATCGCGCTTGTCTGCCGGATGTGGGTGGACCGAACGGCCCGATGCGGTCGGCTGATCGTGATGGCGGCGGTGACCGCCCTGCTCGCCTGCGGGGTGTTGGGTCTCTTGCAGCACCTCAGTCAGGCGGGCGAGACCGCCGGCTCCAAGGACCCCGCCCTGGTCGCGACCAGTCGGGCGCCGCTGCTGTGGATGGCGTGGGGTGGGGCGCTGCTGGCCGTTGCCATGGCGGCCGCCCGCCGCTTGGCCCGTCGCGAACGGGCGACGGCCGCCCGGCGCGTCGCGCTGGCCGGGCCGGTAGCGCTGGTCGCCTGCGCGGCGGTGCCGCTGGTGGCGAAGTTCGGCCGGCCGCTGGTCGAGAGCCTGGCGCTGTTCGCCCGGCGCCTCTTCGAGGTCACGCCCGAGCCGTATGCTTGGCTGACCAATCCCAATACGGCAATGCTTGCGATCGTCATCCCGATGGTCTGGGCCGGGATGGGTCCGGGCTGCCTGATTTACCTTGCCGCGCTGAAGGGCATCGCCGACGATTACTACGAGGCCGCCGACGTCGATGGCGCGACGTTCATCGACAAGATCCTGTTCCTCGTGTTTCCGATCCTCAAGCCGCTGATCCTGATCAACTTCATCGGCGTGTTCATCGCATCCTTCTACGGGTCGACGGCCTCAATTCTGGTGATGACGGGCGGCGGGGCGAACACCGAGACGGCCGGGCTGCACATCTTCTACAAGGCGTTCGTCTTCCTGAAGTTCGGCCCGGCCACCGCGATGGCCTGGGTCCTGGCGTTCATGCTCATAGGCTTTACCGTGCATCAACTGCGCATTCTCTCGCGGCTGGAATTCCGGACGACGGGAGACAAGAAGTAGACCATGCCCATCATCTCGAGAATAGGCCGACGACACATCACGACCCGGCTGCTGGTCTTCACGATCTACGCGGTGCTGTTCGGCGGCGCCGTGACGATGGTGTACCCGTTCTTGCTGATGGTCGCCGGAAGCAGCAAGAGCAATGCCGACCTGAGCGAATCGCGCCTGGTCCCGCGGTTCCTTACGGGTGAGGAGGCGCTGTGGATCAAGCACGTCGAGGGCCTGTTCAACGAATCGCTGGCCATGATGCGCCAGGTCCACGACAGCGACGCGCCAGCCTTTCGCTACACCGACCGCGCCGAGGCCGAGCGGAGGGTGAAGGACGCGAGGAAGCAGCTCGAGGCGGCGGAGGCCGCCGGCAAGTCCGACCCGGAGCTTGAGAAAGCCCGGGAGGCGCTGGAGGAAGCCCAGTGGGCGCTCGAACGGCGGCTCAAGCCGCCCCGGCACGTAAACGCGGCGCCGGTCGTGGCGTGGCGGACGTTCCTTGACGAGAACCCGCAGCCGCACTACGCCTACACCATCGGGTACCTGTGGGCCCCGGTTTCGCGGGGCGTTATTCCGCGGGCGATGCGGTCGATCAAGAACGAGCTAATCGAGCGGTTCGACGGCGACCTGGACCGGCTGAACCGCGAGTTCGGGACCCAATACCGCAGTTGGGGCGACGTGTTCCTGCGGTCGGAGGACTATCTGCTGAGGCGGAACAAGCCCGCCGACACGCCGTTCGCCCGCGCCCTGCGCGACTTCAAGAAGCGCCAGCCGATTGAGAGCCGCTACTACTTCACCCCCGAGGGCGCGTACAAGGAACTGCTGCTCAAGACCAAGTACTCCCGCAAGATCAAGACGTACAACAAGGAACACGGGACGGCGTATGCGTCGTACAAGGAGGTGCACCTCGACCGCCGCGTGCCGACCGGCCCCGGCCGGACCGACAAAGAGCGCGAGGACTGGCTGGGATTCGTGCGAAAGGACCTCAATCTGCTCTGGATTCGGGCCACCACCGACGCCGCGCCCGCCTATCGGGCGTTCCTCCGAGCCAAGTACGCTGACATCGCCAAGCTCAACGAGAAGTACGGGACGACGTACGGCAGGTTCGGCGACATCCCGCTGATCGACGAGCCGCCGGGCGAGGGGCTGGCCTTGTCCGACTGGAACGCCTTTCTCCAGGGCTGGGCGGACCCGGATGCCATCGACAAGTACCGCGCGTTCCTGAAGGGCAAGTACCGGGACATCGC
>Ga0114922_10007149_pt1 | contig 10226 bp, 9 predicted proteins | sample AartaG_FD_100975 | JGI IMG/M metagenome (GOLD analysis project Ga0114922, IMG submission 100975) | Deep subsurface microbial communities from Aarhus Bay to uncover new lineages of life (NeLLi) - Aarhus_00045 metaG | ecosystem: Environmental > Aquatic > Marine > Oceanic > Sediment | place: Aarhus...
AAAATCTTTAAACTAATTATAATACAAAAAAATAAATTAGTGAATTGTTTTTTTATTATAAAGTATAAAGCTTTAGCTATTATATAAAATCAAATTGAAAGAACATCTTTTATGACCAACGAAGAAAGTTTTCAATCAATACTTCGAGAAGTTAAGGAAATCTACTTGTTTCTTACTGAGGGTGAACCATCTCCAGATGATGAGATTAAAGCAAAAGGTAAACTTATAAATCATTTTAATAGTTTAAAGAATTTCAGTACCACTTCTGAGCAGAAAGATAATATTGAGTTCATCCTCAAAAATTTAGAAGAATGGGACACGCTTGATCTTTGGTTTTCAGAAACATCTCTTCCAAATGATATAAGGGAAATGTTAAAAATTCCCGAAAGTTTGGAGATTTCTAAAGAAGAAGGTCCAAAAGATTTCGAACAACCAGATGTTAAACCTAAAATTGCCGAACCTGAAGTTGATCTAACTGACATATTTAACATGGCATCAGAACAATTTAAAGGAGAAATCGATAATTTAAAAGGAAAAATAGACGCTCTCAAGAAAGAGTTGGATAAGAAAGACGAATCTCTTAAATCTATAAAAAAAAAGCGTAAAGTACAAAAAATTGTTCCTAAAAAAGATGTGAAATTACCTCCACCAAAAATTAAAATACCCGTTATTAAAACGCTTGTAAAACCTCCTCTAACTACAAGGCAACCTATCCCGAAAACATTAGTCTCCCAAGAACAACCAAAACTTAAACCCGTTGAAGTGAATCGTGTTAGAGAGAGGATAGAACCTGCTAAGGAAACTTTAACACCAATTCCTATATCACCAAAAGAAAACGCTTCGAAAGCTGAAAACCAAGAGTTAACTCCTCTTCCCGAAAAAGTACCAAAATTTAGCCCGATTGTTATTGAAGAATCAAATGATATTCCGATAATAACTGAGAAACGGAAAATTACGCCTATAATAACTGAAGAATCAAGTAAAGCGCCTTCTCCAGAATATCCTAAATCTACGCCTTTTCTAACAGAGAAACCTAAAATATCATCTGTACGAATTGAAGAAATCGAAAGAGAATCAATAGTATCAAGCGGTTCTGATCTCTTTAATGTATTTTCTTCGATGGGAAATAAAGGTTCAAGTAAACCACAAGAAATCATTAGTTCAACTAAAAAACAAGTCGTAATAGAAGAAAAAAAGAGAGACGATAAGAAAAAAAAGAAGGATAATGACTTTCAAGAGTCCAACGTAACGCCATTTATCAATTTTAACGATGTAAATGTTAGCGATGAACCAGATTTTTCTGCTCCAAGTCTAGATAACTTATCCAACGATAAAGATACTTTATATCAAGAGTTGATAGCCCTTGAAGGCAAGCGTTATTCATTGGAAAGAAGTTTTAAGGATTTAGAGAAAGATTACAATAAGGGTTCAATATCAGAATTAGACTTCAAAGATAAAAATAATAGCCTGAAAAACCAACTTAATGCCATTACTTCACGAATAAATAAAATTAGATCGTTAATTTCCACTTTGTAATTTGTTTTAAAAATTATTTTACCTCGTACATAGGTGGCATTTTTAATTTATGTTCCGCAGTCTTCCTCATTTTTCTTACTTTTTCTATATCCTCTTTATTTAATCCATTAAAACCTAAGTTGTAATCAAATCTATAAAGAATTTCGTCTATGGTATCGTATAATAATCCAATTTCGCCTTCATCCGTCTGTCCGACCCACAACCCTGGGGAGGGTGGTTTCAATATTATTTTTTCAGGAATTTTTAAAATTCTAGCAATTTCTCTTACTTCTTTTTTATATAACATGCCAAGAGGTTCAAAATCAACTCCACCATCTCCATATTTAGTAAAATATCCGATGGCTAATTCAGCACGATTACCTGTACCCGCAATCAAATATTTTCCCTTTGACTGACCACGGAAGTACAGTGTTATCATTCGCAATCGGGGTTTTAAGTTAGCAGATGCCATTTTATTAGTCTTAACTATTGGTTCCATAACTTCTAAGAATTTATTATATACTAAAGTTAAGTCTATTATTTTAAAGTCGATATCTAAAACTTTAGCTATTAATTTTGCATCTTCAAGATCTTGAGATACTGAATCACAAGGTAAACCTAACCCGATAATATTTTCTTTGCCAAGCGCATTTACGCATAACGCGGCTGTAACTGCACTATCAATTCCACCACTGACCCCTACTACAACGCCCTCTGCATTAGCAGATACAACATAATTCTTAATCCAATTTTGAATGTCAACAACTAACTTTTTATAATCGAGTTTGCGCATAAGGTATAAAAATCTTCTTTTCTTTTAAAATTCATTTAAAAAGCTATTTAAAAGAAAAGATTCAAATAATACTTATTAGATCATTAAATTAAAAAATCTTAATTATCACATTATATATAATAAAATTTATAGAATTTGAGAAAACTGATTTAGTATGAGTGACTTCGTAACAATTGTTAATTCATCGTTTGATAATGGCATTCCGTTCTGGATTTATACCAGCGATTATATTTTTGGTATGGTACCTGTAGATGCAAGTGGGACTCGCTGGAAAGAGATATCCTACACTTTTGAAGAACCCGATAATCCTCTTTTTATCACAGAGAGAGCTGCCGATTTGTCTTTTCAATTTTTACTTGAAGAAGTTGAAAAAGGAGTATCCTTTTATGTTGACGACTTAAAGGTACCCATGATAAAGGAATTTGCTAAAACGCTCGAAGGAAAACCGAATCCCGAAAAAATGAATGCTATTATAGCTGAATTAATCAATAACTCATCAAAATATTCCTCAAAATTTCCAATCATAAAAAGCAAAGATGAGCTTAGTTCTTTAGCAAGCAAAATTTAAATCTTTCTGAATTCCTTATAATTTGTTTCCTGAGTATTTCAAAAAAAGTTCATTCCTTTAGATGTACAAATTCTTTCTTTGAGGATGTTTCTTTGTGAATTCCTCGTCAATTCTTTTCGCCATTTGATATTCTAAATTCGAATTTCGTTCTCCTACGATTTCTTTAAAATAATTTCCATGTTGTTGCGAGTATTTTTCGATCCCCGCTGCAACGATATTCTTATCTTTTTTTATTGGAACTACCATCCCAAAAAGACGAAACATTTCATCAGGTGATAAGGTTTTTCCTTTACTCACTTCTTCCTCGATATCTCTGTCAATATTTCGAATAATGGTACCCATAGTCAACGAGGAATAAGGACTGAGCATTTTAGACTTCAACCAATACGCATTGGGTTTTTTTGTTATAAAAGTATCTGTATTTCCCTGGTCGTCTTTTGATCCTATAACGCTCCAATCATTAGGGTCCTTATCGTACTCTTTTTTCAATTTTTTTATTATAGGCTTGATTGGAGCGACTCCATGGTAATCTTCTTCATCTTCGTTATTCGTCATACTTCTAATTATTATAAATAAATATAACTATAAAAAGATAAAGGATAAAGAATATAAGGAGTAAGATATTAATATCGCAAAATTTCTTTAATTAAAAGTTTTAATCCATGAGAGAGAAAGAAAAATTCGAAAAAGTTGAGGAAACATATGAATCAATCCTCAATTCTATAGAAACTCAAAATCATAAGGAAACTTCAGATAGCTTCAAAACGCTAAGTAATATTGAAGCAAAATTTTTAGAAGAGCATAAGAGTAGAAAAAAAGAGGGTGTTTTTTACACTCAAAAAAATATTTCCGATTTTATGGTTTCTCAAGGGTTAAGTCTTTTTTTAAACAAGAATCTGAAGGATACTCAATTAAACAACTTGAAAGATATTTTTAAGTTAGAGGATAGCTTAAGAAAATTTTGCGAACAGAAACTATTGAATGCTTCAATCTTTGATCCTGCGTGCGGCTCTGGTGTGTTTCTCTTAAGTTCTGCTAATCAAATTTGCGAAATAATTAAAAAACTTAATTCTGAATTTGACGTAAATAAAATCAAGTTGGAAATTTTAGAAAATCTTTATGGCTCCGAAATAAATGATTCTGCTAGGAAACTATGCATTTTAAAATTATTTAGGTGGTGTTATAACGAATCAAATCCATATAATTCTAGACTTTTATCAACTTTAAAGTCGAATATTTTGTTAGAAGATAGTTTAAAGAAATCTAGCAAGCTTAAGTTTGATCTTATTATTGGAAACCCTCCTTATGGGAATATATTGGATGTAAATCAAAAAAAAAAATTAAAATTAGAAAATATTTTTTACAACGACATCTATTGCGCATTTTTACTAAAGTCTCTTGCGTGGACGGATGGAATAATAGGATATTTAGTACCAAAAAGCTTTCTATTAAGACAAGGCTACGTAATTTTTAGAGAAAATCTATTATCTATTGCGAATCTTCTCAGAATCTACGATATTGGTCCTAATCTTTTTAAAAAAGCAACGAACGAAGTTCAAATTGTCTTTTACGAAAAAAAATTAAACTCGCTCAAAGACTTAAACATATATCAATACCCAAATATTAAAATTACTAAATATCAAAAACAAAATGTTGATTCATTAAGAATATGCTTTAATTCAATGTGTCCTCTCAGTTCCCACAAAAAAAAGATTTACGTCTATACATGGGATAGAATATGCCCTTATTGCGATTCTAAAACCACTCCTTTAAACCGAATTAGAATTAAAACTAATAGAGAAATTTTAAACCTAATCAATAAAATAGAATTTACAGGGGATTTAAATTATCTTAATATTAAAGATATCCCAAATATGATTCGCGGCGAAGAAGATAAAGGCCTAAGGCATTTATTGAGTTTAGTAGAAGGGAATACTAACAACTCATGCTTTTTTATTAAAGCAAAGGAAGATTTTGATTATTACAATTTTAAAAGGAATAAGTCGTTCAACATCGAAAACGCAAACCCAAAAATCTTAAAAGGGAAAAGTTTCGAGTATTATACCAATCCTAAGCTTTTAATTAAGCATAACAATATTTTTCCTCAAGCTACTTTCAGTAAGGAAAATATTTGTTTTACCTCTTCAATTTATTCGATAATAAGCGATGACCATATCGAATTAAAATTCTTATGCGCAATTTTAAATTCTTCGTTAATGCAATTCTATTGTCTTTATGGGATAAACAACCAAAAGAACACGACTATAAATTTAAATCAGTATATGATTAGACATTTACCAATTAAGAACGCTTCCCCAGATCAAAAAAAGTCTTTAAGCGAAAAAGTACAAACAATAATCCATTCTCTTATCGATAGCAACGGTAAATTGGGTGATAAAGCCATTCACTTATCAAGAGAGATTGACGATTTAATATTTAAATTATACGATATAATAGACGATGAAAGAGAGTTGATAATTTCAACTATTAAAAATCAAGTTGGTTTTTACAAAAGGGTATATGATTAACTTATAATTAATGCAATAATCTTTTCATTCTTCCAATTTTAGGATGAAATCACACACAGAATCCCCTGTGCCGATAAACTTCTCTCTCGTGCATTTAATTTTAGGGTTGAATTCCTTTATTACTGGTTCTAAATATGGGATGCACATTTCTTTACAAATTGACTCTATTCTGTGGTGTCTATCTGGATTTCTTTCCATAGCTTCGATATAAGGACATTTGGTGATGTTTATTACTGCCCTATTCTCGCTTTCTTGAAAGATTTCGTGGATATTGCCTTCACAATTCCATACAAAAGAAAGAATTTCTATTAACTCGTTTAGAGAATTTCCTTCGAGCTTTAAATATTTTTTTACTCTACGAAATATGATCCTATATAATCTCTGCCATACAATTATATCAAGTTTTAGAGCCGTATCCCAGTCTATCTCGTTTTCGGTTTCTATTACCCACAACCCGTCGAGCGTTCTAAAATTTCTTTCAAAATAAAACAATTTATCTTCTTTACTAATTCTCCTAAAAGGCCTAATAGATTCTTCTTTTTCTTCTTCGCTTATAAGAGATTTATTCAAATGAAAGTTGAAATCGCAGAAATTATCACCTAATCCCATGTACATAGTTCTTTTTACAACTATATCAGTATTGAAATCTTTAATAATAGTTTTATAGAATGGAATGCACATGTCTTTACAGATTAAAGAAATTTTATCTTGCCGTTCTGGATTTCGATCCATAGCCGCTTTGTAAGGGCATTTTTTAATTATTATTTCTGCTTTATCGGATTCATTTTGTCTTAGTTCATAATCCCAACCTTCTGTAGACCATCGAAAAGTAAGAATTTCAATTAAGTCGTTAAGATTATTTGTCTCGATCTTCAAATATTTTTTTAGCCTTCGAATAATGACTTTTAACAACTTATTCCACACAGCTAAATCAATCTTTAATGCGACCTTCCAATCTGTTTCCTCTTCCGTTTCTATCATCCAAAGTCCATCTAGAGTAAAAAAACTTCTTTCAAAAAAAAATAATTTGTCTTCTGAGCTTAAATTTCTCATGATTTAATCTCGTTTAAAGATTTTATCCATAATTATTGAATTTTAAAAATTCGTTTAGCATTATTAAAAAAAATATTTTCGTAAAAAGTCCTAGGTAACTCCATTTCTAGTAATCCTTTTGTAGAATTTTCGTAGTCGTAGGGGATATTAGGGAAATCAGAGCCAAAAAGTATTCGATCTTGATAAGATAATAATACATCCGGTTTGGGACGCTTTGTTCCTCTTTCAGGAAATATGTTATTAGGTATGTAAATCATAGTGGTATCCAAATAGAGGTTCTCGTGTTTATCTAATAGTTTTAGAAATTTATCGTATTCAAAAGCACCCATATGAGCTACTATTATATTCATTTCTGGATATTTTTCAAAAAAATTCATAAAATTTTTGTATCCTACGTACTGGTTTCGATAAGGCGCGGTTCCTATGTGAACAGTCATCCATTTACCTCTATCGACAATTAAGTCATACACCTCATATAAGCGATTGTCGTTTAGGTAGAAGTTCTGGACTAATGGTTGAATTTTTATACCGTAAAAATCGTATTCGTCGAAAGTTTTTTTAATATATTCAACGAGATTATTATCTTCTGGCCAAACACAAGCAAATGGAATAGAATTTTTATAGTTTTGATTAAATTCGTAAGTCCAATCGTTAATGTATTCTGCTACCCCTGCCTTGTGAGCATAATTATATGTAGTAAAATGTTCTATATTTTTACTTTCAAGAATTTTTACTAAATCTTCCGTTGGTAGCTTGTAATTAATTGACCATCCTTTTACTTTGTTTTCATTATCTCGTTGTTCAAAGTAATTCCAAATTGCTTCAAATATTTGCGGTGGGAAAAAGTGGCAGTGTGAATCAATGTATTTGAAATCGTTATGCGTATAGCTCATCAAGAATATGAATTGTTCAATGAATAAAAGTTTTAAATAGAAAATAAGATTAAATTTCTGCCAAAAAAACATTAATAATGATAAAAACAAAAAAGATGACCAACAAAATTAATCCATCTTTTTTGGTAAGCTTTTCTCTTCTAGAAGAAAGGTTGAAATATAAGATAATTGTTAATAAAATTAACCAATTCCATAGTAATATTAATTTAAAAGATATATTCGTCATAATAACTCCGCTAATTCCGAAAGTGATTGTCAAATTCCAAATTAATTTACCAATCATACCTCCGAAACCAATATCTGCGGACATTTTCTTTATGGATTTTAAAATCAAGGTTAATTCCTCTACGTTAGTAACGAACCCTATAATAATAAACCCAAAAAACGCTTCGGGTATATGTAGGATATCAATAATTTGACCTGCAGATAAAATTAGTAATTCTCCTCCAATTAAAATAAAGATAAAACCAATAAATACTAATATAATCTTCCTTATTTTTGAGGCTCTTTGTAATTCCATCGGTTCTCTTTCGTTAAATTTTATGTAATCTTCGATATCTCCTGTATTTCTATCCTTTTCTTGGGAGTAATGTCTAAGATTCCTCAAAAAATAGATTATAAATATTCCTAAAGCGATTAAACCTGATACAAACATAAAATTGTTAAATAGGAAGCTAAAAAGAAGATTAATTAATAAAATATATAATATGATTAAGTAAAATCTTGATAGAGATTTAATCTTCAATGTGTAGAAGAGTAAAGATAAGGAAAATGGTAAAGTCATAGCAATTATAGAATTACCAACTACATTTCCAATAGAAACGTAAGGTAGTCCGTTAATAGCAGCGATTATGGACGCGATTGATTCTTCAGGATCAATTCCAAGAACCAAAATTCCAATAATGAAAGGTGATAAATTGTAGATAATACAAATATCTTTCAAATTATCTAAAAAGATGTCAGCAGAAAAAAAAATAATAAAATAACTTCCGATAAAAAATATAATCCAAAAAGTTATTCCTAACATTGAAATTATATAACATATCGTAGTATAAAAAACTGTTCAGTATAAATCAGATTTTCAATTAGCTATATTCGAATAATAATAAAAATAATAAAGAAAAGGAAAAAATTTTTATTCTTTCCTCAGAAGGGTACTGAGTTCAATTTTGAGTAAATCTCTAATTGCAACGCGAATAACTTCTGAACGGTTAGGATACATGTTCATGTTAACTAATTCTTCAATTCCTTTTAGATAGGCTTCTGGAATATGGCATGTTATGAGCTTTATTAAAACCACCTTATAAACTGTTAATTATGTTGTTTTTAATATCTAAGCACGAAAACAGAATAATATATCCGTATAATACTAGAATAATATATTTAGAATACCTAAACATTTCACGAATATATATCCTAACTAAATTCAAATTCTTTAATAAGAATGAATTAAAGATTTCTATTTTAAAGCCAATAAATGTTTCAATTACCTTTATTTTTTATATTTTGAGAGAATTCACTTAGATTTTTTTGCGAAACTTATGAAATGATTGAATATGTACAGAGTTGAGGTAAACAATTTAAAGAATAATAATCCAAAAAAATGGAATTCAAATGTTCTAATATTTTAGAAATAATAAGTTTTTATATCGATTAATGATATATATCCATAAGTGAGATATTCTTTTTATATCACACAAATTTAAACAAAAATTGAGAAAAAATGTCAGAAACAGTAATTAAACTAGAAAACTTAACGAAAAAATTTGGCAATTTTACCGCAGTAGACAGCATAAATCTCGAAGTATGTAGAGGAGAAACTATCGGACTGGTAGGTCCTAACGGCGCTGGAAAAACGACTACTATCAAAATGATTGCGAAAATTCTTCGACCAAATTCAGGGCAAATACTAATTAAAACGAACGGAAGCGAATTAAAAGACTTGCAACATGTATCAAGTACAGTTAGCCAAATAGGGTTTTTAATCGATATACCTAATTTTTACAATATGACAGCCTATCAGCTACTCAAGTACTTTGGAAAAATTCAGAGATATCCTAAGAATAAATTAGAAAACCGAATCGACGAACTTTTAATGTTTTTTAAGCTTTCAGAGTGGAAATTTGAGAGAGTTAGAAATTTTTCTAAAGGGATGACACAAAAATTAGGAATCATTCAAGCAATTCTCCACGATCCAGACATTATAATTTTAGACGAGCCACAAACTGGATTAGACCCACTTGCAAGGATAGAAATACGTAAATATCTCAGAAAACTTCAGTCCTTAGGAAAAACTATCTTTGTAGCATCACATATGCTCTACGAGATTTCTGAAGTATGTGATAAAATTGCTCTGATTAATTATGGAAAAATAATTGGATTTGATACTGTTGAGAACTTAGCACTTACCTTAAAAACAAGTGAGTTAAATTGCCTGACGCTCAAACCACTGGATGCAGAGAAATTGGCTCCTTTACTTAGTCGAATGGTTGAAAAACTTAATCCTTATTTAGATCAGAATTTAGACCCAAATATATCTAAAATTCCAATAAAGTATAACCCTTTACATCAAGGATTTAAACTGTATTTTGATGGAAAAAACGACTCTAAAGGAGAAATCTTGAAAATTTTAGTGAACGAATTCGAGTCAGATTTCACAGTTATTTCATTTACTCAACCGAAAACTAGTCAACTTGAAAGAGTTTATTCACAAATGGTAAAAGGTAGCACACCAGAAGAACCTAGTAAACTAAAAGGAGATGATATTAGAAATGAGCAATGAAAATGAAACTGATTCTCTTTTTGGTTTAACCCCTATTTTTCATACAATTATCTTTGAAATGAAAAAACAGAGAAAAAAACTCTACTTTTTTACA
>Ga0114922_10007150_pt1 | contig 10226 bp, 7 predicted proteins | sample AartaG_FD_100975 | JGI IMG/M metagenome (GOLD analysis project Ga0114922, IMG submission 100975) | Deep subsurface microbial communities from Aarhus Bay to uncover new lineages of life (NeLLi) - Aarhus_00045 metaG | ecosystem: Environmental > Aquatic > Marine > Oceanic > Sediment | place: Aarhus...
CCTTATTGTCTTTATTTTTTATAATTTAGAATTTAGATTAAATATTCTTTATTTATACCTTCGAAAATTAATTGCTTAATTTTAAATTTGTTATTACAATATTTCATGAAATAGATGTTTTTTACTTATAATTATATAATTAAATCCTAGAGATGTTATAATATTCCAAGCTGAAGGTAAAGTCTTATAAAATACTCTCATTCCAAAAAAAAGAAAAAGTTTTGTTTATCTCTTTAAAAACCTCTTTGAAGAGGATCTGATTCCAATAAACAAAAAGAATAGTGAGAAAATCAAAGTCAATGGTAGGAATCCCAGCACAATATAAGCAAAAGCAGGTTCTGACGAATAGAAAAATACTACGATGGTAGCTCCTAAATGTATAAGAGAAAATATAACAGATAAATATCTGTTAGTAGATAAAAACCCAGAAAGAAGGTTTGGAAATAGAAATAAGATTATAATATTAACCGTGGAGAGAAGAATTAAAGCCGGGAAAAATCGTGAGAATAGCTGATCAAGGTTGAAATATTGAGTTAGATTAAACGCTGCATAAATAAAAAGTGTAACATTAATACTCACGAAAACCAAAAGAATGGTTAATGGTATGTTAATTATCCACGAAAGAATATTCCTAACGATAGGAGAATGAATCGTTTTTGTTCTTAATACGTCTTGAATTACTTTTTCCATTTCTTCTTGTAGAATTTTCTCTTGATCGTAATCAGGTGAATATGAATCGATAAATTCCTGTAAGATTTCTTTTATAATTTTCGTAACTAGTTCGTTGTTATCTTTCAAGCTTACAATCGCAGCTCCGAGTAATCTCTCATTCTCATGCGGTACTAATATGAGTTTATTGTTCTCACCAAGGTTAATGTTTTTCACAGCCGTCCCTAACGCTTCCCTACTAAAGTTTGTTATTGAAGTGAAAAAACCTATTAATAAATTATCATCGTACTGTTCTTCTCTCGTAAACTCTTTGGAATATAATAAGATTCCGCTTTCATTTAATATATAAAGATTTTTTAACATTTTTTTTATTTCCTCTCTTATAATCTAGCTTTAAACATCATTTACTTTCGATAAATTCCATATATTCTCCAATTGACGCGGTTGATCTTTTGAAACTATATAGACTTGGACCGAGTAGTTCGGTTATTTGAATAACTACTTCTGGAATATTATCTTTGATGAAAATCTTAAATTTTTCTTTTTTTCTTTCTTCGATGATTACATCTATTTGTTTCATTTCTTTAAGTTTTTGAATTGATAACTCATCCGGATCGTTTAATTCGATGTTTAGAATTTCACCATATTGTGGTAAGCTTTCAATGTATTCTTTAAGAGATCCTATTTTAGAGGTGGATTTTGTAATAGTTAGAATTTGATCGCAGTTTGAGACAATTTCTTCAGGACCATGGAAAATTAAAACTATGTGAAAATTTTCTTTTATTTTATCCATATAAGAGTTAAATTTCTCGTATTCTAATTTTCCTAATATATCAAAGGGGATAGAAAACATAATAATCGTAGGTGACTGAATTAACGCTTGAGTAATAGAAAATAGGAGAAATTCTAGAGGTGTTAGCTTTGAGAATTTTTTATTTTTCTTATGTAATAATCCTGTTGATTCCAAAACCTTTTTTATGAACTGTTTTCTCCGGCTAAGGTTATAGGATTTTTCTTGCAGGAAATCTCCCATTATTTCATCTAAACTCTGAGATAATCCCGCATCCCTTAAAATTAAACTAAAATCGCTCTTCTTTTTCTTATAGATCTCTCTTAAATTAGTTTTATACTTAAGTGCTTTCTTAATTCTCATCTTCGTAATTGTTGAATCGTAAGCTTGAGGTAAGATAAAGATTTTTTCTTTCTCTTGTTTAGTTAGCAATAGCATTACCTTTCCGAAAATCTCTATTGAGCCTGAAAAATCCGTCTGAATTCCGGCAATGGTATTAAATAAATTCATTAAATCCAATCTGGGATCAGTATTTTCTAAGCGTTTTTCATCAAAAATAATCCCTATCGATTTACCTCTATGAATTTTAAACGATAAGTTATCGATAATATCTCCTACAGAGACATGATTAAGAACTAAATATTGAGAATTTAATTTTAAATCTTTTATTTTAACGCGTGTAGGAACTAATTCGCATATTTTTTCAGCTATTTCATAAACATGTGGGGGGTGATCAACATCCCAATTTTCAATAATATCTAGGGTACTAAATTCTTTTTCAGAAATAATTCTTGATAGAGATTTTGAAAACGAAAAAGTTGGAAGATTAGGATATTTTTCTAAGTTAATTTTTAATTTAAGTGCAAAATTTGGATAAGAGATTCGAATTTCTCGATAATATGGATTGGTTTTAATTTGGTAATTTTCAAACTTCTCATCAATTAACTTTACTTCGGAGTCCAAACGATTTAAGTGCTTTTGAAATTCTATCCGACCCAGTTTTCTCATCCGTTGAATAATTTTAACCGGATCAATCGTGCCGTCCGCATCGAGATCAGGTTCAAATAATATCTCACTAAAATCAATTTCATCTTCAATTGGCGTGTAAATCTTTAACAAGGGAACCCCTTTTTGAATAACATCACTATTTGTAAAAAATAGTACCTCAATATAGGATTTTTTATAAACCAAGTTAATAATTGAAGCAATTCCAAAAGTATTTTCCCTATATGTCATCCAAAAACGCTTAGAAAATCGAATTGCCTTTATAATTTTTTGTCTTAAGTGTTCTAATTCGATTTCTCTAGAGTTCTTCAATTTCTGGCACCTCAATTAATTTGTATCTGAAAAACTGTTCCATTTTTGAATCGATTTGCTTTATTTCTAGGATTGCATCTTGTCCAACTTCAATTTCAATTTTGTCAATTAAATCGTTTACATTTAAATTGGTGAGTAAAGAATAATCCGTACCGGCTTTATTTTCTAATACACTTTCAATACCATCTATTGCTTCCAACCTTTGAATTACGTTCTCCTTGCTTTCTTTGAAACACACTTCTATAGATCTACCTTTACCAGGTAATTGTGTCAATAGATTCTTAGGTTTACCAAAATCGATGACACCTCTATTTCTTCCAAAAATTGCTACGCGATTACAAAATCGGGATTCTTCTGGATAATGAGTTATCACGATTAGTGTAGTACCAAATTGTTCGTTAATTTTCGTTAGTGCTAACCATAAATTTTCTCGGATAATAGGATCTAAACCGGAAGTAGGTTCGTCCAAAATTAAAAAAATAGGAGAGTGAATTAATCCAATAGCGATACTTACTCTTCTTTTTTGACCTCCTGAAAGGTTTCTTACGAATTCATTCAATTTGTCCTCTATCTCGAGGGTGCGTAGGAGTCTTCTTGACCTACTTATGATTTCTCTTTCCGTAAGACCATATTGACTTCCAAATGATAACATATTGTCTAAGACGGAAAAGTTGTGATAAATTTTACCTAAATCTTGAGGGACATAGCCATAAATTGGCCTAATTCTTTTAGAAGTTCTTTTAGTGATGTTTAATCCAAAGATTTGACAGAAGCCCGTAATCTTCCGCATTCCCAATAATCCTTTAATAAATGTGGATTTTCCTGCTCCGCTTTCGCCTAATATTCCAAGTATTTGACCATGATTTACCTTCATTGTCACAGAATCAACAATTAATTTTCCTCCTGCAAACACGCTAAAATTTTCGCAATTAATTGCTGGAAATCTCTGTAGATATGACGGGGTAATTTTCGCCCCATAACCTAGTTTCTGTGTTATTCTTTTTATTAACGAGAGCTTTTGTCGAATTTTTAACGCAATCAATATGGCCATAAATCCCGCTTCGGTGAGTAGGATGTATACTAATAGAGCGTTCCAGGGTTTAGAATCAAAACTTTGATCGTATTTTAACTCGTCAATGATTAAAATCCCATATGGAACATTTCTTAAATCTGCTCCAAACGAAGGATTATCACCAACCCCCCCCGTGCGACTGCTTATACAATCAGCAAACCATAACAACGCTCCTTGAATGTCTTCTGGTTGATGATTATAATCATAGAGAGATTTAGAAGCCATATATGTCACAAGAAAAGATGATGGCAAATCTAAATATTGCCCCATCATAGGTATAAGTGAAAAACTTCCATCAGAAGCTTGAGATTGCTTTAAAAATTCAATTACTGATATTTTGGACATTGGTCCGTTAATAAAGCCTTCATAAAACATTTGAAGGCCATAATATGTTGAAATTATATCGCTATGAAAACCTACAAATATAGAAAATCCTCCATCAGCATTTTGACACGACCTTACCCAATGAGTCAGATTATCATAAGAGATCCTATTTAAACCGTTTATCAAATTTAAAGATATCAACGCCCAGTAAGTGCTTTCTATCGTAGATACATTCGTATTGATAAGATCCGTAAATATAACAGAATAAGATCCGAACATAGATAATAGATAATCGATATCGTTTCCTACTCTAAAACCGCCATCAGGATTTTGCAGGCTTGTTAAGTAGTTCTTTGTAGTATTTAACATAGAAGTATTTAACCAAGGACGGTTCCTTGGAATTATCATTTCCAATAATTTAAGACCACAATATGTAGAAAAAAGAGTTGCGTTTTGACCCGGTTGCGAGCCAAATCCTCCATTATTAAGATCGTAACAAATCCTTGTGAAATCTCTAATACTGTCTTTTATAAATTGAAACTGTGAAGTCTGTATAGAATCAATATAACCCATATTAAAATAAGTAAGCATCCCAAAATAATTGGATTCAAGCGTAATTTGCCCAAAAAGAGCGTTTCTAGCTTGAAAAAAGCGTAGCCATCCGTAATAACTTGTTGAAATCTGGTTTATGTTGTTAGTTTCTTCAGGTGTAAGAGTTACCATACCTCTTAAAATTTCAATTGATTTCATTGCAGCCCAACCTGAGGTGAAATCAGAGATTGTAGAATTTGGACGTACTCCAAATCCATCATTATTATTCGAGCAATTTAAGGCAAAATTTAATGTTTCATCCTCATTTATGAATAGATCTAATCCTAATAACTTTAGAGTTGATATAGAGTAATAAGTTGTCTCGATGTCAGACATAGCCGTTTCAGGATTTCTATAACCTCCATCGAATGGATTATATTGTAAACCGAAATATGCTCCAATGTTTAGGCGTTCAGCTAAACTATATGACATATTCATTCCTAGAAATGCTCTAACGCCATAGTATGTCGTTTCTGGAGTCGCTATTAAAGTAGTATTTGTTAATGTATAACTACCCACAAGCCAAGTAGAGTTGATGAATTCTTCTATTTTCTGATTATTAAGAAGGGTTCCATCTCCTATATTGTACGCTGAATTTATAGCACAAAAAGTTGAAACAATATCAGAGTCATTTAAGAGTTGATTAAATTTAAAACCCCACCCACCTCCGTTCAAAGAGTTTACTAGATAATTGGCAATATTGTCTGTTTCTCCTAGAAGAATTTTTTCTTCAAGATATGATGGATTCACTATATTTAGAGTTTCAAGTGCTTCATAAGTTGAAAAAAGGTTTCCAAATCCGGCAATATCTGAATAGGAACCATCGATATTTTGTTTTTCAAATATATAATCAAAAAAGAAATTACGAAAATAATAATCCAAATACGGGTTAATGTTAGGATTTATTAACTCTGGAGCGTATATACTTGAAAAAGTATAATTGATAGAGTCAATTGCTCTGTAATTTGAATCTATCTCCGGCTCTACGAATAATCCTATGTGATTGTGATGAGTACTAGTAAAATGCGTCGCCAGATTTTTAGCTTGAGCCACATTTTTTTCACTGATATAATAAGTCCAGCGAATATTTATCAAGACTAGAGATAAAATCGGGGTTCCAACTAGTAAGCTGAAAATAATAATCCTTTTAACCCACTTTTTGTTTTTTCGGCTTAATTTTAGTATTGAGAACCACCATCACTCATTAATTCGATTTGATTTTGCCCTAACTCTTTTTCTTCCTCCTCTTGAATTCTAATTTGAAAGTATCTTCTAAAGTTAGCAATGTCTCTGCTCATAGAAATAACTTTAAACTCGTTATCGAATAGGAACTTCATGAATTTAGACAAATTTTCTTCAAAATCATCCATTAGTACCTCAATAGTTTCATTTCCAACTCGTAATACTTTTTTTATTGATGGATACTTTTGAATCATATTTATTATTTTTTGATTTAAGCTCTCAATTGAGATTCTTGCAACTAGTCCCTTACTTGGTAATGAGTTTATTAGTGATTGAGGTATATCAAATTCAAGTAATTTCCCTTCTCTTAGGATTGCTGTTTTATCACAAATTAATGCAGCTTCTAAATCGTGTGTAATAATAAACATAGTTGTATTTAATTGCTGGTTTAGCTTCTTTAGATAACTTAGTATGTCATAACGTTTCGAAGCATCAACACCAGTCGTTGGTTCATCCAGAAATAAGACTTTTGGGTTATGAATTAAACCAATAGCCATTGAAAGGCGCTTTTTTTCACCTCCACTCATTTTTTTTACTCTTTTTTTCCAAGTGTCTTTAGGAATATCTAAGATATTAAAGAGTTTTTCTGCGGTCGCTTTAGCTGCTTTTTTATCCATACCATAAGTAGAAGTAAAAACTTCAACGTTTACCATAGGATTTAATTCAAAATATAAATTTAATAACTCTAATTGTGGTACATAACCAATATTACTCAGAATTTTGGAGTAATTAGTTTTTTTACTAGGAGTTAGCCCAGTAACTAACACATTTCCAGTCCAGTTCTTTTTTTCAATTTGACAAGTCAGAACTCTTATTATTGTTGTTTTTCCAGCCCCAGAAATGCCAAACATACCTATTATTTCTCCTTTTTTCACCTTAAAGGACACATTATGGACTATTTGTTTTTTCCCCAAGATAACATTTAGATTCTCTACCGATACCATTGCCTCTTCAGTAAGTTCAGTAATCTCCACGTTACACCTCATATTTCCTTCTTTGGAATATTATGAATGATAAGGCTACCAAAACTAAACTTACCCCTAATAAAGTAAAAAAGTCAAAACCAAATACTGATTTTCCTTTAGTAATTATACTGTTTATTAGAGGGTCCCCGTGAGATAGCGGAAGGATATACGCAATGACCTGCAAATAAATTGGCATAGCATCGATTGGAATAAATATCCCACTTAAAAGAATTAGCACCAAAAATGTAGCTAAAAACAGTTGGTTTGCTTGCGTCTTAGTTTTGCTTAATGTGCTGATAAAAATGCCTAACGCAAGACCTGTGAATCCTAAAATAAACAATGCGAGAAATAGATCAATCAATGAACCCACTAAATATAATCCAAAAGCTAACGCAGTATAAATAAGTGAAAGATTTTGTATTATTAAAATACTCATATATGTTAAGTATTTAGCTGTTAGAATCTCTAACCTCTTAACCGGTGTAAGCAATAACCTCGCAACAGGTTTTTCTTGGACAATTATTAATATTGTTGAAACCATACCTACTCCGATTATCATAAAAGAGAGAACTAGAACAATCATGTAATTATAGCTGAAGCTATAACCCTCAGGAATTGAAAACTCTTCAAAACCTGTAATCTCAAATTGAGGTGTTAAATTATTTTGAGAGACGAAAATCTTAATAGAATCATAAACCGCGTTTATCCTTTCTTGGATTTTTTGTATATCCGACGAGTCTGTAATACAATCTATCAAACCCGGATACCCCCATTCAATTAATTCTGAGAAATCAACAGGAACTGAAATAATAATCTTAATTTGTTTAGCGATCAAATAATTTCGTGCTGTTTCCATCGCGTAAATTTCTTCAGTAGCATTAAAAAAATGGACGAGGTTTAATAAATCTGAGGAATTTACAGCTTCTACATATTTAAGATTATAGTCGTCCAATTTTGATTCAGTAAAATTGTTTTCTTCTATAAAGGTATTGGAGTCATAAGATACCACTACGCAATTTATAGGTGGTGTAGTAGCACTGGGATTACCTGTTGTTAAACCTAATACAACAACCACGAGAGGAGGCACGATCAAAGCTATAAAAATATTGAATTTATCCGTCCAAAGAAGACGGAATTCCTTTTTAATTTGCTTAAGTAATCTGAGAAGTCCATTTTTCAAGTTAAAATTCTTAGTTTTGGGGTGGTCATCTCTGCGGTTGATAAAATCACACCTCCAATTTTTTAAATTTATAAGAAATGTATGCGGCGATTAAAAAAAATAATGAAATTAAGAGGATAGAAAGCACATGTTCTATATTTAAGTTTAAACCTCTTAGTGTAATATCAGTAATTAATACTGAAGCGTGACTTAAAGGAAAAAAGTCTGCAAGGAACCTTGCCCCTCCTAATGATTCAGCTGGCAAAAGGGTACCAGAAAAAATAATCATAATAATAAACAACATTAAGTACATTTGATTAGCTCCTTGTTCAGTCGGACTAATTGCAGAGATAAATAAACCAATAGCTACTCCGCTAAGGCCAATCATGACTAAAACTAGATAGAACGAAAAAAGAGATCCTAAACTATACAACCCAAAAAACGCCGTCATTACAAATATCTCTGTAGCTTGCATAATCATTATTACTGTATTTGCGATTAATTTGCTAAAAAGGATATCTCTTTTTGAAGTAGGCGTTATGAGCATTCTTGGAAGAGGTCCTTCAGATACTATTGATAATGATGTTAGGTTCATTGTAGTCCCTATTATAATAATTGGTAAAATTAAAGAAAGGGAATAATTGAGTAGCTGAGATTCCCAAGAAGGGACTCCATATTCGAGGTGAGGAACCATAATAGTAAAATTCTCTATCATGCCGGTTTCTACTCTAAAAAGTGCGATTGGTTCTTGGAGAGCAACCTCGATTGCACCAACCGCGCTTAAATCAGAGCCGTCAATGAAATAAATTAAAACGGGATTAGAATTATTTGCTATTGATTCTGAAAAATTTTGAGGAAGAATAATAAAAACATCTATCGCGTCATTTTTTAAGAGGGAAAAACATCGATTTACCGCTTGATAATACTCTCCACTATTAGTGCTATTAAAATAGCGATAAAGATTCCAAGTTGTTGTATTATGTTCTATTATTGAGATAAAAACATCATCGAAATTAGATGAGTTTGACGGAAAATTTTCGTAAGTAGGCATTTCATCGCGACTAATAACCGCAGCTGTAAAAAATTTAGTGGGGCCCACACCAGTAGTAAGTCCAAAAATAACAATCAATATCATGGGAATCACAAATAAAAGAATAAGAGTTCTTCTATCTGATCTAATTCTACTAAATTCTTTTTGGATTAATCCAGATAAAGTCATTTAGCCAAATTCTCACTAAAAGTGATTTAGAAATTTCAAGATTTGATAATTAATTAAAAAATATATGGGCTTTTACAATAAAAAAGTTATTACCTATTTTGTTAAAGAATTAATTTTTCGGAATCTTTTCGATTAATTTACTTATAGATCATGGTGTTAAATTTCTCATTTTCAATAACATTCTCCTCTTTTTATCGTTAATAATAAACCTCCGAAAAACTTCATTATTATCATCGATGAATTCCCAAAATTCGTCGTAAATTTCTTGTAACGTCATATTGTTTTTTTTATTAAAATTTTCTTCGAAATTGCTTGTACTCTTTCTATAATTCGGTTTCTCTGAAATTTTTTTTGAAGTATTGTTTTCTGACTTATTAGATTGGTAAAGATCTAAGCTATCAACAAAATGATCCTTATAACTAGGTTTAAGTCTCTTTTCCTTTTTTTTATCTTCTGGGTCTAATTGAAAATCTACTTTCTGATACCCCCGAATTGAGAAATTTTTATCTAAGAATAATTGAAAGTGATGCTGACATATTTTATCTTGAGGAACCGAGATAGTAGTTAATTGGGATGCTTGATTTACCACAGATTTGGGAACTTGAATTACTTTTTTAGAATTACAAACTGGACATATGACCTCAATATACCTATTAACTGTTATTGCTTCCATTAGAATTTTACAGCCTAATGTATTTTTTCGTCTTTCTCTTTATCTATATCTTAGAATATAAATACCTCTAATTTCGAAAATAATATCGTTTCAACCTTCAAAACTAAGTTTTAAGTTAAATAAATAATATTCTTTTATGTACTCTTTTCAAAGGGAGAAAATATATTATGAGTGATCAGATAACTGATATGGATGTTTTCTTTAA
>Ga0114922_10007151_pt1 | contig 10226 bp, 11 predicted proteins | sample AartaG_FD_100975 | JGI IMG/M metagenome (GOLD analysis project Ga0114922, IMG submission 100975) | Deep subsurface microbial communities from Aarhus Bay to uncover new lineages of life (NeLLi) - Aarhus_00045 metaG | ecosystem: Environmental > Aquatic > Marine > Oceanic > Sediment | place...
CCAGTCACGCCTTTATTTCATCTAATCTTGCCTTACTCCTGGATTAATGCTCATAACACACTTTTTAACATTGTTGTAATCATACTAACCCTATTTTATTGGTATATCCTTGCAAGTCTAATCCTGTTCCTATGGAAACTTATTACAAACAAGAAGGTTGGAAAATGAAGAAGATTATATTATTTGTGATTTTGATTGTTGCTCTGATTCTGTTTGTGAGCTGTGTTATAGAAGAACCTAGTGATGAGATTGATATGATAGAGGAGTTGCAGGATAAATGTTGGGTTGGAAAAGATATTGTTCCCGAATCTGAGATTTCAGAATACGATTGTGAAAATATTAGTGGTTGTGAATGGATTTCTCTCGGAGGAAAAAAAGAAATGAATTATGGCTGTTGCCCAATAAATCTAAATACTTCTGATGAGAATATTCTTCGTTATGAAAGATGTTTTGTTATAATAGATTAATAGCTACTTTATAGCCAAAGCTGTTTTGATAGGCTTTGGCTATAAACCTAGAGGTTGGCTATAAAGTCATATTAGCGAAAAATTTATTACTAAAAACATGATGGTAGTAATAGAGGAGCTCTAAATGAATCAAAAAAAATTAAAATTATTTATTCAGGAAATTGTAGAAAAATCAAATGAGTTAAAAAATAAGTATACTGATGAAACGAATGCAAAAGTAAATTATGCATGTATCTTTTCTCAGAATCAAAAAGAGTTTGATGAGTATAAGAAGATAACTGAAAATTTTGGTAAAATAGTTAAAGAAACTGTTTCAGGTCCTTTATTTCAGATTGAGCCTTTAAATACTGTTGCTGGAACACTTCAACTCTTGAAAATTCGTTTACCTGATATTACAAGACCAGAACTTGGAGATGCAGATTTTAGTCTTGTTGATTATGCAAAGTTTAAAAATAAATACTTAACAAAGAAAGGTTTTAAGCTTATTGAAAGAGAACACATGGAAATGATAGAACTCATGGACAAAACATTCAATGTCCGTGTTTATTTCTCACATCCTCCTTTAGATAAACAACTAGGTATTTTATAGCTACTTTATAGCCAAAGCTGTTTTGTTAAGCTTTGATAAAATAAGGTCAGAATTAGCAAATTAGCCTAAAAGCCTAAATTTATTCTATGGGCTTCTTATGCCAGGAATTCACATAAGAAATATTATGGTAGAGCCTGGCAATATCCTCATAAATAGCTTCCTGCTCAGCAACAGTGAGCTTCTCATAATCAGAGAGCATGTCCAGGTACTTCTTCTTAGCGACCCCCAACTCAAGGAACTGCAGGGCAATATAGGTATTGGTAATCTTAACTGTCATCTTGTCAACAGGGCTGAGCTTCTCAGGAATCTCAAGTTCCTTGATCTCTCTGGCAATATCCTGTGGTTCGACCTTGGAGGTCTGGAGCACAATATTCCTTAGTTCCTCTATTAAGAGAGTGAGGTTTCTGGGTGTAATCAAGGCCTTGTCCTGCTCTACCTTCACATACTTTGAGAAGAAAGACACAAATATCTTTCTTAGTATCTCTCTTATCTTTCTCTTCTTATCCATAATCTTCTTAAGGTCTTCCAAGTCAAACTCCTGGGCGAGCTCATCACGGGACACCTTGAGTAGATAATATCTCAGCAAGCCAGCATACTTGTTAAGGGCCTCAGGCAGCTCTACCCTCTTGAACAACCTCTCCAAGTCAAGTATACCAGTCAGCAGTTTCTTCTTGTTCTCATCGCTCAGCAGGATTTGCTTTCTCTTTTTCTTGGAAATAATCCAGCCTGCCTTTGCAAGGGTAGCATTAATCTCCTTACGGAAGTAATGATACAAGAGCACAGCAGTGAGGCATAGCAGAATAATGCCTGTTAATATATATAGAAGAATGCCCCTCTGTTCCTCGAATGGATAAGGCACCTCTATGCTCTTACAAAGGGTACAGGGGCCTCCGCAGTCAATGCCTTCCTCACAACCGCCGTCATGGCAGTTCTTGATACCATCCTCGCAGGTGCCTATGTATTCACAGTCCTGCACTAGGGGAGGTAGTAACTCAAGGGTTCCGCAATCATTGATATCAGTACATTTTCTGGTCTGGGTGCCGTTGGGCAGGCAGGGATCCCATTCAGAGCAGTTCCAGCTCTCATTGCAGTCAAGTTCTGGCCTGTAGACACAGGGCACCTCTATAAAGACATCATCTTGACATCCGTGCTTATCAACACACCTCTGCGGCTTCACATTGCTTATGTTACATCTATGATAATCAAAGCACGAATATTCAGGGATACACTCTTCAAGAAGAGAGGCGCCTCCTCCTCCGCCAGAGCCGCTTCCTCCCCCACTCGGCTGGGATGGATCTGGTGAGACACACCTCAGCCTAACAGGGTTGCTCAGGCCAGAGGCATTGTAGATGTCTGTTGCTATGAACATTATAATCCTTGAACTATCACAGGTGAGAACAGTGACTGTTGTGAGGCTTGTAACCGGGTTAATGGTGATACTGAAGTCAGTGCCAAGATTGGTATAGCTATAAGTGATGGCATCACCCTCTACATCTATGAAATGATTATTAAGGTAGAATATGAGCGTGTCTCCCGCCCTGTTAAAATTCATATTGTCAATAGCCTGTATCAGAACAGGGGCGTCATTAACATTAATCACACTCAGGTTGAAGTACTCCTCAACCTGGCTGTTGCTGCACCCATACCCATCATCCACTCTGAACACTATTGTATAGTTTCCGACATGGTCATTTGTCGGTGTAAAACTTACACTACCATTCAGGCTGACATTGAAAAAAGAGTAGTTTGAATTATTATACATCTTTTCATAGTAGACAAAGAGAGAGTAAAAACTATAATTAATATAATTCGGGTCAGTGGCATTAACCCAGCAGCTATAGTATACATCCTCGGTTGCATTGTTACTGCAGTCAGTAGTGTCAAGGTTGGGTGGGGTGTTGATACAGAGCTGAACCACCCCTGAAGCCTTGGCAGTAAAGGGCTCTACAGCCTTTTCAAACTTGGCAACTGTATAATATGTCTTGTACACAATAAAGAAAGCCTGCAATATAAGTAAAACTACAACTATCAAAATCAGGGTTTTACCAAATGTTTTCATTTACTACCCAATTATTTCATTTAGCCCTATTTAAAACTTTCTAATAGAAAGAAGAGGAGAATATAGAAGGATATATACCCTAAAATATAACACAAAAGACAGGATAAAATAAAAATAGAAAAAAAGAGGATAATAAAAAATAATTTTAAGTGTGTTTATGTTTATATTTCCTGGCAGCTTACGTTTATGATTGCCGTTTTAAGTCCTGTTGGTGTGACTGGTGTTATGTTTACTTGAAATTCTACTGTGATTTCGTCTCTGTCATCAGAGAAGTTTAGGTCGTCGCATATTAGGGAGTCTGTGGCTAAGGGTACGTTGGCCCAGGTGGCTGATCCTGGTGCTACGCATCCATCTGCGCCTTCTTCCTCTGTCTCATCTATCATGTATCTGAATTGGGCTACTGTGGAGCCTCCTCCTAGGAAGCCTGTTCCGTTTACAGATGAGTTGTAGCTTATATTTAAGCGTACGTTTCCTGTGTTGTTGATGACTAGGCCCCTACACAGAGCGCTGCTGCCTGAGCAGTCATTGAATCCGACTGCTCCGTTGTTTGAGTCTGTGTCAATGTCAGCAATTATTGAAACATTAGTTCCAAACTCTACGCTATCCTCAACCTCGCAAGAAGCATTACTGGTGATGGTGAGGTTGACCTCTCCGTAATCTTGGGCCATTCCTGTTATGCCTGTTAGAGCCATTTGGTTCAGCATAACCAGGGTTCCTCCCAAGCTGATAACAATTGCTGCTACTAATAATAAAGCCAGACTTTTATTAGACATATCTGCCATTTTTATCTACCTCCGTGGTTTATTGGTATTATTCTATTGTTAAAGAGACATAACCTGTTGCTGAATCACTTGCTGGTGGTTCCTCAATGTTTAATCTTACATATCCCTCAGTGCTTGTCTTGGTAACTGATTCTGCTCTTGTACTTGTATCGGGCTTGAAGTCTTTGACCTCATTCAGCACAACTACTGTGCCCAAAATAGATATAATTACTGTCAATACAACTAGCACAACAATTGTTTTGTTAGAAATGTCTTCTACCATTTTCACCTTCACCCTCACTTTTTATTTTTTTAACTAAAAATTCTAATTTAATATATATCCAATTATTTTTACCTTTATATTTTGTCTGTATGTATATAAATCTTTCGTTTAACAACCCTATTCACGGGTGAATACTTAGAAGCAGTCCCAAAAAGGTAGTCAAAAAATCACTTAATACTACTTAATATTTATTTTAAATTCTTTTCCAGGCTTGATTTCAAGCTCTTTTGCCTTAATCGTGTTAATAATATCCTGCTCTAATCCCTTAACCTCGTTATCCTTCAGCTTCTTTAAATCAAAGGGAGCCTCAACACCAACACTATCCACTTCTTCCTTCAAAGACACTTTTTTAGAGGTCTTGTGCTTTCTTACCTCTCCAATAATCTTCACAGCCAGGTCTCCTGCCTGCTCTGCACCCTCATCCTTGAGCTTGGCATCATGCTCAGGCCAGCCGCTGATGTGTATGCTCTTGCATCCATCCTTGTCCTTACCAGCATAATAAACCTGGTAGATTTCCTCTGTTATATGAGGCATGACAGGAGCAAACAGCTTGAGAATGCCGAGAAGCACATTATACAAGGTATACTGGGCACTGAGCTTGGCTTTTTCATCATCCTTGCTAGCAGTACCAGCAGTATAAAGCCTGTGCTTGACAATCTCAAGATAGTAATCACAGAAAACATGCCATAGGAAATTGTCAACAGCCTTTTTTGGCTCACTAAAATTATATTTATCATACTGCTCAGTAGAAGCCTTGGCAAGCTTGTTGAACTGGATCAATAGCCAGCGGTCAACCAGGTGCATGTCTTTAAAGTTAAGCTTGTCCCCCTCTTTTTTGTTGTAGCCCTCCAGGTGGGAGTAGCAGAACCTTGAGGCATTCCACAACTTGATTATTGTTTTCTTGCCTGAGACCAGCTCTTTCTCAGGGAAGTTAAGGTCTTCTCCCAGCTTGGAGCTGCCGGCCATGTACCTGAGAGCGTCAGCAGAGTACTTCTTTATCATGTCCTGGGGCTCAATAATATTGCCCTTGGACTTGCTCATCTTCTTGCCCTTGGGGTCAAGCATCCAACCGTTGATAAAACAATCATTCCAGGGCTTTATCTTGAAGTGAAGCCTGCTCTTAAGAACCGTGTTGAAGAGCCAGAAAGAGATTATGTCATGGCCCTGGGGTCTGAGATCCATAGGATTCTTAACCAGGAAGTCATAGACAGGCTTGCCCTTGAACAACTCCTTAACAATCGTAGGTGTAAGCGAAGAGGTTGCCCAGGTGTTAATAATATCCTTTTCCCCAAGTATCTTCTTGCTCTTGCACTTGGGACAGGCATCCACAGGTGGCTTGTCCTCCACTGGGTCCACAGGTAGGTCTTCTTCTCTTGCAAGAATAACCTCGTCACACTCCTCGCAGAACCATACAGGAAAGGGAACCCCGAAGTATATCTGCCTGGAGATGCACCAATCCCATTTCAGGCCCTTAACCCAGTTATCATACCTGTTCTTCATATGAGCAGGAAACCATTTAAGTTCAGCACCCCATTTAAGCATGTCTTTCTGCAGGTCAAGATACTTGATGAACCACTGCATGCTCTGGATGAACTCAATAGGAGTACCGCATCTCTCATGGCAATTAACTTCATGAGTTATCTGCTCTTGCTTCTTGAGCAGGCCGTTTGAGTGCAGAGTCATCACTATCTTTTTCTGGGCATCTGGGATGCTGAGACCCTCAAAGCCTTTTGCCAGCTTGGTCATCTTGCCGTCCTTGGTAATCGCCTCTTTAACAGGCAGCTGGTGCTCTTTCTGCCACTCCATGTCTGTCTGATCACCAAAGGTGCAGCACATAACAATGCCTGTTCCCTTCTCAGGGTCAGCGCGCTCATCCTCTAGGATAGGAACCTCAAAGTCAAACAAGGGAACTGTTGCTTTTTTGCCCTTGAGGTGCTTGTACCTCTTATCATTGGGATGATAGAAGACTGCAACACAGGCTGGCAAGAGCTCAGGCCTTGTGGTGGCTATAACCAGTTCTTCTCCAGCAACCTTGAACACAACATCATTAAAAAAGGCGTTTTTCTTCTCATCAACCAGCTCTACCTGGGATATAGCAGTCTCGCACTTAGGGCACCACATAGCAGCAGCCTCTGTTCTGTAAGCCCTTCCCATCTTGTAGAGCTCAATAAAAGACCACTGGGATATTCCCTGGGCGTGCTTGTCAATAGTGGAATAACCTACACCATAATCACAGCTAATGCCCAGCCTCTTCCAATCATTGATATAACTCTGCTTTAGACCGCTCTCCAAGGTGTCCATGCATAGCTTTCTAAAAGCCTTTCTTCCCATATCCCTGGCCTTCACCTTCTTAAGCTCCTGAACCAGGGTCTGGGTTGGAAGCCCGTTATCATCAGTGCCTAAGGGCTGGAGAACATTAAAGCCCCGCATCCTCTTGTATCTTGCTATGAAGTCCTGCTGGCTGTTAGCAAAGGCATGGCCCATGTGCATCTTGCCGCTCACAGTAGGAGGCGGAGTATCAATACTATATATAGGCCTCTTGCTATTGGGAATGTCAGGGTCAAATTTATAGATGCCCTGGTCTTCCCAGTGCTTCTGCCACTTTGATTCAAGCTTTTCAGCATTGTAACTTTTGTCTAACATACCTTATATCAGAGAAAAAGGAGGGTATATAAAGTTTATGTCTTTTTCTGTAGAATCTCATCAACCTTCTTGAGATAGTTCATCAGCAACTTATTCTGGTACTCTACCTGGCCCAGCCGGTTATGCAACTCCTCCTTTAGATGAGTGAGGTCAGTGTGACCTGCCTTTTTCCTGTGGGTCTTGCGCATGCTGTCAAGGTCTTCAAGAGCCTCTTTTATAGAACTAAACCGATCCTCGCACTCATGCTTTTTAACATGCTCTCTGCCCATCACATGCTTCCGAGTCAGTTTATGGGATGCCTTTACCTTGCCTATCTCTTTGGTAAGCTCATCAATGAACTTGGCATTCTCAGTCAGGGCCTGCTCATGCTCCTCAAACCTCTTAAGCTCTTTTTTCAGCTCCTCCAGCTCATGCTTTGACACAAGCTTTTTCAGGTCCTCCTCAAACTGGTTCATGTCAGCAATCTTCTTGGCAAGAATGAGTTCATGCTGGGCAAGGCTCTGCTCAAAGCCCTCTACTCTCTTCAGCTCTCTCTCAAGCAAGTCCACTCTCTTTTTCAGAGCACCAAGCTCAGGCCCAGAATCCCTAGATTTTTTTCTGAACAAGCAAAACACCCTCTTTTTAGTATAAAGATGGCTTGGATGGTTTAAATATTTTTCCTAGCCGCCAGCAAATCCAAGTGATTATACAGTCTATACAGTTAATTATATATATTTGAGCTAATTCTCTTTTATACATGGTTAAGGGTAAAAAGAAAGATAGGATTATCAGGATACTATTTGTACTGATGATTTCCGCACTTATTCTCATGGCTTCTTGCAAGCCAAAAGAGCAGGGACCGCCTGCCAAGGTTATCACCCTTGGCCTGGTCGATAATGGATCAGATGAACAAGGCGAACCAAGTGAGAGTGGAGGTATTGTTATCACGCTTGGCAATCAGTCTGGAGAGGGGCATGTTATCACTCTGAAAGTTGAGAACAAGACTAATGAAACAAACACTACAAACATCATAAACACAACCAATACTACTGTTGAAACCAATGAGACTCTTGAAAATATTGAAAACACCCGTTCAAGCGCTGTAGAGTTCTATTTCCTGCTCAAAGGAAAATCCTATTTTCAGAGTTTTCTTAAAGAATACCAGGTGAAGACCTACAATATGTCAGGACAGCTGATAACAATAGAGTCAATTATCATAACAGAGGACAGTGCCAAGTTCAGGATTGACAACTTCACAACCAAATCTCTTGGTGAGAAGGACTCAGATGCCACTCCAGAATTTGAGATAATTGTAAAGGATATATATTACAGGCGCTGATTCTTATCATTCTGATTCTTATTCCTTATTATTCCTTATTCCTAACAAAAAACTATATAAACAACTCTTTATTCCAGCACAACATGGCATTTTTAGAGGGCGTGCTGTGGGGAAACACCTATCAACAATACCTTATTCTATTAGTGTACATAATCCTTGGTATTGCTATTGGTAAGGCTTTTTACTGGCTGAGCACCAAGTTCATAAAAGTGTTCACTGCCAGAACCAAGACCAAGCTTGACGACATAATCATAGGTCATCTTGAGAAGCCAGTTGTGTTCCTTATCATTCTAGGAGGATTCTACTTTGGAATAATGCAGCTAGTTCTCCCTGAAAAGACTCTTGCTTTTATTAGCAATGTGTTCCTAGTCCTCCTGACCATATGTGTAACTTGGATAATTATTAATCTAATAGATTCATTCATAGAATTCTATCTCAAGCCAATGGCTTCAAAGACCAAATCAGACCTTGACGATCACTTGATACCAATTATAAGAAAATTAATAAAAATTATTCTATGGATTCTTGTACTAATAATGCTAGTAAAGCGTTTTGGTGTTGATATCTCAGCTCTGCTCACAGGAGTGGGTCTTGGAGGATTAGCTTTTGCACTGGCAGCCAAAGACCTGCTTAGCAATCTATTTGGGGGAATAGCAATCCTGACAGATAAGCCTTTCAAAGTAGGAGACAGAATAAAAATAGGAGATAATGACGGATTCATAATAGAGATAGGCTTGAGGACAACAAGGATGAGAACCTTTGACGGTACCCACATAGTGATACCCAACTCTCATATTGCAAACACGGTGTTAGAAAATGTTTCAAGGGAAAAAGCAAGAAGAATAAAGGCTGTTATTGGTGTTGAGTACGGAACTCCCCAGAAAAAGATGATAGAAGCAGAGAAAATACTAAAAGATATTGTTAAGAAGAACAAGAAAACAGAGAATGACTCGATTGTTACATTTAAAGAGTTCGGGGATTCATCCCTTAACATAATGCTAATATATTGGATAAAAGACCTGGATAACATATTATCTGCAAAACACGAGATAAACCTTGCAATCAAGGAGAGGTTTGAGAGAGCAAAGATTGAGATGGCTTTCCCAACCAGAACAGTCCATCTAGTACAACAAAAGGAAAAGCCTAAGCCAAAGCCTCAGGCTAGAAAGAAGAAGAAATGAGCAAGAAAAAAGTCTCAAAAAGTAAGCCTAAGAAAAAACCTAATTCTCCAATCTTTGTGGTGCAAAAGCATGCAGCAAGCCATCTGCACTATGACTTCAGGCTCGAGCTTGACGGAGTTCTCAAGAGCTGGGCAATACCCAAAGAACCACCTGCAGAACCGGATGTGAAACGGCTGGCAGTACAGGTAGAAGACCATGACTTAGATTATGCTTATTTTGAGGGAGTGATAGAAGAAGGGCACTACGGTGCTGGCAAGGTGGAACTCTGGGATAATGGAACCTATGAGATGGAGACCCGCAAAGACAAGAAGATGGTGTTCTTTCTTCACGGCAAAAAACTCAAGGGCAGATACACGATTCTGAGGTTTGAGAAAGCAGGACCGAATAACTGGCTGTTCTTCAAGACTAAGGAGGAGCATAAGATAGAGAAGTGAGCACTAAATCACACTGTAAAAAACACAAAAGATTTATAAATCCTCCATTAATTCTCGTGCTTATGGCAAAAAAGAAAGATGAAGGAAAGGAAACAGAAATAGCAGACCAGGTTATACAGGCTAAGAAGTGTGATGCCTGTAATGTTAGTATAGTGAATGACACTGGTGCTGTTAAGTTTCCATGCCCTAACTGCGGTAAGAGCGTAATTACCAGGTGCTCCAAGTGCAGGAAGATAGTTGCTAAATATAGATGTCCCTTGTGTGGATTTGAGGGACCAAACTAAATTCAATTCTATGGATATAAAAGGCGATAATTTTGGCAAAAGCAATAGTCACATTGAAGATAATGCCTGAAAGCCCAGATACAGACCTGGAAAAGATTAATGAGGGTGCTCTGGAGAAAATCAAGGGCTTTGCAGGTGAAGGAGAAACAAAGAAAGAGATAGAGCCAGTGGCTTTTGGCTTAAAAGCCCTGAAGATAACCTTTGTCA
>Ga0114922_10007152_pt1 | contig 10225 bp, 7 predicted proteins | sample AartaG_FD_100975 | JGI IMG/M metagenome (GOLD analysis project Ga0114922, IMG submission 100975) | Deep subsurface microbial communities from Aarhus Bay to uncover new lineages of life (NeLLi) - Aarhus_00045 metaG | ecosystem: Environmental > Aquatic > Marine > Oceanic > Sediment | place: Aarhus...
GATGAGTTCGTTCGACTCATACGTGGGCTCCTTTTTCCTATGGTTTTGGTAACAAACAGACCAGGATACAAAGGAGCCCATGTAGATTCCATGAATTTCCATATAGCCATTACCGCGTATAGAGATCCTTAATTTCATGCCATTGGGCTGGCGCCCGTGGCTACAGACTATCGCCCTTTGGGCTCAAGGGCGGCTCGCGAGCCGCCCCTACATGCTGAAGAGGAAAGCCCGAAACAGATTCGGTCTGTGCACGCTAAACACATACGAACGTCTTCGTTCGTCGCGCCGCCTTTCCAAGACGGTGCCGCTATGCCGTTTACGTCTCGATGAACGTCTTCGTTCGTCGCGCCGCCTTCTGAGGCGGCCGTTGCCATCGATTGACGGAAACCATAATACTGTGCCTCCTCCCCGCTATCTACTGTTTTTCCTTGTCTTGCGCGCCTCTTTGCTGTACAATCCCTCGAAGTCGGTTCCGGTTGGCTCAGATTCAGCATCATGTAGCGATTCCATAGATCCGGGGGTACGACCAATGAAGGTGCTTGTTGTTGGATCGGGCGGGCGCGAGCACGCCCTCGCCTGGAAACTTGCCCAGTCGCCGCTGCTCACCAAGCTCTACTGCGCACCGGGGAACCCCGGGATGGCCGAGATTGCCGAGTGCGTGAACATTCCCGCCGACGCCATCGGCCCACTGATGACGTTCGCCGACCGCGAGAAGATCGACCTCACGGTCGTGGGACCCGAAGACCCCCTCGCCGCGGGGATCGTCGATGCCTTCGTCGACGAAGGCCTGCTGTGTTTCGGGCCGGATCGGCGCGCGGCCGAGCTCGAGTCGAACAAGGCGTTCGCCAAGAACCTGATGAAGAAACACGCCATCCCCACGGCCGCATTCCAGGTGTTTGATGCTCTCGACGGAGCGAAAGACTGCATCGAAAAGGGGCAGCCGCCGATGGTCGTAAAGGCTTACGGGCTGGCCAAGGGCAAGGGGGTTTTCGTCTGCAATACCCGAGGCGATGCCTTCCGCGCAGTCGATATCATCATGAAAGAAGGCACATTCGGCAGCGCGGGCGACAAAGTGGTGATCGAAGACTGCCTCACCGGCTCAGAGGCCTCAATCCTCGCCATAACCGACGGCAGCACCATCATGCCCCTGCCCACGTCCCAAGACCACAAGCGGGCGTTCGACAATGACCTCGGCCCCAACACCGGAGGCATGGGCGCATATTCCCCCGCGCCGATCATTACCAACGATCTTGCCGACCGCATCGAGCGCGAAATAATAATACCCACCATCCACGCGATGAAGCGCGAAGACCGCGCCTTCAGCGGAGTGCTCTACGCGGGCATCATGATCACCGAAGACGGCCCCAGCGTGCTCGAATACAATTGCCGTTTCGGCGACCCCGAGATCCAACCGATACTGATGCGGCTGAAAGGCGACCTGCTGCCGGTGTTGCATGCCGCGACGCTCCGCGAACTCGACACCGCGCAAATCGAATGGGACCACCGCCCGGCCGTATGCGTGGCTATGGCCTCGGGCGGATACCCCGGCAAGTACGAAAAAGGCAAGGTGATCGAAGGGCTCGATGAGGTCAAGAAGATGCCCGACGTGCAGGTCTTCCATGCGGGCACCGCCATCAAGAACGGCAAACTCGTAACCGCCGGAGGCAGGGTTCTCGGAGTGACCGCCCTCGGCGACCACCTCCGCGCCGCGGTGGACCTCGCCTACGAAGCCGTAGAAAAAATCCACTTTGAGGGTGCACATTACCGAAGAGATATCGGTTCGCGTGCTCTGATGAAATAACGAGGAGGCGGACGCCGCTACACTTTCCGCGCGATCACCGCCATGAATTCACCCTGATCGCGAAGATACGGCCTGAGAATGCAGATGAATTCGCGCAGCGGCTCCTTGAGGCGGAGGGTCGATGCAATTCCCGCGACGACCTTGCGCAGCGAAGGCCTGCTGCGGGCGTTGGGGTCGACGTTCACTGGCCTGGAGCCGAGAGCCGTTTTCAGCTCCTCTGCCTCAAAGCCCGTTCGGTCGAGAGCATCGCGCATCGTGGCGGGGCTGAAGAAACTGACGTGACCGGGCAGGTGATACATCGACCAATCCCGCCTTGCTTCCCAAGCGACGGAGCTGTCGACGTTGCACGTGTGTATGCTGAGCAATCCCCCGGGCTTAAGAAGCCTGCTGCAGGCTTCGAGGGCCGTCGCGGGGTCTGTCATATGCTCGATCACCGACCACATAGTGACCACATCGAACGACCCCTCTTCGAAGGGGCAGCTCTGCACCGTGCCGTGGTGGACTTTCAGCCCGAACTTCGACCGCGCGAACATGGCGTCGTCGCCGGAGACTTCCACGCCGTGCGGCAGCCATCCGACCTCGCGCGCCAGCGCCAGGGCATAGCCCCGGGCGCAACCCACTTCGAGCAGCTTGCGCCCCTCGGTGCGCCGGGCCAGGCCCCGGTAAAGCGCGCGCCACTCCGGCACCTTTGCCGCCAGAAAGCGCTCGTAGCCGCCCAACGACTCGTAGTAGCCCGCTTCGTAGCTCACCTCGGGCTCGCCCCACGCAAACACGAACCCGCACTTCCCGCAGCGCCGGATCTCGTGATGGTCAAGAACATGTTTTACGTGGCTGCCTGTCCTGCTGCACAGCGGGCAGATGATCTTCGTATCGAAGCTTAGTGTGGTGCCGGGCAGTTCCTGAACTGTGCGCACGGTCTCATCCCGCCGGGTTTATAGTTGGCATACCTTCATGGTAGTATCGGGCGTGATCCCGCGTGGTTCCACCGGAATGTGAGATGCACCTCTGCGGGTGTGATTAGAGATCTTGGTTCAAGCCCTGGTCTCGTCGACGAACGTCTCCCCGCCTTCTCAGGCGGGCTTCGCCGCGCCGCCTTCTTAGGTGCGCCGCCTTCCTAGGCGGCCCCTGTGCTGGGGGCAACCTTTCTGGGGGCAACCTTTCTGAAGAAAGGTTCTCCCCCAGACCCCCTTCCAAAGACTTTTCACAGCCGTCCCGGCGGCCGGGCCGGCTTGCTTTAACAGCCTAAGGGCTTCTGAAGGTCGTCGCCCCCCCCTCAATTCTTGGGCTCTTACACCAGGTCGAGCCGGTTGCCGGCTCGGCCGTGAAAAGTTTCTGAAGGGGGGTGTGGGGGGAAGCTCTTTTCAAAGAGTTTCCCTCCCACCATCGTGGCTTGAAAACGGTTCAAACAGATGCCCGGAGCAATCTTGATATTTCGCCCCGCTTCAGGTAAGATAGAACATGAACGGTAAACTTGTAAAGGCATTACGAAAGGCCATTGTTGAATGCCGGAACTAGTCGAGAAACTGGCGCGGCTCAAAGCCGAACGCAACGCTGTGATCCTGGTGCACAATTATCAGCGCGCGGAAGTCCAGGACGCAGCGGATTTTCTGGGCGATTCCCTCGGGTTGTCGCAGAAGGCATCGGAGGCCGACGCCGATGTCATCCTTTTCTGCGGCGTTCATTTCATGGCCGAAACAGCCGCGATCCTCTGCCCCGACAAAACGGTGCTGATCCCCGACGAAAACGCCGGCTGCCCAATGGCCAATATGGTGACAGTGCGCGAGCTCAAACAGAAAAAGCAGCAGCACCCAAACGCCGAGGTGGTCTGCTATGTAAACAGCACCGCGGCCGTGAAGGCCCAGAGCGATATATGCTGCACCTCGGCAAATGCCATGCAGGTGGTGGCGTCTGTTCCTCGCGACAAGGAAGTGCTGTTCGTGCCCGACACCAGCTTGGGCGACTACGTGAGCAAGGCGCTCGATCGGCCGCTGATCCTGTGGCCGGGTTTTTGCCCCACGCACCATCGCATCCTGGCCGAGGAAATCTCGAGGCTCAAGCAGGCACACCCCACGGCAAAGGTCACGGTGCACCCGGAATGCACGGAAGACGTAATAGCCCTCGCCGACAACGTGGCGAGCACCACGGGCATCATCAACTACTGCCGCGAAACCGACGCCGCTGAGTTCATCGTCGGCACCGAAATCGGCATAGCCCACCATCTCCAGAAGGAGAACCCGGGCAAGAAGTTCCACATGCTCACCGCCCTGGCCGACTGTCCGAACATGAAACTCAACACGATTGAGAAAATGGTCTGGGCTCTCGAAGACATGCAGCCGCAAGTGAAGGTGGACGGCAGCGTCGCCGACCGCGCACGACAGGCAATCGAACGGATGCTCGCAATACCGAGGTCATAATGGCGCGAACGAAATTCAGCGGGGTGCTGCCTCCGATCCTCACACCGCTCAAGGATGAAGATACGATAGACGCCCCGGCGCTCAAGCGGCACGCCGACAATCTCGTCAACGCGGGCTGCCACGGAATCTTCGTTGCCGGAACAACGGGCGAAGGCCCCAACCTCACCCTCCGCTCGTGGCGGCAGGCAGTGGAGGCCGTGGCGGAGGCGGTGAGCGGGCGAGTGCCGGTCTACGCCGGGGCGATCGACGTATCACTTGCGCGAACCAAAGAGCGCCTGAAGATCCTCGGAAAGATCGGCGTCGATGCCGCCGTAGTGACGGCTCCCTTCTATTTCCGACATACCGGCGCCGGTCTCCTCGAATACTTCCGTCGCCTGGCCGATGCCTCGCACGTGAACATACTGCTTTACAATATCCCGCAGATGGTAGGGTGCCGCATACCCGCGGACGTCGTGCTCGAGGCGGCCGAAGTCGAGCGTATCATCGGCGTGAAAGACAGCGGGGGCGACTGGAACCTGATGCAGATAATGCTGCATCAGCGCACGCGCGGCGATTTTGAGATCCTGTGCGGGAACGAGCCCATGATGGGCGCTGCGATGCTGTGCGGCGCCGACGGCCTTGTGGCGGGCGCGGCCAACTTCAACCCCGAGCTGATCGTGGGCCTCTACGAGGCGGGCAGAGCCAAAGACGTGGAAAAGACCTTCGAGCTGCAGCGCAAACTGGTGCGACTCCGCCGGTTTTACAGCAACGCCGAGTCACCCTTCGTCGCAATGAAGATCGCTTGCGAAATGCTCGGCATCTGCGGGCCGGCGACCTCATTTGCTTACGCGCAACCGGCGCCCGACGAGGTCGAGCGAATCCGCGCCATCCTCGAAAGCGAAGCGCTCCTGACGTAAGACGTTCTGGGTGTGATTAGAAATCTTGGTTCAAGCCCTGCTCTAGTCGTTTGTACTGGGGGAAACCTTTCTGAAGAAAGGCCTTCCCCCAGACCCCCTTCCAAAGACTTTTCACGGCCGTGCCGGCAGCCGGCTCGGCCTGGTGTAACAGCCTGAAAGTTTCTGGAACAAGAGGACCCCCTTGAGGAGCCATTAGGCTTCTAAAGCAAGCCGCCCCGGCCGCCGGGACGGCTGTGGAAAGTTTCTGAAGGGGGGTGTGGGGGGAAACTCTTTTCAAAGAGTTTCCCTCCCACCATCGTTGGTTGAAAATGTCTCAAACTTCTGTGACCGGAACGAACATGGGTAATAGCCCCCGAACTGTAGTCGCAATGAGCGGCGGCGTCGACAGCAGCGTCGCGGCGCACCTCCTCAAGCAGGAGGGCCACGAGGTGATCGGGCTCTTCATGTGGCGAGGAAAGCACACCGACGCCGGCGGATCGCGCACTTGCTGCGGCAAGGAGGACTCCCTCGACGCACGCCGCGTGGCACACGCGCTCGAAATCCATTTCGAGGCGCTCGACTTCGAGACGGAGTTCGACGAGCTCATCGATTACTTCTGCCGCGAATACAACGCCGGACGCACCCCCAACCCGTGCATCGTGTGCAACCGAATACTGAAGTTCGGCCGGTTGTTGGAGTATGCCGACCGCGTGGGCGCCGGCTGCATTGCGACCGGCCACTACGCCCGTATCGAGCATCGCGACGGCAGGCACCTGCTGCTGCGCGGGGCCGACAGGCGCAAAGACCAGAGCTATGTGCTTTTCGACCTGGAGCAAGAGCAACTGGGCCGGGCGATCTTCCCAAACGGCGCACTTACGAAGAAGGAGATCCGCAACATCGCCTCCGAGCTCAACCTGCCGGTGAAGGACAAGCCCGAAAGCCAGGAAATCTGCTTTGTGCCCGACGACGATTACGGGCGATTCCTGCGCGAGCGCACGCCCGAGTCGATCATGCCCGGGCCGCTGAAGGACATGGAAGGGAACGTGATCGGCGAACACCCGGGGATTCAGTTTTTCACCATCGGCCAGCGCCGCGGAGTGCGGATCGCGTTTGGCGAACCGATGTACGTGGTGCGGCTGGAACCCGAAACGAACATCGTTGTAGTAGGGCCCAACGAAGCCCTGATGAAGAATGAGATGACGGTGTCGTCGGTCAACTGGATCGTGTCTGCACCTTCACGGCCGATCCGAGTTGACGCAAAGATCCGTTACAGGGAGGAGCCTCGACCCGCAGTGGTGCATCCACTGCCCGAGGGCCGGGCGCGGGTGGTCTTCGACCAGCCCGAGCGTGCCATCACCCCCGGCCAGGCGGCCGTCTTTTATCAGGGAGACGTGGTTGTCGGCGGCGGGTGGATCGATTGAATATGACGCGTGAAAAACAGCAGCGCGATCTCAGCTTTTGACGTGTGAAGCAACGGGGCCGAGTTCCGGAGCTACTCCTTCAGGAAGATCTTCCTGGCAAAGTCCCAACCCTCCCCGCCGAGCACGCTGACGGCCGTAACGATCACGGCCGCGATCAGCACGCCGACAACGTTGGCCACCATGAATTTCCTGAACTTGAGCCCTATCAGATGAGCGGCCAGCGCCCCCGAGTATACCCCCGAGCCGGGCAGCGGTATGCCGATGAAAACCGCCACCGCCCACTCGCCCCATTTTTCCACGGCCTTGTCGATGCGGTGTTGAGTGCGTTCGACGTACTTGCCGTAAATAAAACCGATGAACTTGATCCTCGTTAGCAGTGCCACTACACGGTTGAGCGCCCAGAAAACCACGATGCCCAGAATGATGTTGGCGACGACACACACCGCGAATACAATCGGCCAGGGCATCTCGTCGTGGAGGATCCCGACGGGTATACTGGCTCTCAGCTCGAGGGCCGGCACCAGCGTGATGAGGATCAGCTTGACGATTTTTCTGAGCATGATCGCGCTTTCATTGCAAAACTCAGGGGCTCCGCCTGTGCGGGCGCCCCTGTTGTGTGGTCGGAAATCGCGGCGCCTTAGTATCTGTTTAGCGTAGGCAGCAGGCGTTTATGGCGCCAAGTTAGCGGCGCGTGGTGCCTCAAATCGTCCTCGTCGTCGTCCCGCCTCTTGGCGGGCCTGCCGCCCCCTGCGGGGGCTCTGCGGTTTTAGGCGATCGTTTTCCACGGGCTGACGCCCGTGGCTACAGACTATCGCCCTTTGGGCTAAAAAAGGCGAGCCCGAAAGAGACATCTGCAGGCCGAGGAAATGTCTCTTGCCGTCACCTGAACTGCTCGTCCCCTTCGGTCTTCACACGCTAAACACATTCGCGCGTTTACGCGCCTCAGCCTTTTCTCTCGGCTTCGCGTTTTTCCTGCGCCTTGGCAACGATCTGCTTTTGGATCATCGCAGGCACGGGCTCGTAGTGCGCGGGCTCGAGGGTATAACTGCCCTCGCCGGCGGTCATCGACCGCAGAACGGTGGAGTATTTGGCGATCTCGGCGAGAGGCGCCTGGGCGCGGATTGTCTGCAGATTGCCAATTGTTTCCACGTCTTGAACGCGACCGCGCCGGCCGTTCAGGTCGCTTGTAATGTCGCCCATATATTTGCTTGGCACGGTGATCTCGATATTACCTATCGGCTCGAGCAGCACGGGCTTGGCGTCGAGAAACGCCTGTTGGAAAGCGTTGCGCGTGGCGGTCTTGAACGCCTGCTCGGAGGAGTCGACCGCGTGGAACGAGCCGTCGTAGAGAGCCACAGCCAGGTCGACGATGGGATATCCGGCCAACACTCCCCGCTCGAGCATTTCGCGGCAGCCCTTTTCGACCGCTGGGATGAACTGGTTGGGCACGGAGCCGCCGACGACCTCGTCGAGGAATTCGAATCCTTCTCCGCGCTCGCGGGGTTCCAGCCTCAAGAACACCTCGCCAAACTGCCCGCGGCCGCCTGTTTGCTTCTTGTGGCGATACCGGGCCGTGGCCGCCGCCGTGACCGTCTCCTTGTAGGCGATCTCCGGCTCCTTGGTTGTTACCTCGACATCAAACCGCCGCTTGAGCCGGCTGAGCATCACGTCGAGGTGCAGGGAACTCATGCCGGTCATGATGAGCTCCCGCGTGACGGTATCGCGATCGACTTTGAACGTGGGGTCTTCGTCCGATATCTTGCTCATCCCTCCGCCGAGCTTCTGCTCGTCGCCGCGGGTCTTGGGCTCTACGGCCAGCGAGACCATCGGCGTGGGGAATTCTATCCCCGGAAACTTGATCGGCCTCGCGTCGGCGCAGAGCGTGTCGCTTACGTCCACGTCTTCCAGTTTCGCAACGCACAGGATGTCTCCCGCACCCCCGCCCTGGGCCGCTTCCTGCTCCTTGCCTTGCATGCGGTAGAGGTTCGCGAGGCGCTCTTTCTTGTTGGTCCGCGGGTTGAGCACCACCGAATCGGTGGTCACCGACCCCGAAATCACGCGGAAGAAGTTCATCTTCCCGACAAACGGGTCGGTCGTCGACTTGAAGACCAGCGCGGAAAACTCAGAGTCCGACGCCTTGACCGTGATCTGCTCGCCCTCTTCCCCGCCGACGGGCGCCGCCGATCTCTCGGCCAACTCGGGCGACGGGAAGAAGCCGGCGACAGCGTTGAGCACCTGCTCTATTCCTACATCTTTCGATACCGACGTGCAGAAGACCGGCACCACGGTCCCCGACGCGAACGCCGGGCCGAGAGCCTTGAGGAGCTCTTCCTGGCTGATCTCCTCACCCTCAAAGTAACGCGTCATCAGCTCTTCGTCCGCCTCGATGATGGCTTCCTTGAGGGTCTCGTGTGTCGATGCGGCCCCATCGGCCACTTCCGCCGGAATGTCGTCGGGAAGCTGGAGGGTCTCCACTACGCCGCTGAAGCTCTGCGCCTTGCCGATCGGCAGCGCAAACGGCACGCACTGCTGGCCGAAGAGTTCCTTGATCTGGCCCAGCGTGTCGGTGAAGCTGGCGTTCTCGACGTCCATCTTGGTAATGACAAACGCCCGCGCCATGTTATTCTTTCCCGAGTAGTCCCACGCCTTGCGGGTGTTGAGCTCCACGCCCTTGATGGCCGACACCGCAATGAGGGTGCTTTCGACGGCGGAAAAGCACGAGATCATGCCTCCGATGAAATCGGGGTAGCCGGGCGTATCAATTATTTGCAGTTCCGCGTCCTTCCAGGCGCAGTGCACCAGGGCGGAATCTATGGTGAACTTTCTTTCCTTCTCCTCCACGTCGTGGTCGGCGATGCTCGTTTCGTCGTCCACGCTTCCCAATCGTTTCGTCGCTCCGGCCTTAAAGAGCATCGCCTCAACGAGCGACGTCTTACCGGAGCCGGCGTGGCCGGAAGTAGCAACATTTCGTAGGTTTGCGATTTCTCTCGCCATGTATTCGCCTCCGCGATTATTCTCGGTTCCGCTGGAATGCAGTTTGCCGGTAAACTTTTAATTATAGCGCAGAGCTTGCCCTCTTATCAAGAAAAAAGGTCGGGGGAATAGCCCTGGGTGTGTGGCAAGAAATCTTGGTCCAGGCCTTCGCCCCGTTGGGGTTCAGGTCCTTCTGTCGCCACTCCTTGGCTTGTCGTTTCCGCGTACACCTCCTCCCACGGCTCACGCCGTGGGCTAATGTTGCGCTGCCCCTCCGGGGCATGACTTTCCCCCCTCACACCCCCTTCAGAGACTTCTTGGCTGTAACAGCCGTGCCGGCTCCTGCCGGCATGGCAGCCAAAAAGTCTTTGGAGAAGGGGGCGCCTTTCGGAAAAGGCGTTGGGGAAAGCCTTTCTTCGTATGTGTTTAGCGTGTTGTCAGTCTATGTCAAATCCGAAAACACAAAGAGGGCAGGCAATGCCTGTCCTGCGGACAGGTTGGCCGAACTCTCGTTCGCCAGTCCGGGTAGGGGCATGCTGCCCCGCCGAACGGCGGATAGGCCCCGTCGCGGGGCCGTGGCATTGCTTGCCCGCCGAGCCCGAGCTCGGCCTCCTGTTATCATCAGGGCAGGATGACCGACCGAAACGGTCGGCAGAGGGCAGGCAACACCCGACGTTGCGGCCTGTCGGCCGAACGTCGTGCGGCCGGCCCCTACACCGGAGATCATCGCGCCATCGCGAA
>Ga0114922_10007153_pt1 | contig 10225 bp, 9 predicted proteins | sample AartaG_FD_100975 | JGI IMG/M metagenome (GOLD analysis project Ga0114922, IMG submission 100975) | Deep subsurface microbial communities from Aarhus Bay to uncover new lineages of life (NeLLi) - Aarhus_00045 metaG | ecosystem: Environmental > Aquatic > Marine > Oceanic > Sediment | place: Aarhus...
ACGAAAAGCTGATTATACTACGAAAAACGGGGTTGTTACGATTCCCTGATCCTGCGGTTAAGGATGGAGTCGACCTGTTGTAGGATCTCCAGGACTTCGGGTCGTGCGATCGAGTAGTAGGTTTTATTGCCTGCTCTGCGGCGGTTGATGAGGCCTGTGGCGTGCAGGGTGCCGAGGTGCCTGGAGGCGTTGGGCTGGCTGAGATCGGATCCACGCATGATCTCTGTAACGCAGCGCTCGCCTCCCTGCAGATGGAGCAGGATTTTGAGGCGGCATGGTTCGGCAACCGCCTTGAGAATCTCGGCGCGGCGTTCGAGCCGTTGGGTGGTCTGTTTCATCGGGGGTTTCCAATCTACATAACTCCCCAGACTCGTTTTCCGGCGATTATTTTTGAAGCTGGAGATCTTGACCGGCCAGACGCCTTCAGATAAGCTGGCCGCGATTGTTGGGGAGGGATTCCACTCGGCGAAGAGATGGCATTGTCCGACCAGAAAATACTCCTATCGTTTACCAGTGCATTTGAGTTCATGGACACGGTCCACGAGCTCACCAGTGAGATATTGAGCAGCGCGGGATTCGATGAGGACGACCGCTACTGGCTTACCATCGCTGTTCGCGAAGCGATCACCAACGCAGTGAAGCACGGCAACAAGATGGATCCGGACAAGCTTGTCGACGTGGAGTTCTGCATCACGGAGGAGGAGTTGCAGGTTACCGTCAGCGATCGCGGCGAGGGCTTCAACGCCTCGTTGGTGCCTGATCCGCGGCTGCCGGAGAACTTGTTGAAGGACAAGGGCCGTGGGATTTACTACATTAGAACTTTTATGGATCGTACGGATTATGATATAGTTCCAGGCTGCGGCACCACGGTGACCATGGTCAAGCGGCTGCCGCGGTAAACCGTCCTGTATTGAAGGGATAACTCAGTTAGCAAGCTTAGGAGGGCAGCGTGTCACTAAAGATCGAAACCCGCCAGGTCAATGACGTCACGGTGGTGGAAATCAAGGGCAAGATGACGATCGGGGCCGGCGATGTGCAGTTCCGCGAGGAGGTCAAATCCCTCCTGGACCAGGGTCAGATGAAACTGGTCCTCGATTTGCAGGGTTTGAAGTACATGGACAGCTCGGGTGTCGGCGAGCTGGTTTCCACTTACACTACCGTGACGAATCGCGAAGGTCAGCTGCGTCTCTGCAATCTCTCCGGAAAGATCCTCGACCTGCTGCAAATCACCCAGTTGTTGCAGGTGTTCGATACTTACAGCACTGTCGACGAGGCTGTGCAGGATTACTGAATCCCGTGTTCGCTTCGACAGCGGTTGTAGCGGGGGCAGCGAGTAGGTAGTGCTCTGGGTGAATCCCTGCGAGAAAATGGGTTTACACACAAGCCGGGCGCAAAGCCCGGTTTATTTGTACCTCGTATCCGGCATGAACGAGGGATCACCACACAAGACGTGCAATTTTCCGCGGTGAGAGTTTTTCCGGAGAATGTTCTTGAAACCGTTGTGTGTCCGGGCTTATAATTGAGAGTGCGTATCAATTTCTTTTTCATCGTTGTAGAATTTTTCTTATTGGAGGAAGGTCATGACTAAACTGAGGATATGCCTAGCCTTGTTGGTTGTGGCGGCGATCGGGCTGCCCTGCCTTGCGTTGGGGCAGGAGTCGACAGCTGAGCAATCCGAATACGACCGAAGCGTCGCCGACTACCGCTATTATGATTGGCCCTGCATTCTAGGCAATTATAAGGAAGCACTTGGGATCACCGATGAGCAGATAGCCCGCCTGGAGTCGCTTCGCATTCAGCACCAGCAGCGAATGGACGATTTGAGGTATCGCTTGGATACCTCGCGCCGCGATCTGGATCTGATGAGCGCCAGAGGCGGCGACCTGAGCGCGCTGGAAGCGAGGAGCCGCGAGTGCGACGAGCTTTATCTGCAGATGAGGCAAGCGTGGCTGGAGCATGAAAATGCCCGCCGCGCCGTCTTCACGGACGAGCAGTGGCGTGAGGTAAGCTCAATGATTGGGTTAGGTTACGGAGCAGGCATTGGCCGCGGCTACGCCCGCCCGTATGCAGGCCGCGGATACGGCCAGGGCGTTTACGGTCGCGGGTACGGCCGAGGTTACGCCCGCCCGTACACGGGCCGTGGATATGGCCGTGGCTACGCACGCGCTCCCGGCAGGGGATACGGCAGGGGTTACTACCGCGGATACCGCAGGCCGTGGAGTCCGCGGAGAAATTGGTAGAGTCTGATCTATCTCTTTAGCTGTTGTGCGAGGTAGTCCTCCTGAGGGTCCGGTGGGAGTTTCTGTCGTTGTATCACGCCGGTGGCGTGATCGGGAGGCATAAATGCTCTCCCCTACAGGTTCCGGCCGGCGTTTTTTCAGGAGGATAATCGGCTGCCGCTATCGGCGCGGGTGTCGAGGTAGTTTTGCTCGCGGGTCCGGCGGGATTTTCTGTCGTTGTATCATGCCTGTGGCGTGATCAGGGAGGCATAAATGCTCTCCCCTACAAGTTCAGACCAGCGTTTTTCGGTTGTGAGAAGAATGTCGGCGGTTTTTCAGCTGCGGCCTTCGGCACGGCTGTCGAGGTAGTCTTTCCTGAGAATCTGGCGCGGTTTTGAGCCGTCGGGCGGGCCGACGATGCCATCGCGCTCCATCATGTCGATGATGCGCGCTGCGCGTGCGTAGCCGAGGCGCATTTTGCGCTGGAGGTTTGAGATGGAGGCAACGCTGGTGGAGAGGACGAGGCTGACTGCGTCGTCGAAGAGGGGGTCCTTGGCGGGTGCGAGGTCGTCGAGGCTGTTGCCGCTCTCCTCGTGCTCGATGGTGAGAATGTCGTCGTCGTACTCGGCGCTGTCCTGGTCGCGCAGGAAGTTGATTGTTCGCTCGATTTCCTTCTCTCCGATGAAGGGCCCGTGGAGTCTGATGAGCCGCGAGGATCGGGGTGGTAGGAAGAGCATGTCGCCGTCTCCGAGGAGGTTTTCGGCGCCGTTGCTGTCGAGAATTGTGCGGCTGTCGACCTTGGTGGCGACGCGGAAAGCGATGCGGCACTGGAAGTTTGCCTTGATGACGCCTGTGAGCACGTCGACGCTTGGCCGCTGGGTGGCGACGATGAGGTGGATGCCGACTGCTCGGGCCTTTTGGGCGAGGCGGCAGATGTTGTCTTCGACTTCTGCGGAGGAGACCATCATCAGGTCGGAGAGCTCATCGATGGCGATGACGATGTATGGTATCGGCTCGATCGCGGCCTCGGCGGTGTCCTCGTCGAATTTGAGGTCGCCGTATTGCTTCTGTGTTTCGGCGGCGACGCGGTTGTACTGCCCGATGTTGCGGCATCCTTCGGCGGCGAGCCTCTGGTAACGACTCTCCATCTCCTCGCAGGCCCAGCGCAGGGCGTTTGCGGCGCGCTTGGGCGAGCTGACGACGGGGGTGAGTAGGTGGGGGATGCCGTTGTAATAGTTGAGCTCGACCTGCTTGGGGTCGATGAGGATGAACTTGACCTTGTCGGAGGGGGCCTTGTAGAGGATGGAGCAGATCATGGAGTGCAGCGAGACGCTTTTGCCGGTGCCGGTTGCGCCTGCGATCAGCAGATGCGGCATGGCATCCAGGGCGGTGACGTAGGGCTCGCCGTTGATCTGCTTGCCGAGCGCGAGAGTGAGGGGGCTCTTGGCGTGCTCGTATTCGGGGCTTTCGACGACCTCGCGGAAGCTGATCAGCTCGCGGCCGAGGTTTGGCACCTCGATGCCGACGGTGCTCTTGCCGGGCATGCGGTTGATGCGGACCGATACCGCCTTGAGCGCCATGCATAGCTCGTCGCTGAGCCCGATGACCTTGTTGTATTTGACGCCGGGCGCCGGCCTGAACTCGAAGGTGTTGACGACCGGCCCTGGATTCGTTTGCAGAACCTCGCCCTCGATGCCGAATTCGCCGTAGCGGTTGACGATCATGCGCGCCTGGTCGGAGAGCATTTTGAGGTTGAGGGGCGAATCGCGCTCGGGCGGATCGTCCAGCAGCGCGATGGGCGGCAGGCGGCCGTCGCTGCGGACCGTCGCACGCCTTCTGCGCCGTTTGGGCTTGACCAGCAGGGGCATGAATTCCTCTTCCTCCTGCTGCGCCGACAGTGTTGCCGGCTCGTCGAAAGGCAGTTCCTTGTTGACGGCGGTCGGGAGGCCGGACGCCTCTTCGGCTTCGCTGCGGCGCTTGCGCCAGGGAAGCCGCATACGCACGATTACAACCGGCTTTTTCTTGCCGTCCTTGCGGGATTTTCCGGATGTTATTCTCTCGCGGCGGTTTTGCTTAACGCGCTTTGCCTTCGAGACGGCGACATCAGCGACGCCGCGGAAGAGGCCGGCGAAGGAGAAGTTGACGGCGAGTACGAGCGAGACGGCGACTACGGAGGCCGAGATTATGTAGACGGCGAGGTCGCTGAAGGGGTTGCGCATGTAATCGAGCAGTAGTGCGCCGAGGACGCCGCCGCCCGGGAAGGCGTGGGCCATGCCGTCGACGTTCAACTCGGGAACGATGAGGGACAGCAGGACGGCCGATCCCAGGACCAGCCCGGTAAGGCCCGCGGCCTTGGTGACGGGAGCGGCCAGTTTCATTCTGAGCGCCAGGCAGCCTCCGACGGCGAAGAGAGCTGCCGGGACGAGGAATGAGGAGAAGCCGAGGAGCTGGATGAGCAGTGAGGAGACGTTTGCGCCTACCGCGCCGATGTAGTTTTTCGTGCCCTCTCCGGCGGGGTTGTTGAAGAGGATGGTGTCGTCGTGCGGATCGTAGCTGACCAGGCTCAGCGCGATCAGCGTTGCGAGGGCGATCATTCCCAACGCAGTGAGCTCGCGGGCGTAGCCCAAGCCCTTTTCCACAGCAGAGAGGGCGGTTTTCTTTTTTGTCGTTTTTCCGGCCACTACGACGATGCTCCGTTCATCAAAGCGGCGCCGCAGTCAGCGAATGAATCCGAGCACAATGCTGACAATGCCGATTGCGGCGCAATAGAAGGCGAAGAGGTTTAGTCTCGCCCGCCGGACGATTCTGATCAGCCAAATGAGGCTGAGATAGCCGGCGAAAGCAGCGGCTATTATACCGTAGAGGGCGGAAAAGATCAAGCTGGTGTTGAACTTAGGGAGATTGATGACATCCATCCAGCTCACCAGTGCGGCCCCGATGATGGCTGGAATAGAGATGACGAAGGCGAAGCGCGCTGCCGCAGCGGCCTCCATTCCCGCGGCCTTTGCGGAGACGATGGTCATGCCGGAGCGCGAGATGCCGGGCATCACGGCGATCCCCTGAGCCACGCCGATGAGCAGCGCCGCCAGCGGCGTCGGCTCGGCGCGCTCGCCCTTGAACCTGGAGCTGACTGCGAGGACGGCCGTGGTGATAAAAAACATGAATCCGACGAAGATCAGTTCCGAGAAGAGTGCCAGCGCGGTGAGCTTGATGGTGAAGCCGATGATTGCGGTGGGGATTGTGGTTAGTATCACGGCGACCAGGAGGCGCCTGTCGCGTTTCTGATCGTCGGATTCCGCCCTGCGGCCGATGCGGAAAGCTGCGCGGAAGAGCATAATCAGCTCGCTGCGGCAGAAGACGAGGACCGCCAGCAGTGAGCCGACGTGGAGCATGACGTTGAAGAAGAGGTAGATGTCGGTCTCTGAGAGGTCGCCAAAGAGCGCCTCGGCGAGTGCGAGGTGGCCTGAGCTGCTGACGGGGAGGAATTCGGTGAAGCCCTGTAGCAGTCCGAGGAGGAAGGCGCGCAGGGGGTCCAAGGCCTAAACCTCCAGAATCCTGGGCAGGATCATTGGGTGCGAGCGCAGGTTTCTGCGCATCAGCCGCCGCAGCGCCTTGCCGATCTTGGCTTGCATGTGATCTTCGTCGCTGAGCTGTTCCAGGGTGGATTCCTCGACCAGCTCGGTAATCAACCCCTCCGCCCCCTCGAGCAGAGTGCGGTGGTCTTCGTCGGAGCGCAGGCCCTTGGTGATGAAGTGGATCTTGATTACCTTGGGTCCGTGCTTCTTTCTGACGACAATCACGGGTGCGACGAGGCCCTCCTGCGCCATGTAGCGGCGGTCGCGGACGGTATCCTCGCCGATCGATTCGTTCAGCGAGGCGTCAATCATCGTCCTGCCGACCTCGACGCGGTCGACGATTTCCATGCCGTCCTCGTCCACGGCGATCACGTCGCCGCTCTCGGCGAGCAGGACGTTCTCCTCTTCGATGCAGGTCTTGCGGGCCAGCTGCGCGTGCAGGTGAAGCTGGTGGTACTCGCCGTGGATCGGCACGAAGAAGCGCGGCTTGACGAGGTTGAGCATCATCTTCATCTCGCCGCTGAAGGCGTGGCCGCTGACGTGCAGATCGAGGGTGCCGTTGTGCTCCACCTCGGCTCCGCGGCGGTTGAGGTGGTTGATGAGGGTGGTGATCGAGCGCTCGTTGCCGGGAATCTTGCGCGCCGAGAGAGCTACCAGGTCACCTGGCTGCAGCCGCACATGTTGGTGCTCGTCGAGCGCGATCTTGGTGAGCGCCGATCTCGGCTCGGCCTGGCTGCCCGAGGCGATGACGACCACTTCGTGGGCGGGCAGATCGGAGACCTGCTTGGGGCTGATCTCGATTCCTACGGGGACGCGCAGGTGGCCCAGTTCCTGCGCGAGGCGGCTGTTCTGCTCCATGCTGCGGCCGCAGAAGGCGACCTTGCGCCCGAATTGCTCGGCGAGGTCGACGATCTGCTGCATGCGGTGCAGGTGGCTGGCGAAAGCGGCGACCAGGATCTTGCCGCGGGCCTTGCTGAAGACGCTCTCGAAGTCGTCGTAGACTTCCTTTTCGGAGAAGGTGTAGCCCGGGCGCTCGACGTTGGTGCTGTCGCTGAGCAGCAGCAGGACCCCTGCGTCGCCGTAGCGGGCGAGGGCGTGGTAGTCGGTGGTCTGGCCGTCGAGCGGGGTCTGGTCGAGCTTGAAGTCGCCGGTGTGGATGGCGACTCCCGCTGGCGTGGTGACGGCGAGTGCGCAGGAGTCGGGGATGCCGTGGCTGACGCCGATGAACTCGACGGCGAAGTCGCCCAGTTCGATGGTGTCGCCGCGCTCGACTTCGCGCAGGTCGGAAATGCCGAGGAGGTCGTGCTCGCGCAGGCGCATTTTAACGAGGCCTAGTGTGAGGCGCGTGCCGAAGACGGGGACGTCGGCGTTTTTGAGGAAGTAGGGAACGGCACCGATGTGATCCTCGTGGCCGTGCGTGAGGAAGAGGCCGAGTATCTTGTCGCGGTGCTCCCGGATGTAGCTCATGTCGGGGATGATCGCTTCGACGCCGAGTAAGTTGTCTTCGGGGAACATCTTGCCGCTGTCGATGACGATGATCTCGTCGCCATAGCGCAGGGCCATCATGTTCATGCCGAACTCGCCGAGGCCGCCGAGGGGGATCACGTGCAGTTTACCGTTTGTATTCATGGCAGTTAATCTTGCATCACCTATGTCGTTTCATCAAGAAGCTTTAAGTAAAAGCGGCCTCCATTCTTTCCGGGTGGGCTGGCACGTGGGCCTAGAGGTGGTCCGGCGCGCCGCGCCAGGTCGTTTGCTGTCTGAGGCATTCCGTATATTAACAGCCAGGCAGGTTTATGTTCATCCCTACTTTACTATAGAAGAGAATGTAAGTGAACTGATTTACCTTCATTGAGCGGTTTTTTATAGAAGGCATTTGCTCCTGAAGCCGGTGCTCTGTCATAATTATCGTTTCGGATATAATATGAATAATTATTAGGATAATGAGGGCAACGAGCCTAATAGGGTAATGGCGCAAGTAAATTTGTCTGTTGATTAATGGCAACAATATACAGCATAGGTATGTGGGGCGGAAATCAAGATGACTTACGGCAATCGAAAGGCAAGGCAGGAAAAAGGTCAGCAAGTATCGCTTGCTGAGGACGCTTACCGTCGCCTGAAGGACAAGATACTTCGCAACGAATTTCCGCCGTCGGAATTCATCAGCATCGGGAAGCTATCGGATTCGCTTGGCGATATCGGCTGGACGCCTGTGCGCGAGGCGGTGCAGAGGCTTCACGACGGGCAGTTTTTGACGCTGATCCCGCGCAAGGGGATAGTGATCCCCGAGTTCGACATCAAGAAGATCATGGACCAGCTGGAGTTGCGTTTCATCATCGAGCGTTACGCAACCGTCAAGGCCGTCGGCAAGATCAGCGACGAGCTTTTCGAGGAGCTGGATTCTCTCGTAGTAAAGATGGGTGACGAGAGCAAAAACGATTACGTGGTGATCACCTCGAATTTCGATTTCCACCGCAAGATAATCGAGACGCTCAACAACCACGAGATAACGCGAACGCTGTCGCAGATCTATGACCACAACACTCGCTTCTTCGTATACTTCATTGCCGATTACGCGAGAACGGAGAAGACCCGCGGCGAGCACAAGCTGCTACTGGATGCGCTTTATGCGGGCGACGAGAAGCGGGTGAGCGAGGTAATCGATCTGCACAATGCGGGCACTCGGCAGTTGCTTCTGGATTCGATCATCGGCTGAGTTGATGCCCTTAGTCAGCGCTGCCCCAGCGTCGAATTCCTTTCAATGTAAGAAATAGATCAAGGCGATTTGATGGTTGCCGTCGAGATATAGGTGTGATATATCACTCTACGTACTGGGGAAAAGGTTGGTTGGCAGCATTTCCACTGGAGTTACAGTTCTCTGTTACGCCAAGTCGCAGCCGGCGGGCCAGGCCCGGGAGCGGTATAAAGAGCTTGTGGTCGGAGTAATGTGGGTTTAGGAGCTCCGTCTTGTTAGGATTGTTGTCGTGCTTCACCGGTAGGATTCAAGGTATTCAACAAGTCATTCACCGGTTATCAGTGGTAGTTAACCTGAGTCTTCCAGGCCACCGCCAGCTGCGTATTTTCAGAACAAGAGACCACTCTTGTCGCGATTTGGGATTTCCAGACGGCTGGTCCCAATCCGGCGTTGAGGGAAGGTAGAAGCGGCGGATCGTAGGAAGCGCCTTCACTCCATACCGAATTGGGATCAGCCATTTTATGTACGCACCGATCGGGCGGCTGAAAAGCTGTTATAATTTCCACCCGTTCCCCGGGGGGGGGGGGAATTACCCGCCGAGCTGACAGCAAGGGAATGAGCGGTGGCACGTGAGCCGGCAACCCCAGTAAACGAGATCGGAGAAAATTCAGAGAGAGGCTTGTCGTGATAGATATTCCTGCCGAGGTGTTGGAGGCTGAGGAGCGGATACGGCCCTTCATCCGCGAGACTCCTTTGGAGTTCTCACATTATCTGAGTAAGCTGGGCGGCTGCCGCGTTTATCTCAAGCTGGAGAACCTGCAGATAACGGGCTCGTTCAAGCTGCGCGGTGCGATGAACAAGCTGCTGTCGCTGAGCGAGGAGGAGCGGGCACGCGGAGTGGTCACGGCGTCGTCGGGCAATCACGGGGCCGCTTTCGCGTATGTGCTGGAGAAATTCGGCTGGAGGGGCAGGATCTATCTGCCCGAATATGCCTCGCCCGCGAAGGTGGAGACACTGCGTCTGATGGGCGCGGACATCGAGTTGCATGGAGACGATTGTGTCGTGACGGAGGCTTTTGCCCAGAGCGAAGCTGATCGGCTGGGCATGTTTTGGATTTCTCCGTACAACGACGCGAAGGTTGTGGGCGGGCAGGGCACTGCGGGAGTGGAGTTGGAGAGGCAGCTCGAGAGGTTCGACACGGTGCTGCTGCCGGTTGGCGGCGGGGGGCTGGCATCCGGTGTGGGCGGCTACCTGAAGTCGCGCGGGAGGCAGGTGGAGGTGATCGGCTGCCTGCCGGAGAACTCGCCGGTGATGTACGAATCGGTGAAAGCCGGGCGTATTGTGGAGATGGAATCGAAACCGACGCTGTCGGACGGCACGGCGGGCGGAATCGAGGCGGGCTCGATTACCTTCGATCTTTGCAGGCGATTTGTCGACGACTATGTTCTGCTGAGCGAGGAAGAGATTGCCGCGGCGTTGAGGCTTGTGGTCGAGAAGCATTGCATGCTGATCGAGGGCTCGGCGGCGTTGCCTGTGGCGGCCTTTTTGAAGAACAGGGAGCGTTTCGCGGGCAGGGACGTCGTGCTGGTGATCAGCGGGGCGAAGATCAACCTTGAGAAGTTGATTGAGGTTCTGACACGCTGAAAATCGAAAGGGGCTAGCAAGTGAATATAGAAGTATTCGAGCTCGAGAGAATCCAGTCCATCTGGGAAAACCAGGTCGATTACAACCTGACC
>Ga0114922_10007154_pt1 | contig 10225 bp, 5 predicted proteins | sample AartaG_FD_100975 | JGI IMG/M metagenome (GOLD analysis project Ga0114922, IMG submission 100975) | Deep subsurface microbial communities from Aarhus Bay to uncover new lineages of life (NeLLi) - Aarhus_00045 metaG | ecosystem: Environmental > Aquatic > Marine > Oceanic > Sediment | place: Aarhus...
ACAGCATCTAATCCCTCAATAAAAGAAGCATCAGAAACATCTACATAGTCTCCACTTCCATCAAAATACCCTGAACGACCAAGAGTGTTAATCTCACTAGTTACTGCATCGCCAACAGCTTTTCCATGATAGTCATTTCCACTACTATCAGTTACATCATTATTTATACCTTCCCAAGAACACTTATCCATACGATAATCCGCTATAGGAACGAAAGTACAAGTGACTTCATCTCTATCACTTCCATCATAGTTTTTACCAGCATTTTCATTATTGTAAATAGTTGTGATTTCTGCATCACCAAGCACACCCTGATAGACTTTAATTTCATCTAAATAACCATTAAAATATTCTGGAGTACCACCTGTATCTTCAATACGACCTATACTAGAAAAACTATTGATATCTCCAGTTTCAGAAGTTTCTGTACTCTCTAAGGTACCATTAACATATACTTTTGTCTCCCCCGACATAGAATCTCTGGTAAGAAAAATATGGTGCCAACTATCATCATTAATCGCAGTCGTTGATTTTGCACCGGCAGTATTTCCTTTCATAACCCCAATATGTCCACTAGCATCAATCCATCCCCAAAAAATATCATCTCCACTACCAGATACTTCAACACCAGCAATACCTGGTGCCCTCCATGATGTGTTATCTCCAGTTTGTGTTGTTTTAATCCAAAAACCTAGTGATGCAGTTGATTTTAAAGCAGTATAAATATCATTTTGTTCAATGTAATCATCTGTACCATCAAAATATACAGACCTTCCAATTTTATTTTCATCTACAGTAATTGAGCCATTTTGTGATTTACCATGGTAGGCACTACCACTACTGTCTATAACTTCATCACCTGTACCATCTAAAGAACACTCGTCAAAATGATAATCAGCAATAGGTCTTGGCCCTTCACCTCCACACTCAAGTGAACAGTATGCTATTGTTGAAGTGTCTTTCACTTTGTTGTCATCATAATTCCCACTATTTCCATCCCAATAGTTACCACTAAAATTATTTCCATCTTTGAGTGCTTTTGCTAGTTCATCAACAGCAGTTGCATAAAAACAGTTGTTAGTAACTTGAGATTTTTTACCATCTATCTTTAAGTAAAGAGCATACTCTTCACTTTTTTGTGTTGTAACACAACTATTTTGTAGTGTAAGTTTTGCATCTTTATCAAGCTCTGTATAGATACCATCATCATTAGAACTCAAAATAGAGGAATTCTTTATAATAGGATTTATTTTCTTCTCATCAAAAAAGTACACTCCATAACCATTAGCTGTAATAGTAATATCATCTAGTGTAAAGCTTTTTTTCGCTTCACCTTTTACATAAATACCTCTACCCTCAGATGAATTGATATCACAGTTTGTTATCGAAACATCATCTTCAAAGGTTTCGAGAAGCATGATTCCCTCTCCAGTTTTTACAGAAATACTCAAATCTGTGAAAGAGACATCACCTTTGAACTTTTCTTTAAAATATAGACCTTTTTTTTCAGCAGTAAATTTAGTTTTGTTTATTGTTACATCACCCTCTGTCTCTTTTTCAAAATGTAAGGCATAATATTTTGTAGAGTTAAGAGTACTGTTTTCTAATAAAAAGTCCTTTTTAACTTTTTTAACAAATTTAATCGCCTCTTCATTAGTTGCAGAGATATTTAGATTCTTAAAAGATATCAGTCCACCCATCTCCTCTTTAAAGTACAGCCCTTTTTTCTTAGCATGAACTGTTAAAGTATCTATAGTGATATTACTTTTTACTTTTTTTAAAGCATAAATAGCAGTTTGGCTTTGTGAAGTTATAGAACTATTTGTAATATTAAAATTATCACTCATCTCATCGGCCATATTGATTCCATAACTATCAGCATCGATAGTAACATTAGAGATAAGAAATCCATTCTTATGCTTTCCATCAATGTTGATTCCTTCTCCATCAACATTAATAGTAGTATCATTTATTTGTAAATTTTCATTATCATTATCCTCCAATTTAATCCCGTCATCATTTGATTCTATGAGCGTATCTTTAATTGAAATATTTTTTGATTTCTTTTTAATAAGGATTCCAGCTTTAGAATCTCTTTGCTTAACAGTTATAGATTCTAATGTAAAACCATCAACATTATCTAGTTCAACAGTATCATCATTACTACTTTGAATCGTAACTTTTGTTTTATCTAGGTTTTGTGATTTTAGAGTTAATCCATCTGTGATAATTTTTAAATCTTCTGTGTATATTCCGTCACATATAGTAAGGGTATTACCAGAAACTGCAACATCAATAGCTTCTTGAATTGTGGTGTAACAAGCAGTAGGACATTGGATTTTGTCATCATCAACGAGTGAAGAATCACAAGTTTCACCATCATTACTTTCACCCTTTGTTTGACCACTATTGTTGCCCGTACCAGTAGAGTCTAGCATTTCACCAGTTCCATCTGGTAGTCTACCGACACCTTTATGACCCCCGTCAGTATCTACATCTGTTGCTTTACAAGCGTTATCAATATTTGTATCTCCTAGGGAAGCACCATTAAAAGATAATGCTTCGATAACTTTTTCACCATCTGTGAGTAATAATGTAAATTGAGTGTTGTTGTTGAGATTGTTAAATGGAAGAAAGTCATTTTGGTATAGCCAAGGTAGAGTTGATGCATCCATATTAGATACAGGTACATAAGTACAATCAGTTGAACCCCATCTATCTGCGTCTGTACAATATGCAATTGTCCATTCATCATAGTCTGCAGAAAGATTTAATAATTTAATCTCTACAAAGTTACCGTTATTTTGTTTAGCAAAAACCTCATTTATAGTTGCATCACCCATTTGAGATGAACACTCTAATCTTGTACCAGGATTCCATGACATAGCATAAGAAACAGAAGAAATCATCATCACAAAAAGTAAAACAAAAAGCAGTTTAATAAAATAGTTTGTATGTAGCATAGAACCCTCTTTTTAAATAAAGTTAATTTTAAACATAGTCTGTGAATTATATTTAAACTCAACATAGAATAAGCTTTTTAGTACAAAAGATGTATAATTTTTAAGATTAATAATGAAGAAATTATTAACTTTATGATGATTAATTCAATGAAAATTATAGGGATTTAGTTAAAGTTTTTATAGAGATTAACCCGTCTAGAATCGGATGGGTATATTATAAAAGAGGGGTAGTTAATCCCTCCGAATAACTAGAATAACTTAGTTAAGTAACCAAGCACTAGTAATAAGACTATAAGTCTTAAAAGCATAAACGAGCCTTTATATTAGCACTACCCACAAAAAAAAAGCCCTATTACTCAATTAAGAGCAATAGGGCTTACAGTGCCAAAGGGTAACTAATCCTTATGGGCTTCATTTATGCTTTACAAATGAGATTATAGCATAAATGAATAATACGAGTCTTCGTTAAAAAATGAATAGTCAATATTTAAATTTTTTTATTAAACCCAACCTACAGTAAGCTTTTTAGTACAAAAGATGTATAATTTTAAAAAATATTTACCGGAGAGAATTATCATGAAAAAAGTAACAGTTACAGACCAAGAAGCACTCGATTATCATCAGTTTCCACAAGCAGGAAAAATCTCAGTAGAGACTACAAAACCAGTAGCAACGCAAAAAGATTTATCTTTAGCGTACACTCCCGGAGTTGCAGTTCCATGTTTAGCTATTGAGAAGAATCCTGAAGATGCTTATAAATACACTGCAAAGTCTAATCTTGTAGCTGTTATATCTAATGGTACAGCTGTTTTAGGTCTTGGTAACATTGGTGCATTGGCTTCTAAACCTGTTATGGAGGGGAAGGGTGTTTTATTTAAAGCTTTTTCTGGACTTGATAGTTTCGATATAGAGGTAGAGAGTACAGATGTAGATAAATTTTGTACTACTGTAGCAGATATTGCACAAACTTTTGGTGGGATTAACTTAGAAGATATTAAAGCTCCTGAGTGTTTTGAGATAGAAAAAAGATTAGTAGAAGAGTTAGATATCCCTGTAATGCACGATGACCAACACGGAACAGCTGTTATCTCATCAGCGGGAATCATCAACGCTTGTAAGATTACGAACAAAAAACTAGATACTCTTAAAATCGTAGTGGTTGGAGCAGGGGCAGCGGCTATCTCATGTGCTAGACTTTACAGACACATGGGTGTAAAAACTATTTATATGATAGATTCTAAGGGTGTTGTTCATGATGAAAGAGATGATTTAAACGAGTATAAAAAAGAGTTTTCAGCTTCTAAAAAAATGTCCACTTCAGAAGTTTTTGAGGGTGCTGATGTTGTAGTTGGGCTTTCAAAACCGGGTAGTTTTTGTATTGATGATGTAAAACTAATGGCTTCTAATCCTATTATCTTTACGCTTGCTAATCCTACTCCTGAGATTTTCCCAGAAGATACTCGTAAGGCAAGACCTGATGCCATTATAGCAACTGGTAGAAGTGACTTTGACAACCAAGTAAACAATGTTTTAGGATTCCCTTTTATCTTTAGAGGAGCGATGGATGTTCGTGCTAAAAAGATAAACATAGAGATGAAAATAGCAGCAGCAGAGGCACTTGCAGAGTTAACAACAAAAGAGGTTCCAGAGTATCTTAATGAACTTTATGGTAAAAAAATAGAGTTTGGAAAAGATTACATAATCCCTAAACCATTTGACAAAAGACTAGTAGTTGAGATTTCAAGTGCTGTGGCAAAAGCTGCCATAGAGAGTGGTTCATCTTCTATGAAAGATTTTGATATGCAAATATATAAAGAGGAGTTGGTTCTAAGAGTAAAATAAAATTTTATAGAGCTTTGCTATAGAATTTTTTCAAACCTCTTTTTGCTTTATAGTCTAACTCATAAGAGATATATTCTAAATAATTTAGAATATTCTTTTGAGAAATATCTGTTTTTTTTGATGCTTCTTTTAAAATATATTGAGGTATCTTAATTTTAGATTTTAAAAAACCTTTTTGAATCTTTGTATAAATTTTTTTATCTTTATGGTAACAAAGTAGAGCAAAAACAAAAGGGAGTTTATATCTGCTAGTCCACTCTTTAGCTAAGTCTATATGGGGATTGCCTTGAAGGTAATAACTTAAAGCTTTATCACCTATAATCACTTCACCTTTTATATCTAAAACACGGGCTAATACATTAGAAGTGGCTGATTCTATATCTTTAACATCTTCACTATTTGGAATTATTAAAACACTAAGAACCTCTTTTTTAGCAATGATTCCAAGATTAACATGCTTATAGTTTTTTGCACCTATACTAGATATAAAAGCGGCATCAACTTTTCTCGATGAAAATTTAGTATTTATAGCAGATGGAACACCTTTGTTGTAGTTCATACTCATAGATTGTTGCGAACTTTTTGTAAAGCGTTTCATATATACATGAAAAGGGAGTAAGTTAAGATATTCTATTTTTCCAAAAACCAAAGCAAACTCCTCTATAATTTATAGATGAAATTATACATTTTTAAACTTATGAATACTAAGAATGCCTATCAAGTTAAAAGCTAGTACCTAAATCAGATTCTTCTATCATTTCAGGTTTAAACATAACTACTTGATTCCTTCCACCCTCTTTAGCTTTATATAAAGAGATATCAGCGTACTTAATACATTTCCAAATACTATCACTATCTTTTGGAAATAGAGAGTAACCTATACTTAGTGTTTTAGAGAATGTCTCACCATTGGCTTGAATCTTTTGTTTTGCAAACTCTGTTCGTATTGATTCTGCAATTTTTTGTATATGTTCCTCTTCACAGTTATATAAAAGAGCTATAAACTCTTCCCCACCGTACCTAATCGCAATATCTGATTTTCTTATTTGATTTTTTATAACCTTAGAGACAACGCGAATCGCCTCATCACCTACATCATGCCCATAAGTATCATTAATCATTTTAAAATAATCTACATCAATCATAAGAATAGCGTAGTTTGTTTTTGCACGAAGTGCTTGAGGAATAGACACATCAGCAAACTCATCTAAAAATTTACGATTATACATATCTGTAAGTTGGTCTACTCTTGCCATAGTGTTTAGAATCTGCATAAGCTTTTTACTGACAATAGCTGGTCTTGCCGTTGTAATATAGTCTTCAATATCACTCATAATACTTCTAACTCTATCAGTTTGTTCTTTCCCAATTGTCACTATAGTTAATATTAAAGTTAAATCACTTGAGATACTATAAGGTGTGCATATATATTCACTTCCATCATCTTTATATAATTCACATGAAGCAGGAAAAATACTTGAATCAACACTCGCATGGATTCTATCAGCTCTACATTCACCATTAAGTATCTCACAATGGCACTCTTTCTCAGAGTAAACTATTTTTTTAGTTTTATGAGTTATATCTATCTCAGTCATTGTAAAATCATCTAAAAGAAATTTATCTTTGAGTATAAAAGCGATTCTATTGTATATGTCCCCTAGCTCTTTATCATTTTCTATAGTTTGTTTAAACTTATATATATCAGATAACCTATCAATAGTGTCATTGATATTTTTTAAAGGATCACTCTCTTTTACATAGTTTTTATTTTTTATAAAGATATAAACTTTTTTATCTAGGTCAATAAATGTTGTTTGAAGTTTTTCAAGCATATCGTTTAAAAGTTTTGCTACAGACTTACTCTCAGGGTTAGAATAACCTTCTACTCTAGCAGCATAATTACCTTTATAAGTTTCTTGCATAACATTTTGAATAGAGTAGAAAATACTTACATAAGGTTTTATAAATCTATTAATAAGGATAAAAATAAAAATAATTACTACAATAGTAATAGCTATATTGTAAAGTATAATTTTAATGCTACCACTACGAATATCTGTAGTATCCATAACCATACTAACTACACCTAAAACTTCACCCTCTTTAGCTTTATGACATTCCATACAGTTTGGATTGCCATATTCTGAAGCAATAAAAGGGATACTCACTCGTAAAAAACTTTTACTTGGAGTTTCTGTAGTTATAGATTGCTTATCCCCATTTTTTAAAACATCTTTATCAATCTTATCTCTTGGTGTTTCATTGTTGAAACCCTCACCATACTGTTTGATAACTGCAGGAGAACGGGCTAACCATAATTCATTAATATTATGTAAGTTTCCTATCTCCTTTAAAAAAAACTCCCTATTATCCATTATCCCATTGACCATATGCGAAGTTAGTCCAGTTTTTACAATTTCAGCAGCTAGTTCAGCCTTTTCTTCTGCATGCTTTAAACCATACTCTCTAAAATTAACTGTAGTACCAACTACCATAGCTATAAAAAAAAGTGTAAAAATTATAATTAAAGAGCTGATTATCTTTTGTTTAGACCCAATTTTGTTTTCTTTCATTTTATCTTCTTTTTTTTAAATATTTAGTAATTTTATACTTTTAAACTTAAAATAAAGTAGATAATCGCTTAAGCATATAAATGTGAAAATCAACCTATTTGAATTAGTTATTTAAATTCTCTCAAAATAGTTCATTTTAATTATGTAATAGATATATTCTTAGGACTTTATCCTTTGTTTTACAGTTTATTTTTGGTGTTGCAAATGAGTATAAGCTTTTTTTGGTTAAATTTATTATATTTTTATATTATATATAGGATAATGTAAAAATATAATAGTAGAGTTCTAATAGGAAATATGATGAAACATAAAATAATAAAATTGATAATTTGTATATTTTTAATAACAGATATAATTGCTGGTGATATAAAGGAAGTAGATATATCTGATTTATTGGAAAATATTAAGAAAAAAACAGATTTGTCTCAAAAAACAAAACTTGAAAACGGTGGGATATCTTTTATTTTTACAAGGGATGAGTTAGAGAGAATGCAGGCAAAAAGTTTAAAAGATGTCTTAAAGTCAACATATCCTTTTGGCTATAATGAAAATATATACGCTAGACCTGACCCCCTGACATTTTCTACAACAGCACCATTTTTAAGTAGTATGATGAGAGTATTCATAGATAATCAAGAAATTACTGCAGGGATATATGGAAGTGGAATCGCGATTTTGGGTGATATTGACTTAGGTTTTGTAGATCATATAGAAATTTATACTCAAAATCCAACTTATGAATTTTCTACTGAGGCTACAATGGTTTTAGTAAAGATATATACAAAAGTAGCTCAAAAAGATGAGGGTGGAAAAGTAGAGCTAAACTATAGTACTTATGGGGCAAATAGAATTAATGGTTATTACTCACAAGAGTTAGATGATTGGTCATACTTTAGTTATGTTTCTAGTACAGATTTAAATAGAAAAAAATACTATAGTAATTCAACAGAGTTAACAAGAGATAAAGATAGAGTTCATCTTTTAACTTCTTTGTATAATGATAATAACAGAATATTACTCCAAGCTATAAAAACTAATGAGGATACTTTTATAGGTAAAAGTATAGATGCTACACCAATTGAAAATACAAATAATTTGAGCTCTTTACATATAGGGTATGATACAAAATTTAAGAATTTATCTTTTTTGACTACATATGATTTTATGTCAGAAAATCACCGTTTTGTTGATGACATAGGTTCAATAAACTCTATGGATGGAAAACATTCTTCACAAATATTTACAGCAGAATTAAAATATGACTATATAACCTCTTCAAATAAACTTGTTGTAGGTACTAAATATAGATATAAAAAATATAATTATGATTTACGATTAGTCAATGGTATAACTCAGCCAGCAGTACAAAATGATTCTCAAGTTATAGGTACGCTATTTCTTGAGAATCAATACTCTTTAGCAGAAAATTCGATTTTAACTTTAGGTATCTCAACCTCTGAAGTTAAAAATAGTAATTCACCCTTAGATGATGATTTACTAATGTATAGAGTAGGACATACATATACTACACAGAATTGGGTATTTAAAACTATAGGTTCTCATGTAGAGATAGTACTTGACCCATATTTGGTAAATGAGCAAAATATATATACAGTTGATGGAGATATAAAATCACAATCCTTAGATACTATAATTGAAAACATAACATACGAAAATAAAAATAATAAATATGAATTAATACTGGGTAGTTTTAAATCTAAAGACTATGTAGTACCGACAGCACCATATATGAAACTTGATAATTATAATAATGTTATAAAATCTCAAGGTATTCACCTAAGGTGGACACATAATTATAATAAATTTGATAAACTTTTTCTATCTTTTGGTTATACAAGAAAAGGAAATATGCCTTCACCTCTTCCAGATATACTAAAAGAGTATACTGGTGTTATAAGAGATATAAGGAGTTATGAAAAATTTGATATTTTTAATGAAGTTATATATTATAAAGACAGTATGCAGAATGAAAATTTTTATGATTATGGTGCTGGAGTAAAGTATCATCATAACAAAGATTTTACTGTATCGCTAAAAGGTGAAAATCTCCTAAATAAAGCCAAGGTGACTAAATTTAATAGAGTTGACATAACAACTCTAACAAATCCTATACCATCTTTAGACACACCTATTGAAGTCTCTCCAATAGATAGAAGAGTTACTCTGAGTATGGAGTATCTATTTTGAAAAGTTTAATAATAGTTTTGATACTTATCACAAACAGTTTTAGTTCAAATGAAAACTATGAGTTAAAGCTTTATGAAAAAATATTACCTAATATATTTAAAAAAGATTTACTAATCTATACAGATTTAAGTACTAAAGAGATACTTAAATATAGTGATAGTTTAAAGATAACTTTAAATTGCATAGAGGCAGATGTACTATTGGGTAAAGGATTTAAAAATTTACCTGTAAAATGTCAAGATAAACCAATCTTTAGTACGAGTTATCGAAGCTTTACAAATAATGCAAATGCAATAGGTGCTTTTTATTGGAGAAAAGGTCGTCCTCAAATAAAATTTAAACTAGATGCTTTAATAAGGTATAACATAAAACTACCAAAGAGTTTCATAGAGTTTGCAAAATGAAAAATAAAAAAACAACATTTAAAGCAACCTATATATTTATAGTTTTAGCTTTTGTTTTATTAATTGGTTCAGAGTTTCTTCGTAGTAAAGTTGATAATATGAGAGATGAAATAAATGACATAAACTATAAATCAAATGTTGAACATGTTGTAAAGTTGTCAGATAATATAAAAGATAAAATGTTGAGTATTACAGGTAATAATATATATGCAACATTAAAATCTAATGAAAA
>Ga0114922_10007156_pt1 | contig 10225 bp, 7 predicted proteins | sample AartaG_FD_100975 | JGI IMG/M metagenome (GOLD analysis project Ga0114922, IMG submission 100975) | Deep subsurface microbial communities from Aarhus Bay to uncover new lineages of life (NeLLi) - Aarhus_00045 metaG | ecosystem: Environmental > Aquatic > Marine > Oceanic > Sediment | place: Aarhus...
ATTCAAGATAATTACAAGCTGCTTTTCGACAAGACACCAATCTCTATAGTATTAATAAATGGTAAAAGTCAAATCGTTGAAGTAAATTCTGCATCAACGAATTTATTTGGATTTAAAAGAGAAAACTTAATTGGTCGTAAATTTACCGAACTATACGGGGTTCCAGAAGAGGAAATGATCCGTATGAAAAAGGTTTTTGCACAATTATTCAAGGGGGGTATATTTGGCCCGGAGGATATTCAAATATATAATAATGATAAGAAACTTATTTGGGTTAATGTTATAGCATCGAAAATTGAGCTTGATAATAAAGGTTACATTCAAGTCTTAACACAAGACATAAGCCAGCGTAAGATATTAGAACAAGAAGTAAAAGAATCTGAAGAAAGATATCGAGTTTTAGCGAATTCCCTTCCAGAAGTTATTTTTGATATTGACTTAGCTTTCAATATAACTTATACTAATTTAATCGCTTCTAAAATATTTGGTTATACACAAGAAGAATTCAAAGATGGTATGAATATTTTTCAATTCGTATCTTTAGACGATAAAGAAGTGGTTCTAAAACAAACTAAGCAAATTTTTAGGGGAGAATATATAAAACCATTAATATTGAATTTAAAGAGAAAAGATGGAACATCTTTTTTTGCTAATGTTTATGCAAGTCGAATTTTCAAAGATAATAAAGTTATTGGAGTTAGGTGTATAATTCACGACATCTCAGAGATGAAAAATACTCAAGAAAAAATAATAGAATCAGAAGAAAAGTATAGGGTATTATCAGAAAACGCCCAAGATTTAATAACAGTGATTGATAATCACTATAAGATAGAGTACATCAATGAAAAAGCTCATAAAAGATTAATGGGATATTCTTCAGAGGACTTATTAGGTAAAAAAGCTTTTGATCTTATTCATCCAGATGATCTAGATTTAGTCGTTAAAGCATTAAAAGACAGATATAAGTCAATTGATATAAGGATTAAAAATAGTAATGGAAAATATGTCTGGATGGAAACATCTGCAGATTATTATAAAAATCCTGAAGGTAAAAACTATGTTCTCACAATTGCAAGAGATATAAGTGAAAAGAAGGAAGCAGCTCAAAAATTAGTCGAATCTGAAAAGAAATATAAAGAATTAGCAAATTCTTTGCCAGAAGTTATCTTTGAAATTGATTTAAATTTTAAATTAGTTTATACCAATGCAGTCGCTTCAAAAATATTCGGATATTCTCATGAAGATTTCAAAAAGGGACTAGATGCCAACGTTTTCATTCGAGAAGAAGATAGAGATGAAGTTATGAGGAACCTTGGTTTGATATTTAGAGGCAAGACTGTCGATCCTGGTATAATGCAATTCCGAAAAAAAGACGGGACTCTTTTTAGTGGAACTATTAATGCTACCCCGATTTATCAGGATTCAAAAATCGTAGGCATGCGAAGTATAGTCCATGATGTTACTGAAATGGTTAAAGTTGAAGAAAGAATTAAAGAATCTGAAGAACAGTTCCGTACGATTACTGAACAATCTTTAATGGGAATATCTATTATCCAAGAAGAAAAGATAAAATACGTTAATAAAACACTTGCGGATATTCTAGGATATTCCGTAAATGAATTATTGAGTTGGCCTCCTGGAGAATTTTTTAAAACTATCTACCCTGAGGATAAAAAAAAAATTATTAAATTCGCTACTAAAATTAATAAACAAGATAAAGATAATTTTCAATATTATGAGGCTCGGGGAATTCACAAGGATGGTAGCACAATTTGGTTAGAAGCCTATAACAAAAGTATTATGTTTCGAAATAAGCCTGCTTTCCTAACATCCTTCATAGATATATCTGAAAGAAAAAAAACGAAAGAAGAATTAAGAGAATCTGAAGAAAAATATAGATTTCTCTTTGAAAAATCTCCTGTTTCGATTTTACTGATAAATATTCAAGGTAAAATTGAGGATTGTAATCCTGCTTTAGAAAAACTAATAGATTACGATAGAGATGTACTTATTGGTAAACTATATGACGACATCAATGTTGTTCTTCCCGAATATTTACCAATTCTATTCAAACGGCTACAAATCATTGCGAAGGGTGAGTCCGTCCTTCCAATCGATATCCAATTAAGAAAAAAAGATGGAAGTCTCATCTGGGTAACCATAGAATCAACATTGGTGAAATTGGGAGAAAGATCTGTTCTAATGGTGATGGTTCATGATATATCGAATACTAAAGAATTAGAGATAAAATTGAAGGATTTAAATGAAATGAGAAAAGAATTTATAGATAGGGCCTCTCACGAGTTAAAAACTCCAATCACTACAGTTTATGGCGCATGCCAACTTTTAGAGCTTTTACATAAAGATAATTTCAATCCAGATCAATCAGAACTAATGGAAATGGTCTCTATTGGAACAAAAAGAATTAAAAAACTTGTGGATGATCTTCTTGATGTTTCTTTAATGGAATCTAAAACTTTTCAACTTCATAAGAAAAAAACCAACATTAGTGACATCATAATCAATTGTGTCAAAGAAATGAAATATTTTAGCAATAAACGCAATCACAAAATAGATATTGATATCATACCTGATCTTTATATGAACATAGACGAGTCAAGAATAGAACTCGTTTTAACTAACATTATATCAAATGCTATAAAATATACCCCTCCTAATGGGGAAATAAAAATTAAATTGAAGGCCGATGCTCATTTCGCCCATGTAGAAATAAAAGATTCCGGAGTAGGATTAACACAAGAGGAAATTACCAATCTTTTCAAGAAATTTAGTACTATCGAGTCTCCACTTAAAAAAGATCTTAACATGGATTTAGGTAGTACGGGATTGGGATTATTTTTATCGAAAGAAATTATTAAGCTCCACCGGGGAGACATTTGGGCGGAATCTGAAGGAAAAGGTAAGGGCTCTAAATTTATAGTTAAAATACCCGTAAACTAAAACCTAATAAGGTTGGTTTAATTTTCGAAACATTTTTTCTTTCATATTTCGACGCTTAAAAAAACCATATTTAATAATATGGACTCTATTAATATTTTAAAGCAATATTTATAAAACGGTTAATTATTTGTCGCTTGAATTTTATAATCCCCCGCTGAAAATATTTAGTTCTTCCAGCACTAAAAAAGGTGTGGAGATAGGTGGAGCTAAATCGATTATTAGCATAGATAGTGAGCATAATTTCTACAATGAAGGAAATATCTATACTGAGATGTCTTGGGCTGCTTTTTACGAGGAGGAAGGATTAGAGGATAGTATTGACACTTTTACTACTACTGAATATGACTCGATCAGAGAAGATCCAGAAGCATTAGTAGATACGATTGTTAAGACAATCTATCAGATCATAAACAATCGAAAAATTTTTTACGGAATTGCTGATTATGAAGTAGATGCATTTTTAGACACAAATACAACGGTTATACCGGGACTAAAGTTAGATTACGAAATTATTAATAAATTATTGGAAGCTCATAAAAGAACCCGAGAAAAGAATTTATTTCCTAAAATTATTAGCGACTCTCAAGGCATTACAAAAATAAAAATTGAATTTCAAGGGACTAAAAAAGGAAATGTCCATATCCAAGACTCAAAATTAGAGGACCTTATTAACAAATTACGATTGGCAAAAGGATTTGCTGTAGGGATAGTATGTACCTCAAGAAATGCTGCCAACATGTATATCATGAGCGATAATATTGTTTTTAGCAAGGATGAAATCGCTGAAATGTATGTCGATGATGAAAACATCAAAGTAATCGAATATGGAATTAAGAAGAAATTACTTTTTCCAATTAGCTGGTTTAGAATTGACATTGGAGTTCGAAGTTTAGAAACTCTTGAACTATGGGATCAGATTAAAGATAATCCCGACCTTAATAAAGCATTAGGTCATTACGAACGCTATATTAACGCTTTAGTTTATAAAAAATTTAAAGCGCAAGCAGAATCTCAAAAAATTGGGACAAATTCCGAAGATGATTTCTATAATATGAGTCCCAAAGAGAGAAAAAAAGCGTTGAAAGACATGGAAAAAGCCATTGAGTTCTTGGATAAAGAATACAAAGAATAAAATATTACTTTTTTACTACTTTTGACGTTTTAAAATATCCATCCTTGGTGTGCTTTGCGTTTTTTAGCGCCTCTTCATTTGAAAGCGATTTCCAAGGATTATCCTCCCTAAATACATTTTTAAGACCTTCAATTGGATGTGTCATTGGTTTAACATCTGCAGTTTCTAAATCATTTAACTTTTTAAAGTAATCAAGAATATCTCCTAACTGTTTAGCTAGTTTATTCTTCTCTTCCTCAGATAAATCTAATAATGCTAATTTCGAGATATGCTCCAATGTCTCTTCTGAAAAGTCTTCCTTCTCTGACATAATTAAATAAATTAAAATGGTTCTTACTCCAGAAAGTATAATCCTTGGATATAATTAAGCTTGATCATATTACGCTTTGAAGTAAATTAATAGAGAAATCAATAATTAATAATAAAAAGAGTTAATTAAAATATTCTTTTTTATTAATTATGACTGACCAAGAAGATCTAAGAGATGAAATTCCCTCTTATGCCTTTATATCACTAGCCCGAAGAGGAATGGAAAAAATTTCATTAGACCAATGCTTTTTAAAAAATTGCGATAACAGCGACTTAAAATTACTGGAGCCGTTTAAGAAAGAAGAATTCGAAAATGATAAGGAGCAAGTTCGAAAAATTTTTATTATGTGTAAAAAGTGCGGAGGGACCTTCATTTTAAAAATGAAGACAATAAAACACATTGCAAAATCTACTAAAGACAGCGATGAAGAACCACTTTCAATGGGATTAGTTTACGCTTTAGACGAAGACGAAAATAATTTGGGGCATATTGGTTATTTTTAAAACGAAATTAATAAAATAATACTAATTTTTATATAAGTGAACTGATTTTTAATTAATATTAAAAATCTTTACGAGATTTCCCCAAATGTCGACAAAAATAGCAGAAGAAGATTCATTAAGAAAAAAAGTCTGGAAGATAATTAATTTAACTCAAGCGAATCAGTTATTTGTTCATTCTAAGAATCTAGAAATAAAATATTATAATAAAGAAACTAAAAAAGTTAATACAAAAACACTACCCGAAATATTGTCTTTATGCGTATTAAATGTTCTAGTTCCAAATTCAGCAATGTTATTAGTTGGTGGACATGGGGGTGGGAAAACAAGTCTTACAAAGCTTCTAGGTAGGATGTTCACTGGGGATTCGCTAAGTGAGATTGAAAATTCAATTATAAGAGGACATCCTCAACTAACTGAAGAAAAGTTGATTGGAACTCTTAAACTTGGGAAATTGATGCATGATGGGGAAGAGGAAGTTGTATGGAGACAATTCGTTACGCATTTCTGGAAAATCATTGATGAAGTTAACCGTTTAACCCCATACGCTCAAGATATTCTTTTGTCTCTTTTAGCCGAAGGAACTATTAAATATTACGATGAGATCAAAACTGTTGATAAATACTGTTTATATGCAACAATAAATCCTCAAGACGTTGGAACATTTGAATTATCGAATCCTTTTTTGGATCGGTTTGGAATTTCAATTCCAATTGTTATGCCTGCTAGTCATGATTTAGAATTGATTTTGACTGGCAAAGACGAAAAGTACAGTGGTTTTGATGAGCTTATCCAAGTACCTAAAGTTTTAACAATTGATGAGTTAATGGAAATATGGTATTATGTAAATAAAATTCAATTCGATACAGAAGTAAATAACTATATTCACGCAATCATCAGAGACTTTACATTATGCGTACGAGTGGATAAAGGGAGTTCTGAAAATCTTAAACCAAGTACAGGTTTATGTTCAGGATGTCACTTTAATACAAACCAGAATGTTTGTAATAAAATTGAATCTATATTAAGTGTAAGAGTAGCCAAAGACCTTTTAAGATACTCGAAAGCTTTAACATGGTTATTAAATCTTAAACAAGTAGACGTCAACCTTGTAAATACAATTGCTCCTTATGTAATTTCTCATAGAGTAATGTATTCAAGAAGAGAGTTAGAAAAATCACCATTTTGGGGAAACCCATACGAATTTTCACGGGATATCTTGAAGTTAATTCAGAAACGTTATATCAATCGTGAAGTGTGTTACCAAATAACTAAGAGATTTAGAGATGGTGTATCTGAAGATGATGATTTAGCTACATTAAAAAATTACCAAAAAAACGATTTAATTGTGAAGAACGATCTACTACCTTTTGTTAATTCTGTAAAGGATAAGAAGTATTCTAAACTTGCCCAGAAGATAAAAAATGCGTCAAAAAATGGAGATATAGATACCCTTGCAAAAATTCGAGATGATTTGATTGAAGATATTGATTTCCCTAACAGAGCCTACTTAATTAATCTATGTAACCAAGAATTATATAGACAAACAGTCACTGATTATCTCTTTAAGTATGTATACCACAAAGAAATCTGGGCAGACATCGCGAGTGAGTTTCCCAAATTAGAAAAGCCTTTATTAGAAGCATTTAAAAGAAGGCAGACTCGTCAAATAAGGACCGAAGATTTGCTTATAGAAATAAATGTTACTGGAATAAATGATGATTCCTTAGTTAATATTCAAATTTCAGGGGGGTCAGAAGCTTTAAAATTAAGAGCTATTTTAGATAAAATTGACTACATTCAGAAGGAGGACTAATATAGGATAGGTTCGATATGGCAAAAATTAAAAGAGGGAAGATATTTAGCGTTCCTAAAAAGGTTTTAACCTTAAAAGAACAACATATTGTCGAATTAGCAAAAATCGCTTGGTCTCGAACACAAAAAGAATTCTTTTTCCCTCCATTAGATATGCCTAATTTCATATTCGATTACTCAAATTTAGAAGGATTTTATATTGACCCTCAAGATAAATGGAAAATTACTATGAATTTAGCAAACACCCCTATTTTTATAGAAGATCAAGATTTTATAAACTATTTCTACGCAATCTCTCTTCATGAAGTATCTCACTACCAAATTATTCCGTATGATGGTTTAATTAATGCGAAACTACTAAAAGCTGCAATGATACAAGTAAACGAAAATTTTGCTCCAATTGTAGTTAATGTTTTCGCAGATTTGATTATTGATGCTAAACTTTATAATAAAAATCCTGATTTAATCTATTGGGAAATAACTAAAACTTTTGCTAATCTTTTGGACAAAGATAAAAATAACCTAAGTGAATTCTCAAAATTTCTCTTTCGAAGTTACGAAAAACTATTGGACATTAATATTGCAGATATTGGCTTTTTTGCTAGCGTGGAAAATGTTGCGAGTAGAGTAGTGAATGTTGTAAAAAAGAATTTTGAAGATGAGACCCTTTGGGAAGATAAGGTTTCTAGAATAGCATACCATCTAAAATCGCTCGTAAACAATACTTTTACACTGGTAGGCTCAAGGACTCAAAGTGGTGATGGCAAAGCCACTCGAAAATCTCAAGGAAGGGGTGGTTCAAATGTGGAATTCCCTGAAGATATTTTAGAGATCATGGATAATCCATTAGAAAATAAGAATCAAGATAAATTGAAAGAGGATAAAGACGACGAATTAAGACAAAAAGCAGAAGAGTTCGCAAGAAAAACACCATTCTCAGAGTTTGGAGCCCCTGCAGGTCAAGCAGGGATAATGGTTGATGGAAACCCTTTAGCCACGTGGTATAGGGGCTTAGCTAAAGATTTAATTCAGATTAAAATTTACGAAGAGAAACCAGGAGGACAACTACCTGTTTACCCTGAAGTTTGGCGTCTTGGAGATCCCTTAGAAGAATTGGATATCGTCCAAACTATTCTGAGTAGCCCTATAATTATTCCAAATATAACTACGCGGAAATGGACCAAGAAGATAGGGGAGGGGCATTTAGTAGAAAAGCAGATACCGGATTTACTACTCGTAGTTGATTCTTCGGGTTCTATGAAATGGAATTATTTGGCAGCGAAAGCCAGTGGGGTCTATCATACTGCATTATTAGCATCTTTTGCAGCGCTCCATTTTGCTGCTAATAAAGGCGTTAAATTTAGCATTATTAATTTTTCTAATCGAGCTGATATATGTGATTGGACAAATAACTACCAAAAAGCAGAACGTACTCTATTAAGATATCAAGGTGGTGGGACACAGTTACCAATAGACGCGATAGCTAAACAATGTGAAAAATCGGATAGAGAAGTTTTACTGTTTATTATAACTGACTTTGGAATCTATAATTGGAATAAAGCAAAAAAGTTACTTCTAAGTTTAACTAATAAAGGACATAAAATTGTGGGTTTTTTCATTGGAGCTTCCAAAATACCTGAAGATAAATTCAAAGGCTTATTAGAAAAAGTTACATTTTACGCAATTAAGAACAGTAAAGATTTGATTAATTTAGTAATAGAAGAAGTGAAGAAATACTATTCAACGTGAAATTCAAGGTTGTTTATTCATTTCCCGCAGATATTGCTTCATGAAATACCTTTGACTCTCGCAATACATTAATCGTTGCTTTTCTGTTAAGTGCGTACATCTCTGTAAAACGGTTTGAATCTCCTGGAGCAGTTTAAAATTAGATCTTTTGCTCTTTTCCGGTAGGTTTAATATCTTAGCTTCAATTTCTTCCTTAAGTTCTTCATCGTAAAACAAATCTTTAAGGTTTTGAATGGGTTCCGAATCATTTAATCTTGAGCTTATCATTGTCGTCATCCTTGAGGAATTTTATATGTTCACACTTTCTATAGGTTAATATTCAGATATTAGCCTTGAAATATCTGTATATATATAGAAGTCAGAATTCTTGATCTTTTGAAACTGTGTGATATGCAGGTAATATCTTTTTATGCTTTATAAGCCGACTAAATTGATTATACCAATAATGTAAAAAATAAAAAAGAGAAATTGTTAAAAAATAATAAAAATCTATTTTTGTTTTCCCAAAATCCTAACTAAAGGACTGCAAAAATTTCAGGAAGTAATAACCAACCCTTTCTTTCGTGAATTACGTTTCCTTCTTCGTCTAAAACGAATTGACCGGGACCTTGATTTTCCCAACCTTCGTATTCACCGTGAACAAAACCTTGTTTAGTTGCTTCTTTAAATTTACTTCTGACTTTTGCTACTGCTCCCGCATTCATCAATCCCAACCCATACTCTGCATATAATTCTTTTTTTGAAGAAGGTATTACGGGAAATTCAACATTATATTTAGTAATGAATTCTTGAGTGATTTTCTCACCAGATTGAGTTATATATAATAACTTAGCTCCAGTTTCATTTATTTTAGGCACATTTTCCATTAAAATATTAAAATCGAGCTGACAAATTGGGCATCCAAAATATCTTGAAAAAATTATAACTATTTTCTGTTTCCCTAATAAATGCTCTAAATCAATCGTTCCCGCATTATATGAATCTATTTTGAAAAAAGGAGCTTTATCTCCTACTTTTATGTTGTTTTTAACCATCTTTTACTCACAACTTTCAATTTCATACATTTAAATACTGGTGTTTCATTTTATATATAATTTTAGATCATCTAAATAGATTGCCTCTAATCGAAACTGTGAGGGTTACCTAAAATGAATTGCACTATCGTAAAAGAAAATGTAAAATCAGAGTAGATTATGGTTCTTCAAGTCACTCGAGTTAATTACCAGTAAAATCCAAAACTTCCTAGCAAAATTAAGAAGAACAAAGCGCTGAAAAAAGCTGTCAAACCTAAAATATCTGATTTATATTCCTTTAAGAAACTTTTTTTTTTTTAATTTCTGTTTTATTCATGAATTATAATTTTAGAATAGGATATTTATCTCTCCAGATGATAAAAAATAAAACTATTGTAAATTTGCCTTATGTTTTGAATCAAGAATGCATTAATAAATAATAAAAAATACGTAAGAGGAATTTTAATATTGAAATGTTTCCTAAATATAATATTAGAAGCATTTAAATTGATAATTAAAAATAAAATAATTCACCTAAAAGGAAATGAATATGGTTAAAAAGGAATATATATGCGAAAAAGGTAAAAGATCCTCAATTATTATTGAGGACTTGAAAACTGAGATACAAGAAGGAGCAACAATGATTTTAGGGTTTGCTGGAGTTGGTTTAATCGGACCAATAGTAGCAAATACTTTAATCGAGCAAATTCTGGATATTAAAGAGTTAGGATTTGTTACCAGCGAA
>Ga0114922_10007157_pt1 | contig 10224 bp, 7 predicted proteins | sample AartaG_FD_100975 | JGI IMG/M metagenome (GOLD analysis project Ga0114922, IMG submission 100975) | Deep subsurface microbial communities from Aarhus Bay to uncover new lineages of life (NeLLi) - Aarhus_00045 metaG | ecosystem: Environmental > Aquatic > Marine > Oceanic > Sediment | place: Aarhus...
TACAAGTCGAGCACGTATCGCCTCGTGAACGTCAAGACCGGCGGTGGCGAGGACGAGGTGTGGCTGGGGCACTCGGCGGAGTTCGGCGCCAAGGTCAAAGTGAAGACCGGCGCGGGTAAGGACGACGTCTGGCTCTCCGACTCGACGTTCTGGGGCCCGTGCATCGTGAGCATGGGCGGTGCATTTGACTGGCTCACCGCGAGCGACTCCACACTTCACGCCAAGCTGAAGGCGACGCTGGGCGGGGGCGGCGACACAGTGTATTGGGGAACGTGCAACACCGTCGTGGGCGGCAAGATCCACGGGCAGGGGGGCGCCGATGACTACCTGGACACCGGCGGCAACACCGGGGTTCCCCTGACCCTGAAGAGCTTCATGTGGATCGACGCACTGTAAGAGCGGGGCGGCCCGGGAGGCCGGCACGAGCTGGCGGCATCCGGCGAAGACAGCAGTTCTCGGTCAATGGAGGAAGAAACGGGGCTGGAGATGACGAAGAGATCACCTGGGGCGATTGACCCTCCCGCTTTCGAAGTGCTGGAGCCGAGGCTGCTGTTGGACGGCAGCGTCACCGCGAAGGTAGTGAACGGCGACCTGAGGATCATCGGCGACCGCCACGGCAACAGCATCCTGATCGAGCGAGGGGGCACCACGGATACGTTCATCGTCACCGGTCGGGACGGCACCGCGGTCAACGGCGGTCTCGAGGCCGTCCTGACCGGTGTGCGCGACGACATTACGATCAGGACGAAGGGCGGCGACGACGAGATCAAGATAGACAGCGTGATAGGGACCCCCGACGACCTGACCATCGAGACCGGGCCGGGCACCGACACTGTCGAACTCGTTTGGGTGATTGTTCAGGGCAAGTGCAAGATCAGGACGGGCGCGGGTGATGGGGCCGTCATGGCCTCCGACTCGATGTTCAACAGGTTCGACCTGAGGGGCAGCGCGGGCCTCAACGAGTTCAGCTTCGAGCGGTCGCACTTCTACGGCACAACCAAGATGTACACCGCCGGCTTCACGGACTTCGTGGGGGTATTTGACTCGGAGTTCCGCGCAAAGGTGACGATCAAGACGGGCAGCGGCTGCGATTACCTCACCCTCAAGAACACCCTCACCGCGGTGGGCGGGACAGCACACGGCAGCCGCGGCACGGACCACTTCGTCGACGAAGGCGGCAACTCCGGCCCGCTCGACCGGAAGAGCTTCGAGGTCGAGTCGGCCGGGTGGGCGAACATCACGCGTGGCAACGTGGTGGCGAAGATCGTGAACGGCGACCTCAGGCTCACCGGCGACGCCGACCTCCACTCCATCGAGATCACGCAGCTCGGCCCGACCAAGTTCCACGTCCACGGCAGGGACGGCACGACCGTCAACACGTGGACGGGGGCGGTTGCAACCGGGGTGACCGACGACATCATCATCGACCTCAAAGGCGCGGAGAACAACATTTGGCTGCACGACCTCACTGTCCCGGACAGCCTGAAGGTCAAGACCGGATCGGGTGGCGACGTGATCACGATGGACAACGTCACCGTCACGGGCAAGTTCACGATGCGCACACGCGCGCGCGACGATTATGTGACGATCACTGACTTGGTCGTCGGGGCGACGGCCCGCATTACGACCGGTGCGGGCGACGACATGGTCGACATCGACCGGTCGCTGTTCCACGACAGGCTATGGGCGGGCTTCGGCAGCGGCGCGGACTATCTGGAGGTCCTCTCATCGAGCTTCAGCAACGTGCTCAGCATCTCGATGGGCGGCCAGGACGACTACGCAACCTGGATGCAATGCTGGTCGCCACTGGGCGGGGGCATCTACGGGGGGAAGGGGGACGACACGTTCCGGGACCAGGGCGGCAGCACCACGAGCCTTCCCGCCCTCTACGGGTTCGAGCTGATTACCTGACCGCCGCCCACACTTCAGCTTTCTGGGATGTCTGGCGGACGCCTTTCCGGGTATGCCGGTTTCGCCCCGCCCGGCGCATTCTTGCCTGTACGCGCCGGAGGGGAGGGCGGCTCACGATCATGGCTCTCGGCTGAGTAGGGCGCTCGGCAGCCGAATCTGGGGCCGCAACGTTGCACTTAACATGTGAATTCGCCCCCATTCTCAGCCTCGCACATCATGACCCCCCGATACCTCTCGCCCCGACGGTGTCAATACACACCCCGCCCATGTCCCTCGCCGAAAAACGGCGCCTGTCCTGAATATCGAATATCACGATCACCGCAGCGACAACCGCACTGCCGATTCGCTCCCCGAGCTTCTCCATCCGCGTTTCTCCTTGCATTTAGCGTTACGCGTAAGGTCCAGCGTGAACGCGCTAGCGGACACGCTGTAAGCTCCACGTGCTGGTTCGCCGCTCAGTCTCGTGATTCATTCGTGTTCACCCAAACAACGCGCCATGTTCCTCCCAGCATTGCGCGGGCGGCGGCGTCTCCGTTTTCGTCTTCGTATATCATCCGAAACTTTGCGCATTGGCTTTCGTCGGTCGAGTCGTTCAGGGTAACGAATGTAACAGTGATTGCTGGTGCTTCGTCTACAATGCGATGAATAGAATACGATCCGAGATCGATGTGGCTGAACTGTAGCCGCACTTCTCGTGCATATCGCTCCCGGTCGGCTGTAATTCTGGACCAGAACAGTTCAGCCATGCTCCCGTAGTTCCCCTTCTTCCAAAACTCCAGGAACTGAAGCACAGCATGTTCGGGAGTGTCTGCATTGGCGACGAGATTCTGATTCAGTTCCCGCAGGTACCCCTCTGATATCTTTCTAGGAGACCAGACTGCTACAGCCTGTTTCAGCTGCTGAGTCTTGGCCATGGTGTCAGCAATCTCGCGAAATGTTGGGGTATGGGTTTCTTCGTCGAAGGTCTTGCGACGATCGGGCTCGGATGTTTTTGCAGCTATCCAATCCCGCACAATGAACAAGAAACACCATGACTTTGCGGCAACAACTCGATTGTCGTAGCCAAGATCCATGCCATGGAGAATGCCGTTTCTGTATGGGAACGCTATCTCTTCAGTGCGGGTCTTTTTCCGACTGCGCTGAAATATTGCCTTAATGTCGTTAATGGCCCCGTCGGCTGTCGTAAGTGAATCCCAAGCATCGAGGTTGATGCCTTCAGCGTGTAATCCCTTGCCGGCCGCGTCGTTCACTGCCCCGTCCATAATCATGAGAAGAAGTGGAACTACGGCGTGATATCTCTTCGCCTTGTAGTCTTCGAGTACAAGCTCAATAAACCTTTTTCTGACACGTAATTCCTCTACGCCGATGAAGAAAAACAGCTTGTCGGCTAGGTTCTCTGGACCGTAGTAATCCAGAAGCATCTTTGTCGCCGCGTCACGTCCTCTTGCTTCGTATTCATCAACAATCTGCTTCAGGACAGAGAAGTCAAGGCTGTCGTGGGCGAGCCAGCCTTCCTTCGAAAAATAGCGATTGAACTTCGCTGGGTACTCTGTGTACTGCTTCATCTTCTCACAAATGTCCTCGTACTGCGTCTGTAGTTCCGCAATCTTCTTACTTCCCAAGCCGAGAAAACCCAGAGCCTTATTCGTGCCAAGGATTAGCCTGAAGGCGCGCAGTTGCTCCCGCATGTGCTTTATGCTGGGGGTTTGTTCAATGCTCATCTCTTGTGACCATTTCTGCGGCGAACCATGCTTATGCAGTCTGCACAATACCGCAAACAACGCTGTTTGCGCCATGTAAGACGACGCCCTCCGCAGCAAGACAGATTCGTAGATCTGGACACACCATACTTGTTTCGGGCCACACGTGAGTGAGCGCGACGCGCGGCGAAGTGATGTGAGATCCCCAGGGTGTTGGCGCCGCTTTTGACTTCGCCTATTCTCCCTCTCGCTTCCCGCGCTGTCAATTCCTTTTCGTGCGACATTCCTTTTCGGACGACACACGGTGCGGTCTATTGAGTTTCGGATAAGAAAAGGAAAAGCGGGAAAATGGGAAAATGGGAAAACAATTCTCCTTTGTAGGGGCGGTTCGCGAACCGCCCCTACTTCTTCCCGGTTTCCCACTTTTCCGTTTTTCCTTGGCCTGCTTCCATTGATTACATGACCTGCAAGAATCCCGAGGTAACTCTTCAGCTATCTTGGATGTCTGGCGTACGCCTTTCCGGGTACGCCGGTTTCGCGGCTCGACTGAGCTCGCCGAGGTCCGAAACCGGCGCGCTCTTGGCTGTACGCGCCGGGTCGGGCCGCACCGGAGAGGGCGCACCGGCCCCATACCCCCCATCCGCAAGTGCCCCCAAACCGCCCTAATCAGGCCCCCAATCCGCTAAAGGCCCTGCCTTCGCCGTCGATAACCAACTCGGCAATAACGGCTTTCAGGCAGTCCTTTAACGTGTCTTGGACGATTAGATGATGAAAAGCACCTCGCTGGGCCTGACCAATTTCCTGATGACGACCGCTGCCAAGCGTTCCGCCGGCTTCGTGCACGACCAGGCGAAGCGGCCCGTCGAGCTGACGCTGGCCGTTATCGGGCTGATAATCGCCGCTCCGGTCATGTTGCTTCTCGGCATCATCACGAAGCTGACCTCGAGAGGGCCGATGTTCTACGTTCAGGAGCGGATCGGCCGAGGTGGTAAGCCATTCAGGATGTATAAGTTACGTACAATGTGCCTCGACGCCGAGGCCGGCGGCCCCGTGTGGTCGGCCCCCTCGGACCCCCGCGTGACGCCGTTCGGCAGGCTCCTGAGGAAGACGCACCTGGACGAGCTGCCGCAGCTCATCAACGTCGTCCGGGGCGAGATGAGCCTGATCGGGCCGCGGCCGGAGCGTGCCCATTTCGTGAGCAAGCTCCAGCGCAGCATCCCGCTGTACACGGCGCGTCTGGCGGTGAAGCCGGGGATTACCGGCCTGGCGCAGGTGAAGCATCACTACGACCGGTCCATCGAGGATGTTCAGACGAAGCTCGCCTATGACCTGGAGTACGTGCGGCGGGCGTGTTTGATGTTGGATTTGCAGATTCTGGCGCTGACGGTGATCAAGGTCGTCGGCGGGCGCGGCGGCAGTTGCTGACTGACTGACCGGCGCGAATTGGCAGCGAGCGAGGAGTTGGACCGTGGGAAACCCAGCCGAGATCACCCACCTGCTGAGGCCGGGCGCGACACTAGGCGCCGCCTCCGGCCAGTGGCCTCGGCCCGTCCAAGTCGACGAGGCCTTTGGCGTACTGGCCGTGTGCAACCCCGGCTCGCTGGAAGACCGGCTCCGCAAGGCGGCACGAAGCCTCCGGCAGGACATGCGCTTCGCGCGGGCCTTCCCCGACGCGCTTGCGATACTCCGCGAGCGGCTCTACGACATTATCGTGGTTGCCAAGGTCAAGAACGGGATGCTGGCGCGCGATTTCGTGCGCGAGGTCCGCAGGATAAACAACGAGGCGGTGGTCGTGATCGCCGCTCCGTGCTCCGAATACGAGCAGTTGATCGAGGTGATGGTCGAGGGCGCGTATGACTTCCTGCCCGAAGACGCCGACGGCCATCAGCTCCGGCTGATGCTGGGCCGCGCCATGGAGCACTCGCGGCTTCGCCGCAGAAGCGGCGAGCTGGAGCGGGCGCTCGACACGCAGACGTCGTCGCTCCGACAGCGGCTCCAGGAGCTCGCTATGCTCAACGAAATGGCGCAGGACATGAGCTCCGTGCCCGACCTCGACGAGGTGCTGCGGCGGGCCCTGCGGCGCGCCCTGGAAGCATTCGAGTCCGAGTGTGGGTCGTTTCTCATCTTCGATCCCCGGACCGAGGAGCTGGTCGTCCGCGCCGCCGAAGGGCCGGGCGCGGAGGAGCTGATCGGACTCGGGCGGAAGCTCGGCGAAGGCATATCGGGAAAGGTGGCCCGCGAGCGGAGCCCGGTGCTGGTCGCCAACGTTGAAAAGGATTCGCGGTTCAAGTCCGACGCGTTAGGCCCCACGGGGGCGCGCCGCTATCGCTCCACGTCGTTCATCGCCGTGCCGCTCATTCACCACGGCCGGCTGCTGGGCGAGATGAACATCACGGAAAAACGCTCCGGGGAACCGTTCACCCCCGACGACCTCCGGCTGCTGTCGATCCTCGCCGGATACGTGGCCAGCGCCGTCAACGGCGCCCTTGCCGCCGAAGAGCTCAAGCGGGCCAACGAGGGCCTGACCCGAGAGATATGCTCGGCGCGAGGCGGCCTGCAGGCGACCGGCGAAAGGCTGACCCGGGCCAGAAGCCTGGCAGACGCGATTGTGAGCAGCCTTCCCGCCGCGGTGGCGGCGTTCGATCCCGACCTGACCGTCACGTTCGCCAACGACGCCGCCAAGGAGATGCTTGACCTGGCGCCGGGCGGCTCGCTCAAGGGACATCCCGCCCGCTCCGAGCTGGCCGACCTCGCGAATGCGGCGGTCGAGGTGATGGCGCGCGGCTCGACAAAGAGACTCGCATCCGGTTCGCTTCGAGCGGGCCGCGACGGCCGGCCTGCGGACGGATGCCTGAACGTGGTGATTGCGCCGCTTCGGCTCCCCGACGGGCGCATCTCCGGCGGCACGATTATCGCCACCCCGGACGACTGCCCCCTGATCCCGGTGAAGGAGACTTAGGGAGACCCGTGATGGGCAAAGCTCGCATTCTGGTCCTGGACGACGAAGAGATTGTCCTGCGCTCACTGGTGGCGTTCCTCAAGATCGAGGGCCACGAGGTATACGGCGTCGAGACCATCGCCGAGGCGACCGAAATCGTCAACACCCGGCCGCTCGACCTAGTCCTCTCCGACGTCTACATGCCCGATGGCACGGGCTTCAAGCTCCTCGAAACCGTCAGGAAGACGCACCCCAACCTCGCCTTCGTGCTGATCACCGGCTACGGGACGATCGAAGATGCCGTGCAGGCGATCCAGTGCGGCGCGACTAACTACATCACCAAGCCGCTGGTGGACAGCGAGATCCGGCTGGTGGTCGAGCAGACGCTCAGGCGGAACCAGTTGAAGGAAGAGACCGAGGCGCTCCGCGAAGTCGCACACCAGGAGTTCAACGTCGGCAGCATCCTGTGCCGGGACCCCGAAATGATGAAGGTGGTCAAGATGGTCCAGACCATCGCCGACACGCGGACCACCGTGCTGATCACCGGCGAGAGCGGCACCGGCAAGACCATGCTCGCCCGGGCGATGCACTTCAACTCGGCGTGGGCGGACGGCCCGTTCGTCGAGCTGTCGTGCGGCGCGCTCAGCGAGTCGCTCCTCGAGAGTGAGCTGTTCGGACACGAGGCCGGCGCGTTCACCGGCGCCGCCCACCGCAAGAAAGGCAAGTTCGAGGCGGCCGACGGGGGCACCATTTTCCTGGACGAGATCGCCACCGCCAGCCCCTCGCTTCAGGTCAAGCTGCTGCGGGTGATTCAGGATTCCTCCCTCGAGCGGGTGGGTGGGACCGAGACCATCCGCGTGAACGTCCGCATCATTCTTGCCACCAACGTCGACCTGGCCAGGGAAGTGGAACAGGGCCGGTTTCGCGAGGACCTGTACTACCGCATCAACGTCGTGCCGATCCCCGTGCCGCCGCTCCGCGAGCGCCGGGACGACATCCCTCTGCTGGTCGAACACTTCCTCGAGAAACACGCCGCCCGGCTGGACAAGCAGGTCACCGGCGTTACCCCGGCGGCGCTGGAGGCGCTGACCACGTATGACTGGCCCGGCAACGTGCGCGAGCTCGAGAACGTGGTCGAGCGCGGTGTCCTCCTGGCGGCCGGCGAAGAGATCGACTTCGCCGACCTGGCGCCGCAGGTCGCCCGCAGCTTCGCCGAGGCCCGTCCCAGTGCGCCCAAGACCGACGAGATCCGCCCCCTCAAGGAAGCCTTGGCGGGGCCGGAGCGCGAGATCATCCAGCGGGCGCTTGAATCGGCCGGCGGGAACCGCAACGTCGCGGCCAAATTGCTCGGAGTCAACCGGTCGACTCTGTTCAACAAGATGCGACGGCTCGACCTGATCGGGACGTGTCTGGATGGCTGAGCGAAACCGGTGAGGTCGCTGCGAACCAACACGGACAAACGCCGGCCGCGTCGCGGCCCCGCGCCGCGCGCGCTCTCCTTGTTCGGCTATCTTGGGCTGATCGGCGCTTGTCCGTGATAGCGGGAACGGGCTGCCTGCTCCTCCGCGCAGCGCGGCCCGTTCTCATTTCTTGGGTGGCCCGAACGCGCCCGCCGGAACCACCACCGGGTCGCACTGCCATCTCCCCCGCTTCGTCGATGTGACCAGCACGGTGATTTCCTTGGTGGGAGGTTTCAGGATGAACGTCTCTCTCGGCTCGCGGCCGGCCGCGAACACCCGGCGTCCCACGCTGTTGCCCTGGCTGTCGATCAGTTCAAACCTCTGCACGTAGTCGTCCGGCGTTGTCTTGTAGTTGACCACCGCTACGGTGATCTTGGGCCCGTCGAACGAGATGGCCACCTTGACGTCTTTCCACTTGCCCGGCTTCTCGCTCGTGTAAGTCTTGGGTTCCAGCCTCCTCCGTGCTGGCTTGCTGCAACTGCCGGTTACGGCCAGAACAGCGCACAACACCCACAGCCACTTGAAAGACTGGAACCTGTGCATGCCGGACCTCCTGTGAATTGAGCGAATCTGCCGCAGCTAGTATACAACCCCGACAACGCCTGCGGCAACCAAAATCCCCGTGCGAATCGCCGACACGCGGCTCGCCCGCATCCGGATGCTGCTTGACACGACCCCTGCCGGTGCTAACATCAAGTGAAGGCCCGGCGGGGAGGCGCGGAGTGAGCGCATGAGCGACTGCGTAGCCGCAGACACGAACAGAGGCGAGGTGCCAAGCGTCACGGTCGCCGAGGCGGCTCGCAGATGAGGACGCAAGCCACGCGGCTCATGGCCTTCGCCGCGCTGTGTTCCGGCGCCGCGGCGCACGCATCCGGCCTGGATGAATTCAAGATCAAACGGCAGCCGGTCTTCGCGTTCGTCCAGAAGCCGACGGTCACGCGCCGGGGCGACCGGGTCACGATCGCGTTCGCGTCGAAGGCATTCTGTGACGCGACGGTCGCCATCGAGGACGGGAACGGGAAGATCGTCCGTCACCTGGCGAGCGGCGTCCTGGGGGCGAACGCCCCGGCGCCGTTCCGGAAGAACAGCTTGACGCAAACCGTCGTCTGGGACGGCAAAGATGACCAGGGCAGGTACGTCGACGACAAGGAGAGTTGCACGGTACGCGTGTCGCTCGGCCTGAAGGCGCGGTTCGAGCGGACGTTGTTCTGGTCGCCAAAGAAGCGCTCGGGCGACCCCAAGGGCATCGGTAAGCAGCCCAGCCTGGCCGCCGCGGCGCCGGAAGGCGTCTATGTGTACGAGGGTTTCGGACACGACCACGTCCGCCTGTTTGACCACGACGGCAACTACGTCCGCACGGTCTATCCGTTCCCCGCGGCCGAACTGGGGCGGGTGAAGAATCTCAAGTGGCACACGTTCACGCAGGACGGCGCCCGCCTGCCGCTCCGGTGGGGCCTGGCGCAATCAACACTGCTGACCTCGGGCGACCTGAGCTACGGCAAGGGCTGGCCGACAGGCGGCGGCGCCCCCGCCGCCACGACCCTGTGCATCCACCGCGGTGAGCTGTTCCTTGTCAACCAGCGGGTCAACCGGCTGGCAATCGGCAACCGAACTGCCGGGCTGACGTCCGGCCCGCGCACGGGCATTCCGCTGCGAGTCAAGGACGCCGCCGCGAACAAGGAGTTCATCCGCAATTTCTACGTGGCTCCGCGCAGTTGTGCCGTCAGTCCCGACGGCAAGTGGCTTTACCTGACGGGCTTTAACTACCACGCATACTTCCGCACTCACGCCCTGCACGGTGTGGCGCGCGTCGCGCTGGGCAAGGACGGTGCCAAGCCGGAGCGGTTCGCCGGCGTGCTGAAGTCGGGCAAGGCGGGCGGGGCCGGCGAGGATCACGCCCACTTCCGCATGCCCAGCTCGGTGGCCTGCGACGCGAAGGGGCGCGTCTACGTGGCGGACTGGGGGAACGACCGCATCCAGGTCTTCTCGCCGCAGGCGAAGCGGCTCAAGACGATTCGGACCAGGCGGCCGGCGCGGATCCGCATCCATCCGAAGACGGGCGAGCTCTACATCTTCTCCTGGCCGATCAGTTGCAGCGCGGTGCGGCGGCAGGACACGGCGATTTCGGGCAGCCTCGCCGTGCTCGGGCCGTTCGAGGACCCGCGGGTCCGGTCGGCCTTTCCGCTGCCGCTCGAGAAGCGGCGGCTGGGGACGA
>Ga0114922_10007158_pt1 | contig 10223 bp, 10 predicted proteins | sample AartaG_FD_100975 | JGI IMG/M metagenome (GOLD analysis project Ga0114922, IMG submission 100975) | Deep subsurface microbial communities from Aarhus Bay to uncover new lineages of life (NeLLi) - Aarhus_00045 metaG | ecosystem: Environmental > Aquatic > Marine > Oceanic > Sediment | place...
GCATCGGGCTTCAATCCGGTGGTTCTCGACTCCACCTTCTGGTACGGCGAGGACATCGGCAATTTCCCCGCTCCCCTGTATATCATGGTTCCCGAGGAAGATACGGGCGCCCGGGTCGAGCTCTGGAACAAGGTCAAGGCCAGACCGTAAAGCGTAGAAACGAAAATCTATCGGCAGGTTCTGTTGTCATTGGACGGCAGAACCTGCCCGTTTTCCGGAATATAAACTTACTCTACGGCACACCCCGCCTCAGGAAGGGAGAATGAAAGCAGACAACGCAATCGACCTGGTAAATGTCACCAAGAAGTTCGACGAGGTAACCGCGGTTTCCGAGTTCACAGTTGAAATCAAGAAGGGGGAGTTCTTTTCCCTGCTCGGACCTTCGGGGTGCGGAAAGACCACCACCTTGCGCATGATCGCCGGACTGGAAGTACCGACGGAGGGGCGGATCCTTCTGGAGGGCGGTGATGTCAGCAGCACACCCGCCTACCGGCGCAATGTCAACACGGTGTTCCAGGACTACGCTCTCTTTCCCCATATGACGGTGCGCAAGAATATCTACTTCCCCCTCAAGATGAAGAAGATTCCCCCATCCGCAGCGCAGCCGCGAATCGAGAAAGTTTTGCGCCTGGTGAATATGGAGGGCTTCGGGAACCGACTGCCCCAGCAACTGTCCGGAGGACAACGGCAGCGCATCGCCCTGGCCCGCTCTCTGGTCAACGAGCCTGCGGCTCTGCTTCTGGACGAGCCCCTGGGGGCGTTGGATTTCAAGCTGCGGGTGGCCATGCAGAAGGTGCTCAAAGACATCCAGAGGAATGTGGGCATCACCTTTATCTACGTGACCCATGATCAATCGGAAGCCATGACCATGAGCGATCGGATCGCGGTGATGAAGGACGGTCTGGCCCACCAGATCGCCGCCCCGGATGAGATCTACAACAATCCATCCACCGCTTTTGTTGCCTCCTTTATCGGAGATATGAACTTCGTGCACGGCACGGTACTGGACAATGACGGTAAAGCCTGCGTACTCGATGTGGAAGGCCAAAAGGTCACAGCCAAGCGGGCTGTCAAATTGCGCAAGGGTGCCGAAGCCCTGGTGTGCGTCCGCACCGAGCGAGTCCAGGTGAATTCCCAAAGGAGCGTGGAGAACCGGGTATCCGCGGAGCTGTCCCGCATCGTCTATAGGGGCACTGATTACGAGGCCACCTGTCGGATCGGACAGGCGGAGCTGCGGGCGGTGGTGCAGGCTGTGGCCTGGGACGCCGCTCTGCGCGTCGGCGACACCGTGGAACTGGCCTGGAACGCCGAAGATGTGATCGTTTTTCCCCGGGAAGAGGAAAAAGACGTGATCAAATACAGTGTCGAGGCGATATGATGAAGCGCCGGATTTCAAAGGCCGGAGAGTTCATCAAGGGTGTTCCCATCGCCGTATGGCTGCTCGCCCTGGTGGCGATACCCCTGATCTTCACCTTCATCATGAGCTTCTACTCTTCCAGCGGTCTGGTGATAGACCGAACCCTGACACTGAAAAACTACAAGCTGTTTTTCACCGATTCTCTGTACCCCCGCATCCTGTTCAAGAGCATCCGACTGGCCTTGGCCATTTCCCTGCTTTCGATTGCAGCGGCCTTTCCCCTGGCCTACATGGTCAGCTTCAAGGTCCGGCGCGGACGCAACCTGCTGTTCATGCTCTGCATCATTCCCCTGTGGGTCAGCTATCTGGTGCGCATCATCGCCTGGCGGACGATACTGGGGAATCGAGGGGTGCTCAACTCCGCCCTGATGGCCCTGGGACTGATCAAGGAACCTCTGACCTTTTTCCTGTACAATCAATTTGCCATCGCCATTACCTTGACCTATATCTGCATTCCCTTCGTGTTCATCCCCGTGTATACGGCGTTGGAAAAAATACCCCGGAATCTTCTCGATGCCTCCAACGATCTCGGAGCCAACGAGCTGCGCACCCTCTTCAACGTGATCCTGCCGCTGGGTCTCCCGGGGCTGATCACCGGCTTTATCTTCTCCTTCATCATCGCTCTGGGGGATTACATCATTCCCCTGCAGTTGGGAGGGACCCAGGGGATCATGTTCGGAAACCTGGTCTGGAGCCAGTTCGGCTTCGCCTTCAATTGGCCCCTGGGAGCGGCTCTGGGCTTTATCCTGTTCATCATTGCGGTCACCATTCTGGGGCTCACCTCCAAGTTCGGTACTACCGAAGGGGGATTTCTCGGTGAGTAGCGGGACGCGAGGAGCCGTGCGTGGACGCGGAACCGGCCTGAAGATATACGGAACTTTGATCTTCCTTTTTCTCTACTTTCCCATGGTCATCGTGCTGCTGTTCAGCTTTAGCCCGACCCGCACCATCGTCGGCCTGTCGGGCTTGACCCTGAAGTGGTACCAGGAGCTGCTTCAGGACCCCGGGCTGCTGACCGCTTTCTGGCACACCGTGCTGGTCGGACTCTGTGCCGTGGCCATTGCCACGGTTTTCGGTACGGCGGGCGCCTTTTTCGTCACCCGCGTGGAGTTCCCCGGCAAGGGTGTTTTTCGGGCCTTGGTGATGCTCCCCTTTCTGCTCCCCGGTATCATCATGGGCCTGACCCTGCTGATATTCTTCAGAAATCTGAACGTGCCCCTGTCGATGTTCACGATCCTGATGGGGCATGTCTCATTCACCACCCCTCTGGTGATGTTCCAGGTATCCAGCCGGCTGCTGCGCATGGGACCGACCTACCGCTGGGCCGCCATGGATCTGGGCGCCAATCCGGTCCAGACCTTCTGGTACATCACTCTGCCCATGATCCGGACCGCCCTGATCGGGGCGGGCCTGCTGGCCTTTACCGTTTCCTTCGATGAAATCGTCATCTCCTATTTCCTGACCGGCACCTGGATGACTCTGCCCGTGTATATCTACGGGATGATGCGCTTCGGCCTGTCCCCGAAGGTGTATGCCATCTCCACCATCATCCTGATCCTGTCCCTGGTTCTGATCACCTTTATGGCCAGGTACACCGGCCGTTCCGCCGAAACCTACAGGGTGGGGAAGCGGGGCGGAGGGTGAGAGTATGAATCGGTATGGTTTCGAGCCGGATTTCGAGAATCTGAAGACCGTCTTGAAGGGCGGGCGGGGACACCGCGTCCCCAACGCCGAGTTGGTCATCGACAGGGAGATCAAGGAAACTTTTCTCAGGCGATCCGTTGAGTCAATCCCCGAGGAGATCGAGTTCCGCTACCAGGCGGGCTACGACTATGCCTGGTTGAGCGTCGGCATGATCGATCCTGCCGGAACGGTGAACAAAGAGTTTGTCCCGGATACCGAGGATAAGCACTTCGCCGGCAAGGATGCCCGGGTCTGGGCGGACGAGCACAGCGGGGTCATCCGGGAGGAGAAGGACCTGGACTCTCTGTCCTGGCCCGATCCCGCGACCCTGGATTACTCTCCGTTCTCCGAAGCGGCGGTTCATCTGAAGCCGGGGATGAAGGTGATCGCCGTGCTCGGCAAGATCTTCACCGCCGCCTGGGAACTGCTCGGCTTCGCACGTTTCTGCGAACTGGTGTACACCCAGCCGGAGTTCATCGATGCTTTGATCGAGCGTATCGGCACGGTACAGGTTGAGGTGTTCAAACGGCTCCTGGAGCGCGAAGAGGTGGGCGCCTTCTGGATCCCCGATGACATCGCCTTTCGTTCGGGCACTTTGCTCTCCCCGGATTGGCTGACGCAAAAGATCTTTCCCTACTACCGTCGGATGGCCGAAGCCTGCCGCCGGGCGGACAAACCGATCATCTACCACTCCGACGGGGATCTGACCACCATGATCGATACGATCGTCGAGACGGGATTTCACGCCCTGCACCCTATCGAGCCGGAATCAATGGACATTTATGCCTTGCGCCGGAGGGTCGGCAAGCGCATCTGTCTGGTGGGGAACATCTGCGTGAACACCCTCTCGATCGGCAGCCGGGAGGAGATCCGGGATCTGGTGCGGGATCGGATCGAGGGTTTGGGCTACGACGGCGCCTACTGCGTGGGCTCGAGCAACTCTGTGCCCAACTACGTGCCCTTCGAAAACTACCGGGTCATGCTGGAGACCAGCGCCGGGTTCGCCGTCCCACCGCCCGCTCGAGCCTAAACGGAGAACCAGGGCCGCACCGTCATCCCCTCCAGCTCCCAGCTGTCGTTCCCTCCGTAGACCAGCATAGGACGATCGGAGAATTCCCCGGCCAGCCGGCACCACCAGCCCAAAGCATCGAGCATATTCGGCGAAAATGTCTGTCCGGATTTGAGCTCCACGGGCAACAGTTCTGTCCCATCCTCGACAAGCAAATCCACCTCGTGGCCGCTTTGATCCCGCCAGAAGTAGATCGGAGGAGTTCGCCTGCTGTGCAGATAGGCCTTAGCTACTTCCGCGATAATATAGTTCTCGAACAGAGCGCCTCGCAGCGGGTGCGTTTCGAGCTGAGTGATGTCGCGAATCCGCAGCAAGTGGCAGGCCAAACCCGTATCATAGAAGTAAAGCTTGGGGCTCTTGATTAAGCGCTTGTTGAAGTTGCGGTGGTGAGGGGGCAGCAGCATAATGATGAAGCTGGTCTTCAAAACGGAGATCCAGCGCCGGGCCGTGTCTACCGAGATTCCGCAGTCTCCGGCCAGGCTGGAGAAGTTCAGCAGCTGCCCCACCCGGCCGGCGGTGATCATCAGGAAGCGCTCGAAGGTTTCCAGGTCGCCGACGTTAATCAGGGACCGGACGTCTCTCTCTATGTAGGTCTGCAGGTAATCAGCGAGCCACACCTCCGGGGGAATTCCCCGATCATGAATACGCGGATAAAAACCGGTCCGCACACAGGGCCAAAGATCCAGATGCGTACTTTGATTGCCGAAAAGTTCCCGAGATGCTGAAGCTTCATTCGGGGTGTCCCCCTCCAGCTCGGCCCGAGAGAACGGCAGGAGGTGCAGGACGCCGCAGCGACCGGCAAGCGTTTGGGAGAGTTCCTTCATCAGCAGAAAGTTGTGAGACCCGGTCAGGATGAAGCGGCCCGGTGTGTCATCCAGATCTACCGCGGTTTGAATATATGAGAAGATATCCGGTACCCTTTGTACCTCATCAAGGATAACCGGGCGCTGGAATCGATTCAGGAATCCCCGCGGATCTTCTTTGGCGAGCAGGCGAAGTTCGGTTTCCTCCAAACTCACGTAATCGTGTTCCGGAAAGGCTGCCTTGGCCAGGACGGTCTTTCCGGACTGCCGCGGCCCGGTAAGAGTGACTACCGGATAATAGCCGGCATCCCGGTGCAGATAGGGTTCAAGGAACCGTTTGATCATGTTGTTAATTTACGATTCAATCGTCAATTTGTCAAGATCTCTATTACTGTTTACTGCATCCCCATGGAACGAATGCTTGCAGGATTCGGGTAAGGCGGCCTATAGTAACGGTGCTGGGAACGGCGAGATCTTCTTGAGTACATGAAGGAGTTGGGATATGGGCGGATATCTATTGGGCTATGACGTGGGCAGCTCTTCCATCAAGGCGACCCTTCTCTCGATCGATAGTGGAACCGCAGTCGCCTCGGCTGCTTCCCCCGAACGAGAGCTGGAGATTCAGGCTCCCCGGCCCGGCTGGGCCGAGCAGGACCCGGAGCTGTGGTGGAAGCACCTCGAGCAAGCAACCGCACAGATCGTCTCCACCGGAGTGAGGTTGACCGATGTCGAGGCCGTCGGGATTTCCTACCAGATGCACGGCCTGGTCTGCGTGGACCGATCGGGGAAGGTTCTTCGTCCGGCTATCATCTGGTGCGACAGTCGGGCAGTGGAGATAGGCGACAAAGCCTTCGCAGCACTGGGACCCGAGCGCTGTCTCAAGAATCTTCTGAACTCGCCGGGAAACTTCACCGCCTCCAAGTTGGCCTGGGTCCGGGAGAATCAGCCGGAGATTTTCAAAAAGATCGACAGGATCCTGCTCCCCGGAGATTATATCGCCTATCGATTGACCGATCGGCTCAATACCACGCCCTCCGGGCTCTCCGAAGGTATTCTCTGGAACTTCCCGGAGGGTGGCTTGGCCGCTTTCCTGCTGCAGCACTACGGGATTCCCGAAAACCTGATCGCACCGGTGGTAGCTAACTTCGCTCTACAGGGCGGAGTAACCGCGGAGGCTGCAGGCCGGCTGGGACTGAAACCGGGGATTCCGGTCGCCTACCGAGGGGGGGACCAGCCCAACAACGCTCTTTCCCTCAAGGTTCTCCATCCCGGTGAGGTAGCGGCCACTGCGGGGACCTCAGGCGTGGTGTACGGAGTGGGAGACAAGGCGGTCTACGATTCCGCCTCCAGGGTCAACACCTTCGTCCATGTCAGCCACTCTGAAGCGGCCTTTCGCTACGGCACCCTTCTCTGTGTGAATGGAACGGGTATACTCAACAGCTGGCTCAAGCACAACCTGATGACCCTCCAGGGAAGCAACACCTCCTACGATCAGATGAACGTGCTTGCCTCTTCGGTACCGGTCGGAGCCGACGGACTCGTCGTTCTTCCCTACGGCAACGGAGCGGAGCGGACACTGGAAAACAAGACTATCGGCGCTTCGATCCGTGGCCTCGATTTGAACAGGCATGGCCGGGCGCATCTGCTGCGGGCCGCCCAGGAGGGGATCGTCTTCGCCCTGCGTTACGGGCTGGAGATCATGGAGGGCATGGGCTTGAGTATCGACAGGGTACGGGCCGGAGCGGCCAACATGTTTCTCAGCCCCCTGTTTGCCGAGGCTTTTGCTACCATATCCGGCGTGTCGGTGGAGCTGTACGACACCGACGGATCCCAGGGGGCCGCCCGGGGAGCCGGGATCGGAGCGGGTATCTTCAGCCTGGATAGTGCCTTCGAGGGGTTGGAACGGGTGCGGGTCATAGAGCCGAATTCGGACCTCGCTGATCCGTACCGGGATGCCTACCGGCGCTGGCTGAAGGAGCTTCAATGGGCTCTCGAAGCCCGGGAGCGACCGATACGGTAGGCAGCCGGGAACCGGCCGCCAGGCGCCAACGCTGTCCTGCTGACGGCATGAGTAAAGTCGGCACGATCCCACTTTTCTCATGAGTAATGTCTGGTTATACTGATATTAGTCATGAATGCGATTCCCCGTTATCAGAGGAGGAGACTCCCTCCAGGGTCGCTACCACTATTACCACCTGCATCCCCTCTCACCCCATGAAATCAGCAAAGAACCCGACCGCAGCGATGTGGAGCAGCTGCTGAAGTTCGGAGGATTTCCCGAGCCATTTCTTAGAGCGGAAGAACGAGCCTGGCGGCGGTGGCAGCGTGAGCGGCTGACCCGCGTGATCTACGACGATATCCGAGATCTCGAAAATGTCAGGGAAATAAGTTTGATTGAACTGCTCATGGAAGAGTTGCCCGACCGGATCGGATCTCCGCTGTCGGTAAGAAATCTGCGGGATACGCTTCAGGTGGCTCACGATACGGTGGAAAGATGGCTCGCGATTCTTGAACGGGTATATCTCTGTTTCCGAATACCACCGTTCGGCGCTCCCCGGATTCGAGCCGTCAAGAAAGAACAGAAGCTTTACCTTACAGACTGGTCTCGGGTTTCCTCTCCCGGGGAGCGGGGCATCAGTCCGGCTATATCCTACTTCCGCGAACGAACCGGGATTCCCCGTTTCTAACAGGTTCATCTAGGGACAAAGGATTGGGGCGATGCCGAAAGGAATGTCCGGGTACTGCCCTATCACGTTTTCTGCAAAGAGCTCGCTCTGCCGTGATTCCATGGAACATTTTGTTCGCAGAACACTTGGATGGAGCCGAACCGGCCCGGTTTGGTGGGGAACCTCCTACGGTACAGGACTAAACCCGCGGCCTGTGCAGGCGATTCACCGTCTCCAGACGTATCGTCGGCTCGAAGGGCTTCCTGAGGAAAGCTTCGGGACCGTGGCCGTAATGCGCCTTGAAGTCCTCGTCGGAGAAGCCGATGCCGAGCCTCTCGGAAACGCTGGTCAACACGATGATCGGAATCTCCCCGAGCGCGGGGTGCGGGGTCGCTGCGCAGTTGTTCATAGGTAGTCAGCCCATCTTGCCGGGGCATGAGCATGTCCAGGATTACCAGATCGGGTACATCCTGCCTGGCTTGCTCGATCCCCGACAGGCCGTTGTCGGCGCTGTGCACCTCCCAACCGGCATCTTCCATGACCATGGTGACGCTGGCCACCAGGTCGGCGTCGCCGTCGATCACCAGCAGATTGGGCTTCTCAGACATGTGGTTTCCTCCAAACTCGACGGAAGTACTGGTCGTTTATGCAGCTGTCAGTCGGCCAGTGATAAGAAAACGAATATTTTTACGCAAGGACTAAAAGACAAAAATCTGAGAAAAATCGAGAATACAGTCTCGATTTCTATGTCCCAGGGAAAATTTATACTTGTCACGTCCCGGGCTGCACTCTATCATTGACCGACTTCTAATTTAGTGCAGCGGAGGAAGAGATGGCGAAAAGATTCTGATCGTGGACGATGACTATGACTTTGTAACAGCCACTAAAACGGTGGTTGAAGCGAATGGATACGTGACAGAAACGGCTGGCAACGGGGACGAAGGTGTAGAGAAAGCAAAGATAGGCAAACCCGACCTGATCGTGCTCGACGTCATGATGCCGGGTACCGACGGTTGGGAAGCCTGCGAGATTCTTAAGAGCTCACCGGAAACCGAGGATATCCCGATCGTTATGCTTACTGCGGTGGCCTCCAATGTCAAGCAGACGGGGTATTCCCATCAGAGCGGCAAGCAGACCAGCGCGGACGACTACCTTCCCAAGCCGGTGGAGCTCCCGGATCTGCTCGCTCGGATCAAACGACTCCTGCAGTAACTCCGGAGGGTGGTTCTGCAAAAAGTACCCTGAGGTATGCTCAGTTGCTCCCGTCAATTTGAGATTGCGATAGAAAAGCTGGACAATTAAACAGAGTTGATATTGTTCAAGTTTCCACATATGGACACTCGGGGTTAGTGCCTCCTTTTCCTCCGTCGTCTATGTATTCACAACCCAATAGCATAAAAAATTCAGTGTCCTTGTGATCCCGTGCAAAGTCATTCCCTTCGATGTATAAGGCTTTTCCGCTTCTTAGGAACGAAGTAAGTCGACTTAGCTCGACCGAGCTAACCACGCCCGCAGGCGTTAATTCGTCTCACCCTTCCTCAAGAAAGGCCATTCCGAGGATAACGAAAACCATATCGTATGCCGAAAGATCCTCGGGTAACTCCTCAACCACCGTGCAAGTATATCCATTTTGGGTGATAGTCTGCTGCAAGCCGTACTCACATCCTACACGCTCTGGCCTAGCGCCCTTTTCAGGATTGGGGAATTCTGATGAACCAGAGTGCTTCCACAAGAGTACATTTTTCGCGCTGCAGGGAAGAATGAAAAAGAACAGAAAGATCAATACCGCACCTGCGATTCGGTTCAACCTTGCCATATCGCATCCTTTTGATCTTGCTATATCCGTATAACGATCCTTAAACGGCTCAATAAAAAGGGCTGCCCGTCGATAAGGCAGCCCTCGGATTCGCCATGCTCACCATGTAACTACGGAGCGCAGTCTCAGCTGGTGTACTTCCTCGATCGTCGGGCCATGACAAGGATCATCACGGCCAGGGGAAGCACCGCAAGAATCAGGGAGATGATTCCGATCCGGGAGGGCGTGATAATCCGAATCTGCCGCTCACTGGAGGGTAGATACCGGCCGTCTTTATCCTGAACGCGAACGTGGACCACTCTCTGATCCTGTGATATCGGTACGTGGAAAGCCTGCAGCGAAGGTTCCCGGTCCTTATGCTTTCCCTCCGGGTCGAATGGTACGATCTGGTAGCCCAGAGCCGCGCCTTTGACCTGTTCCACGTAGAAAGGTTCCTCGAGCACCATCTGCGCTTCCGATGAGCGGCGGGCGATCTCCACCCGGGCCTTGGGCACCTGCTGGATCCTCACCCATTTCATCAGCGTCGGGTTGCCCTTGGCATCGTTTTTCCTCATCTTCTCGTAGAAAAGATCGTTGTACTCCTGCTGATAGAAAGGCCTGACGTACAGGTCCGTAGAACCATCGATGTACAGAACGGAAACGCGAGTCTTGCAGTCCACCGGCCGGGTCCACTTGTCTCCAGGGATTACCGCCAGCCCGATCACATCGATCCAGCGCTTTTCGAAGGCCACGATTCGGCGCCCCCATCCTTCCATAACTAGTCCGTCCA
>Ga0114922_10007159_pt1 | contig 10223 bp, 9 predicted proteins | sample AartaG_FD_100975 | JGI IMG/M metagenome (GOLD analysis project Ga0114922, IMG submission 100975) | Deep subsurface microbial communities from Aarhus Bay to uncover new lineages of life (NeLLi) - Aarhus_00045 metaG | ecosystem: Environmental > Aquatic > Marine > Oceanic > Sediment | place: Aarhus...
ACAGTAGATCAACTAAAAAGACTTATTGCTAATCGAAACAGTTTTAAACAAAGAGTGTTTAAATCATGACCCCGGTTGGCCCAACCCTATATTTAATATTAAATATTAATAGGGAGTACCATTGAGGGGTTGTAATATATTAATCTAAAGACATGAAAGAGACAATAGAATTAACTAATAATAAAGCAAGTAATAAAAAAAAGATAAAGAATTAAGAAGTGGCTTAATGCGGCACGCGCCGCTGGCGAAACCCTGCGGGTTTATCCCTGTAGCTAGTGGAACAAAATATAAACTAGAGAAAAGACGAAAGGAGATGTAGATGTATTCAAATGGAGAAGACTTAAAATGGTTCAACTACACGTTTATGACATACAAGGACAAGTCCTATGGTACAGATGGTTATTTTCGACTATCTGGATCTACAAGCACATCCAACTACCAAAACTTCAACACCTTTAAAATCCAACTAGCAATTTCAAATAAAGTTCAAAAGATGTGCTCTTTAGGACTACCCGAACTAATAGATCTAACTTCAGCTTTTGATAAAGTTTTAGAATCATTCAAAGCGAATGGATTTAGCGAGTCTGAAGTCGAAAGAAAAGTAGGTAAGAGTATAAGTCTAATATTCAAATTTTTTATAGATCCAAATTCAAAAGAACTATTAGTCCGAGTTGAATTGTATTCAAATGATTCTGATTTTACTCGAGTAATTATACCACTTCAATTTGAGTTCATAGCATTATCAAAAATATTAAGACAATCTATAGACAATGCTTTTGCAACAGGAGTTCAATTTGTTACAAATTCTATAAACTCAATTCATTTAGAGCAAATCCCAAATCTATTAAAGAGTCTACCATCTGGGATTGTATCTAAGATTCCCGCGAACGAAGAACCAGTCAGTGAGGACGTCGTAAAGGGTGCCGCTGAGACTGCTGTAACAATTGACGATCTAGATAAATTCATGGGACCAAATATGGAAAACGTGAAGATGCCGGATGAAATTGTTAAAGCAATGGGGCATGAGCAAAAAATTGAGATTAAAAGTGATTATGTTGAAAAGATATTAAAAAATGATTTGACTACTCTTGAAACATTTTTGAATAATATAACTTTAAGTTCATCACCAGTTCAAATGTTTGCTAAGGAAGTATCTGTATTAGGTGATGATTTTAAACCCTTATCAGGGATTACAGAGAATGAAAAGAAATCATTACTCTATATGTCCAAACTATACTTTTCAATCTCCCACACCAGTTATATGAGTCATAGGGTACCACTCCCTCATGCAACACCAATATTTAAATACAAAGCAAAAGATTTCACAGATACAAATTTAGAATTAGCATATGATCTATTATTGATCAGTTTATATGTAAGAGCTGTTCGTAGAAAACTCGAAAACAGCGATTCAGATGCTATGACAAATTGTTCACTATTTCACATTCAAATGAGATGTTTTGTGGATCCATTTATTTTTAGTTTTCTTGATGGAATTGAACCGGATAGATTACATGCTATTTGTGTTCAGAGATTTAGATCATATGATGAGATTGGTTTCTTTAATTCATACAAAAAGAGATTAGAAGATAATGATTGTGCTGTAATCAAAGAGGATGATATTCTTGAAGCTATTGTTGAAGTAACAACAAAAGTACTTAAGAAAACTCCATATATTCTTGAAGTTCATGAAAGTTCGATTGAAAAGAATTCTCTAAGATTACCCACTGAGAATAATTTTACTTTAGAACAAATTACAAATGAGATTATCCCGTTAGAGTTATCAGAAAAAATGGGTAAAGATATAAAAGATCAGGAAGTGATAGACGAATTGAAATCAAAATATCCCATTTCAGATGAAATTCTCAACTTTTTTAAACAGAGTAAGAAGAAAGTGAATGTGTCTAAAGTAGATAAGATTTCTAATCTGCATAGATTATGTAGTCATTTCGATGATGAAATACCAGAACAACATAAAGAATCATTCTTATCGTTCATTAAAGATCTTGGAGAGAAGAATTTTAACTTTTTATCAACTACTTTCCCCTTGAATGAATTTGGAGAAAATATCATCAAAGCTCTCTATGTTTGGGATCCTGAAAATAATTCAAACATAAGAACTAACTATAGACATTTCTTTATGAAAGTTGAAGAAGAAATGATGGGTAAAGATCTCATTATAGCTAAACTTGGAGAAGATGCATTTAAAGATAATAGCGAAGACGGATGGGGTGATCTTCTGTCGAATGGAGCTTAATACGAATGTCATTAAAATTGGGAAAACAATTTGACCGAAATTATAATATGAGAATATCCTTTCAAAGAGGATATTACGACATAGGTATATTTTATAATAAACAGTCCACATTCCTACTATTCAGTGTTGATCAAAACAGTAGAGGTGATGGTTCTGGTGCTAAGATAAATATGTTTAAGAATTTAGAATCGTCTAAATTCTGTGAAACATTTTTAGAACTTCATAATTATAGAAAGAATACTCTTGATATTTTAAATCAGTTTAAGTGTATTAAACCAGAATATTATCATGAGATTTCATTTGTTTTTAATGAAACAATCAATCTAGCAAAGATTGAAATAAATGATAAAGTATTGTTTGATTGTTTAAATATTTATGGTTTCACTCTCAGTTCGTATATAAATGAATTTATTTTTATATTAACTGAACGGCAAAATATAGCAAAAAGATTTGGAAAGAAAATTGTAAGAACCAGCGGACTTCAAATAGCTACGGGTCAGTCATTGGATATGTTAAATGATTATCATCTTGAAAGTCGTGTATCTGGAAAAGCTGGTTTAGAATATAAATCACCAACATCAGATATTATAAAGTTGGAGGACGCTACAAATGAGGGAGATAACGGTTAGGAAAAAAGAAAATATACAAGAAATAGGTTTAATAACAGCAGTTTTGTTAATAAATTTTATAAAAGATTTGATATTGTTTCTTATAATGACAGCTCAAATATATCTGTTTTCAAAAGAAGCTAAATTATGGAGTAACCGATTGACAAAGTTATTAAATGAGGAACCAAAATTTAAAGGGAAATGGAAAGTGTGGGTTGTCGAATTTCCAGGTAATAGTGAGATGGTTAATGCATTTTCGCTTGGTATAGGATCAAAGCATGTATTTATAACTAAACCATTAGTTAAGATGTTAACCGACAGAGAAATTATGGCAGTACTATTACATGAAGCAGCCCATTCAGTTGGACTTCATATGATTCAACAAACGGCAGGACATTATGGATTTTTAACTATCTGTGTACAACTCTTTATGAAATATGGGTTTGGTGTATATATGGCACTTCCATCTTTTTTGAGTTATATAATGATAGTAGTGTTCTTTGGATTAGCACCACAAATTTTGACTGCCAGAACTCTTGGGAGATGGCATGAACGAGTTGGTGATAGTTATGCTGTTAAACATGGATATGGTAAAGAGTTAATTTCTGCTCTTAGAAAAATGACAAAACATATGATGAAGGAATGTACTACAAAGTTTTGTAAAAAGATGATGGATATTCTACATGCTATAGACGCTCATCCTCCACTCAAACAACGAGTAAAAGAAATAATGGGAGAGATAGCAAAAATTAAAGCAGGGGCAAAAGTAAAAGCTAGTCAAATTACAGCGATTGTTAAAAAAGCTTTTAAAAGTATGATGCCAAAAGAGGAAAACTAAATGGGAGAAAACCCACCAGGAATCCCAGAAGATAATCCAGATCGTTATATGTATTTTTTCATTCATAACGTATTTGCTAACTTCTTTAAGGATTCATTAGATTATTTTGCTGGTCACTTGTATCCGAGATTTGAACATAGAGTGGTTGCAACGTATGATAAAGCAGTTGAGTATCTCGTAAAGAAATGTCAATATGATGGTAGAGAAGTTGATCAACCCATGTTGCCAGCATTAATTCTAAATCCGTCAGGAGAATTTGATCTTGCTGATGCAATCGCCGGTGGTAAGCAAACATGGAGATTTCCCAATCTAGATCCAGGATTAGCAACCAGATTATTTGTACCGGTTTATCTAGATTCAAATGTAAAGGTTAATGTTGGGTTTATAAGATTACAGGGAGATATTGAACTATTAATGTTGTTAAATAGTTTCTATGAATACTGTGATTTAAGAATGTTATTTATTCAAATGTTTGCCGGATTTGAAAGATGGATCTATCCTCAGTACTTTTCAACGTTTATTATATTACCTCCGGAATTAATTAACTGGCAATATAGTAATCCTTATACTGGAGAAAAATATAAATTGAATTGGGAGTCTGCTGGAGCATATGAAGAATTAGTTAGAACTACTGCCAAAAATGAATTGGTGTTACCTTGTAGTATTAAACCAATTTACAAACTAACAGGATTCAGTGATGTAAGTCAAAGATATGGTGGTACAGATAAACTAGCAGATTGGAGATTGGGTGCTACTATTCATTATGAAATTGAAGTTCCTGCTTGGTTGATGATTACTTCAGATTTCTTACCTGAAAAGGTTGAGATGCAAATTAAAGCTGGATCTGCATATTCAGAGTATGATTATGCCATTCCAGAAGGTAGATGGTATGATGAAAAGAAACAAGACTTTGCTTGTTTGGATGGAACAACAAGCGTAGATTATGATTGTATTACAGGAGATACAACCTGTATAACTACTACACAAATAGAATATCAATTCAATACAAGATACTTCCACGTTGTAAGTCAAGCAGAAGCAGATTCAGAAACAAATGTTGATATTGCAATGCCAGAACCCATATTGGATAAACGTCGTTTGATTGTAAATAGTCAATACGGTCCTATGGACTATGGAGATCATTATACGTTATCAGATGATGGATGGACTTTAACAATTAATGTGCCTGCAGTTAATTTAGATGTAAACCAAATTATAGAGTTGTACGTCTACAAAGAGGAGTATAAATCACCATGATTGATGAATATCTAAACTATATACAAGAGGAAACATTTGAAACCGAACCTGCTGAAAAATCAAAAACAGTTAAGAATAGTACGAGAATTAGAAAAAAAGGTAATAGGCATGAAGTTAATATAGATGCTGATCTTGGTTCGATTGAAGCGAGTGTTGGTACAAAAGATTTAGATGAAGCATTAATTGGTGACGAAGATGATGTTGAATATCGTTTAGATGTTTCTGCTGGAATTATAATGAAGATTGATGAAAATAATAGACAACAGGTTCTATTAATTCAGAGAGCAGAAGATGATCATTGGCCAAATGTTTGGGAGTTTCCTAGAGGGAAATGTGATAAACCGATTGGAGAAAGTTTATTCCATTGCGCATCCAGAGAAATAAAAGAAGAAACTGGGCTTGATATTATACCTGTATCAAGGATTGACACATATGAATACCTTGCAGATCATGGAAAACGAAAGACTACTTGTCATGTGTTTTTATGTAAAATGAAAGATCCCAATCAAAGAATAAAACTTTCAAAAGAACATCAAGATTATCAATGGGTTGGAGAAGTTGGTGAAGTTGAAATGATGTTGATGCCGGATCAAAAGAAAGTTCTTCAGAAGTTCTTGAATAGAGATCGATCAATAGTTTCATATCCAGATGATGGAAAAATGCAGCAGGTTGAGGAATATCTTGTTTATCTTGATGAATCCAAATGGAAAAGATTATTAGCAGCAGGAAAACTTACAAAGGATAATATATTAAAAATACAAAAATTTAAGGGTGGTGCAGATCCTCTATATGTTAAACAATTATTAAAACAAGGAAAACGACACCAAGCTGATGCATATCTTAAAAAGAAAGGGATAGTTAAACCATCTAAAGTATGGTTAGCTGGAGTTGAAAGAGGAACACAAAATATTCTGAAAAGATATAAAGTTAAAGTGAAAAATAAATTTTTTGGTGCTCCTATTGATACACTTGATGCCAAGGTTGTTACCAAAAGATTTACTAACAAACCAGTGGTTTATGCTGCATCTACTAAGGGAGTACCAAGAAAGACGAAAGCACACAGAACTTTAATTAAACGCCATGAAGCTGATGAAGTTAGAACTGGTAAACGGTTAGCTGGGAAACATTATGGGGATTTACGATATAAAACAGATTTAAGAAGTACCGCTACAACATCCCACTGGTCGGATGAAGTTTTAAGAAAAGAAAGGGAATTGGTCAGAACAGCTTCTGCTTTATATGGAAGAAAGGGCGGTGGGCCACAAATGGAAAAGTTGAGAAAGATGACTGGTGAATATAAAAGTTTAATAAAAAGTAGGAAACAAATTGCAAAGTATGATAAAAAGAAATTAAAAGAATTAGAAAATGAGATAAGATCATATAAAGTATCTATACTAACACTAATAAAAAGTTATATTCCAATCTTAAATAAGAGACTACCTGACAAACAAAGAAGAGCAACTATGAGTAGAAAATTACATAAGATGGGATTACCTACTTTAAGACAGGCAGGTATTTAATGATATCCCTAAAACTAAAAATAAAAGAAAAAGGATTAATGATTGAGATTCCTGGTATGGGACCTGTTCGTAGCCCAGCAGATATTGATATTTCAAATATAGATATAAATCTTGTTATTGCCGTACTTAGAAGATCGGGTATTAATAACTATAATATAGTATCCGTTACTGAGGACGGAATTGAGAAAACAATTTCAGTTCCCCAAGAACTTAAGAAAAAAGTTAAAGACAAATACCCAACTGATACTTCAGTTGATAAGAGATTTGACAGGTTAGAGAGTATGATGGTTAATCTTTTAAATCGAAAATTTGAAAGTAAGACACACTTAAGTGAAGAACAAATTACTAATAAACTTGATAGACTAGAGACATTAACTCAGTCTATTGTAAATGGTCAAAAACACACAGTAGTACATACAAATAAATCAGATGAACCTGTGATTGAAGAAATGGATACTATGTTCATTCCAGATATTGATTTAGATGGGATGTCAATGAAAGGTTCAAGTCGAAAGATAATTGAAGTAAATGAAGACAATTTAGATGAGGCTGCTGATTTATTGTCTTCTATTACTAGGAAGGAGAAATAAATGGGTAACCCTGATGAGCAAGCACAAGCACCAGTAGAAACTGTGAATAAGGAAAAAGCAAAAAAGAGGGGAGCGCCTCTTTGTATTGGTTTAGATGTCGGAACTATGCATTTGGCGTGTGCAAGATCTGATACCGATGAAGTCAAAATTACCAGAAATGTTTTTATGCCGATTGATACCGATGATGTTCATATTTCGGAATTAAGCGATATTAGTTATGTTGAGGGAGCTGATGGAGAAGTATATATTATCGGGTCTGATGCTTTCAAGTATGCAAACATATTCGGGCAAGAAGTATCAAGACCAATGGAAAAAGGTCTTATATCATCCAAGGAAATTGCAGCCATTGATGTTTTAACATTAATGATAAAAGATTTGATTGGTAACGTAAAAGGACGGGATACCTATTGTTGCTATTCAATACCTGCTGAAGCAATAGATGAAGGTCGCTCAGTAACTTATCATGAAAGAGTATGGGGAAGTATTCTAAAAAGATTGGGAATCAACTATACTTCTGTTAATGAAGCAATGGCAATCATCTACTCAGAATGTGCTGCAGAAAAATTTAGCGGAATCGGAATAAGTTTTGGAGCTGGTATGGCAAATGTTGCTGTTGCATATAAAGGTATTGAAGCATTAACATTTTCAACTGCTAGAGCGGGAGATTGGATTGATAGATTAACTGCAGAATCTGTAGGAATGATCGCAAATAGAGTTACAAATTTAAAAGAAAAGTATATGAAATTGGCGGGTGAAGTTAAAATTAAGAACAAAAAAACAAGGAGAATTCTTGAAAGTTTATACTATCACCACGAAGCATTAATCAGTTATACAGTTAAGAAAATTATTAAAGAGTTTGATGATAAAGTTGATATTGAAGTTGACGAAGCACTTCCAATTATTGTATCGGGTGGAACTAGTATGCCAGAGGGATTTGTTGAATTATTTAAAACTGTAATTTCAGAATATGAATTACCATTTGAAGTTTCAGAGATTCGAAAAGCAAAAAATCCTTTAACCGCAGTTGCAAATGGTTTATTAATTAGAAATATGTCTGATGTAAAAGGCATGAAATAATATTTTAAGGTGAGGAATATATGATTGATGATGTTTTTAATTACTTACTAGAAGACAAATATTCCGAACGTGCTCGTGAGAAGAAAAGAAAAACGATTGATGATAATATCGAAAGAGCAATGAGACAACGAATCAGAAAGATACCAAAGAGAAAATTACTTTCGTCTAAGATTAGACATCAAGCAGATACCACACATGAATTAACATTAGCATTAAGATCAATTAAGAAAGTTCAATCTCAAATATCAACGTTGAGAAAATTGAAAAGTTCTCTTGGAATTGCTGGTTTTCTATTAGCATCTGGTTCTCTTGTTTATCATAAGTATTTAGAGAAAGCTGCTAGAGAGTGTAAAAAAGAGTCTAATAAGAAGAAATGTATGGATGAGTATAGAATGAAAGCAAGAAAGAATCAACTTAGTTTATTAACCAGCAAGAAGTCTAAATGTTCTCAAACAGATCGACCGAAAATATGTAAAAAGAAAATCGACGAAAAGATTAAGAGTTTGAAAAAACAAATAAAAGATGCCAAAAAGAGGAAGTAATATGTTATTAGACGATTACTTACAAGAGTTAGAACTTGGAAAAGGGAAAGATGTTGCGAAAGTTTACGGTCGAACTAGAGGAAAAGCAAGAAAGAAATTTGTAAAAGATATTAATAAAGCTGATAAAAAAATAAAGAAAGCAGCAAGAGTACAGAAAAAAATTGACAAAAGACTGCGATATTCTAAACAACATATTGCTCCAGAGTTAAAACAAAGGCAACTTGACAAAGCATCTAAATTACATAAAAAACAGGCACGCCTAACTAAACAAGGCGAGAGAATATATAGCAAAACTACAAGCAAGAAAAATATCAAAAGAGTTTTATCTAAAAAGAGACCCCAAATTGGAAGAGTTGCATCATTGAAAAAATGGGGTAAACTTGGCGTTGCTGTTGGAGCAGTTGCTGGAGCTGGATACGCAGGAAAAGAAACATATAAGAGGATTAAAGACAGGAGGAACGAAGGAATGTCTATATCTATAAATGAGTTACGAGATGAGATTATTTACGAGATTCTTGACGAAGGCGGAATCTTAAGAATGGCAGCAAAATTAACTAGAACTGGGAAAGGAGCTACCAGTGCAGCAGGTATTGCTTCGAAAGGTGGGAAACTTGCCAGATATGGAAAAGCTATGGGTCCTCTTGGTCTTGCTTTTGATATTATGTTTATTTTTGAGTTGGGTGCTATGGCATACCGCAGATTTTTCTCTAAAGCTTCAAAAGCATGTAAAGGCTCACCTGATAGAAAGACCTGCTATCGTAGATATAAAGTTGGAGCCAAAGAAGTACAAGTCAAAACATTAAAATCAAAAATTGGAATGTGTTCCAAACATAAAACACCTGATAAATGTAAAGCAAGAGTTATGAAAAAAATAAACAATTTACAGTCAGATATTAAATTTTTAAGACAGGAGCTATAATATGAAAACAACATTACCTCCACTATATAAAGAAGGGTTTGAAGTATTTTCTCGAGAAAAGAAAGCAGAAAATATGGTTGATTATCTTCTAGATATGTGCGGTTCTCCACATCACAGAAAAAACATAGAAGAAGCATCTGCTGATAGTGGAACATTCAGTTTAAATAACAGACCATATGATCATCCTCGCCAGATTAGGATTAGACCAATTGTGGATATTGATATAATTGAAGATGAACGAGATGTTATGGAATGTGACGATTATGAAACAGAACCAGAAGATGAAGCACCAGAAGGATTTGATGGAGCTGACATTGATGATGGAGAAGAACACCCTGCAACAGAAAAGAATCCACAAAAAGTGAAGAATGCTATAAACAATGTACCTAATCAAAATGCACCAGCTCTTTTACACGCAGTAAAGAAAGATTTGATGGAGTCAGGATATAAAGAATATTTTAAATTACAGCTTAATAGATTTGGAGTAACTTCTCCATCTCAACTATCCGGTGATGCTAAGAAAAAATTCTTTAATACTGTAAATAAAGGATGGAAAGCAAAGAATGAATCCGTTATGTCTGAACGTGGAATGACGCTTGCCAAAAAAATGATAAA
>Ga0114922_10007160_pt1 | contig 10223 bp, 5 predicted proteins | sample AartaG_FD_100975 | JGI IMG/M metagenome (GOLD analysis project Ga0114922, IMG submission 100975) | Deep subsurface microbial communities from Aarhus Bay to uncover new lineages of life (NeLLi) - Aarhus_00045 metaG | ecosystem: Environmental > Aquatic > Marine > Oceanic > Sediment | place: Aarhus...
GACTGGGGGACTGGGACGGAATGGAGACAGAAACAGCCTCGGCGCTGCTGCTAGCCCCGGATGCTTGCGAGCCGCACTACTGGCATGCGAGAGCGCTCCTCCATGTCGGTCGGAGTCCTGAAGCGAAGGCCGAGCTTGCGGCGCTCCCCGGCCCAGCGCGGCCAGCGCACGAACGTCTCTTGGCGATTGCGGCGCTGGCTGTCGGGAGGGAACTTGACCAGGTGGAGGCTTGCGTTCGCGCCGTGGCGGGAGCGTGGGGGGAGCTTGGACCGGCAGAGCTCCGCCTGGCGCTCGTCCACCTCGAGGTCAACCTGCAGCCGGCTGTGGGTGATTCCGCGGAGCGCTTGGCGAGGGTAGGGGACTTCAGTCGGATGGTCATGGAGGCAGTCGGGCCACTGCCGTGGGCCCGGTACAACGTGGCGGTCAAGAAGGTCGTCGTGGACCGGGACGACTTCCAAGGGGCGGCGCTGCTTCTGTCAGAGCCCGTGACCGCCCCACCGCGCGGATACCCGACTTACCTGCTGCGGGCGGCGTGTGATACCATCCTGGGCCGATTCGGCGAATTGTTTGGCGTTCTCAAAGATTCCGCAGGCATGCACGAGGAGTTTGCAGGCGATGAAAGCTGTTTCATGGCAGCCTTGCAGGTCCTCCGTCACCTGGTGGCAAACGACGATCTCGCGGAGACTGTAGCGCACGTGCGCAGGATGGATCTGGCATCGGCAAAGCTGGTACAAGAGGTGCCGGAGCTAACCGGGATCTGTCTGCTGCTCAGAGACCTCGTTGCCGACGAGGCTGCCGGCACCGGGCAAGCGCTTGCCTCCAGGGATCTAGTCGCCAGCCCTTGGGCGGAATGGATTCGTTTGAGGCTCTGGCTAACGCGAACTCCTATTGCCGAAATCCCCGCCGCGTTGGAGGCGTCCCTGCCAAAGACCGCTCACGCTGAACTGATCTGGGAGCGCGCCACGTGGGCTCAAGATTTCGAGGCGGTGGCCGGAGGATCGCATGTCCTGCAGGCGATGGAGGCATTCCCCACACTCCGCCCGCTCCTTGAAGGAGCCTTTCCCTTTCCCTCTTCTTCATCGGTCTGGTGGCGGTTGCTAGAGCTGCGCCATTCCCTGGTTCTGCTGGACGGACAGATGCCGGAAGGGCACGACCCGATGTCCGCGTACATGATGGGGCCCTGTCCTTGGATTCCGACGGATAGCCCCCTGCAGCCGTGGGCGCAACGGGAAGCCTTGGTCGAATTGTGCTATCTCGAAGGCCGCCACGCCCTGCGGCGCCGCTGTGGCGAGGAAGCACTGTGGTGGTTTTCTGGCGCTGGCGGCCATGCGCCGTGTGATGGAGACAGCCTGGGGGATCGTCTCACCCGCGGTCGCTTCGGTCCACTGCTCGCCTACTGGCGTGGAGTCACGCTGGCGCATCTGGGTCGGCTCCAAGACGCGAAGGAGGCGCTCGGACGATGCCTGAGCGGGCCCAAAGCCGTGGAGGCACGCGTGCAGCTCGGGTTCGTCGCTGCTGCGGAAGGTGACCTGGAAACGGCCCGCAGGTGCGTGAGTGAAACTCCCGAACCTCACGTTGTCTCCACCCGCTACCTTGCAGGCCTTCTGGCCGAGCGCTCCGGCTCTATGGATGAAGCGCGCGAGGGTCTGACCCGACTCGTGCAGGCCAACAGCGGCCGCCGGTCGATCTACGTCGCCGCGGCCGAGCGACTCCTGGGGTTGCTCGACGAGCGCGAAGACGAGGCATCCGGACCCGCGAGATACCGAAGTGTGCTGTCCTGTTGTCCCACAGACCCGGTGGCCGCCTCCCGGTTGGGCAGAGTGTGGCTGCGTGACGCGTATCACCGAATCCGCAGCGGACAAGAGATCCAAGCGGAACCGCTGCTCGACTCCCTGTGGGATCTCATCGGCACAGGTGATTGGGCGGCCTGCCTGCCCGTACTGCACAACTTGCTTCTGTCAGCCGACGGAGGGCTGGACGCCGACGGGTTCTCGTTCGACCCTGGGTGGCCACCGTTCTCGTCGGCCGGGAGGCAGGCCTTTGCGCGTCTGGCAGTTCGGGTGCTCCTCGGCCTCGGGCAGACAGACCGAGCCGTGGAGGTTGCTGAGGCGTTGGCTGCAAAGAACCCTGAGAGCCAGCACATGGCTGCAGTCGTAGCGATCTTGGGCGGAGCGAGGAGCTTGACGGCGGCGTGTCAGCAGGGCGATACCGGGGCCGTGCGGACAACGGCGAAGCAACTGGCTGCCAGCCTCGACGAGGTGCGCAGTCAGTTGCCGTCCGACCCGGCGATTGCGTTCTGGCACGATGTCGCGCGGGCCTTGTCCGATCCAGAGCTACTCGAGGTGCAGGAGCTGTTCCGGACCATTCTCTCGGACGACGGTCGGCCTTCGACCCAGCGGGCACTTGCGGCAGCACTTGGCCTCTTCTGCGGCAACGGGGAAACCCGTGACCAGGCCGCCGAGTTGTGCCGGCGACTTGTCTCCGCTGAGGCGTTTGCGGACGCTACAACGACGACCGTCGTGTTGTGCCTGGCAGCCTATGCGAGCGGGAGCGACCAGGAGTTTCTCGAGGCGTATACCGTGCAAGAAAAGGACTTATCCGCATTCCTCTGTGATGAACGCGCGTTGTATGTGGCCGCCTGTGAGGCTCGACTGCGTACAGGCCAAGTGGACGCGATCACGCAAGGGATCGTTCCTGATTCCTTGGCAGAACTTGATGATCCCGAAGTCCGCCGCCTTTTCGGTCTGGCATATGCGCAGCGCGCAGCGCGAGAGGCAGACAAGGACGCCCGCGCTGCACTGAAGGACTTGGAACAGGCAGCGGAGCTGTTGGGAGCTTGGTAAGATGGGATCCCCAATCACCCCTCGCGATGGCCGATCATTTGGGTTAGGAACTCGGCCCATGCGTTGCGACCAGCACTGGATGGTTCCGGCTGTGCGCGTGACGTCCCCAGAGGAGCCTTGCCTACGCTGTGCAGGCGTTCAGTTGCCCCTGAGACGAGGTGCTCTGTGCTCGTGACCGAGACAGGACTTGACGCCAACCCTCTCACGCCGGAGTTCGCGGACATCCTGGGCGACGGAAGTGGCGTCCTCGCCGAGGCAGTGGCCACCAATTGCGAGCTTATCGAGCCAGCTCACTTCCTTGGATATCTCGTCAAGGTACCCGGAACAATCCTCCACTCGGAGTTCATCGAGATCGAGCCGCAGCACATGAACCCGCAACAATTCTGCGACAATCTCTATGCTGTCGGGCTGCCCGAAGAGCGAGCGCCAGGGGTTCCTCTCGGGTTTGGCGTCGGATCACATTCGCCAGCGTCTCTGCGAATGCTGGAGGCGTTTGAGGAGCGGATGAAGACATCCAAGCTCGAGCGCGGCACCGAGGAGTTGTTTGTGCTTCTTCTGCTTGAGCATGTAGACGAGGCGGTTCGGAGCCTCTTGGTGACGGCGGTTGGCTCAGAGGAAGGCTTCGAAAGGTTCCACAGAACCTTGGAGCACCGCCTTGCTGGACCCCCACGTCAACCCGTCTTCGATGACCAGACCGGTGACATTGTAGAGAGCGCCTTCGATAAGTCCGGTCGAGTGGTCTTGAACATGCTACGGGAGGAAACGGCGGGGCTCGGCTACAGGAAAGCGACGGCGATGCACCTGCTGTATGCGCTCGTCGGGATCGAGAACGGCGTCGTCCAGAAAGCGCTGCAGTTCCAGGCGATTGACCCAATCAGGGAAGTGCACGCGTACCTGTCCCGCCAGCTAGCAAGACCCGCAGCGAGGCGAGTTGCCGACTTCAGACTCACACGCGCCTGTCTGCACGAGTCCGTGGCCAGAACGCTCGAAGCGGCGGCGCAGCAGGCGCAGCGGCAGGTAATGCGCGTTGGTGAGGCGCATATCGCGCGTGCGCTGATGGTAGCTGGGGTTGGGGCCGTCGCCGACTTCTTGGCTAGCCGGAAGGTGGACCCAGGGCTGCTGCGTGAGTATCTCAAACGCACAGAGAGCGAAGCTGAAGAGGCCACCGAAACTGTAAGCCTGCCGATAGGCGACATCGAGTCGGAACTACGGGGACGAATCCTTGGACAGGACCACGCGATCCATCAGATATTGCCTTGGATCAAGCGGCTGCGGTTTGGGTTCCCACGAGAGCGGGGGCCGGCAGCGGTTTTGCTGTTTCTCGGTCCGAGTGGCACCGGCAAGACGCAGTTGGCGAAAGAACTGGCACGCACGGTGTACGGATCAGAGGATGCCTTGATCATGCTCGAAATGGGCCAGTTCAACTCCAAAGAGAGCATCAACCTCTTCATTGGCGCACCTCCGGCCTACGTGGGCTACGGCGAGGGCAAACTGACGAACGGCTTACGCGACAAGCCGCGGAGCGTAGTCCTGTTCGACGAAATCGAGAAGGCTCATGAAGATGTGTGGGTCGCCGTGATGCGGTTTCTCGACGAAGGGCTCATCAGTGACCCCGCTGGTCCGACCCGTGATGGCCGTCAGTGCATCATAGTGCTGACGTCAAACCTGGGCGCCGCCACGCTGGCACAACGTCTGCCGCCAGCCTCGGTAGGGGAGCCCGAACCGGACGCGGGGCTAGAGCAAGCGATCCGCGATACGATACTCCCCTACCTGAAGCGGCCTGAGATCTACAACCGTGTCGATGACAAAGTCGTGTTCCGAGCTTTCATCCCGGAGATATACCGCAGGTTGGTTCAGCGGCACGTAGAGGTCGAGACCCGCAAGTTCCGCGACCTCCGCGGCACCGAGGTCATGGTCATGCCGGATGTCCTCGAGTGGCTGGCAGAACGAGCCAGCGAGGCGAGACAAGAAGGTGCCCGATGCGTGCCCAGGATTGTGACGAGGTTCATCGTCTCTCCCGTGATCGACCTTCTCACTGAGGATGAGGAGGTCCCAATCCCACGAGTCGTCGTGAGCAAACGAGGCGATGGGACCGGGACGGTTGCAGAAGCGGCATGAGGCGGATGTAAAGCGATGTCGGACGCTGCGGCAGCGGACACCACAGAGCGACTGGAGGGCAAGCTACTCGACGGCCGCTTCCTCGTCCAGAGACGAGTGGGAGCAGGGTCGTTTGGGTCTGTGTACTTAGCCGACGAGAGGGTCTTCAACGTCAGGTTGCGTCGCGTCGCGTTGAAACTCCTTCGGAGGGAGATGGTCACTCCGGACAACGCCGCAGAGCTCTTGAACGACGCGATCAGGCTCATCGACCTGCAGCAGGAACGGGCATACGCGGAGGTCGCACCTCACCTTGTCCGGGTCTTCGGGGCTGGATTCCTCCATGAACGGCCAGACCAGGCCTTTGTGGTCATGGAATACGCGGAGGGCTACCGGGCCATGGCCGGAAGCACCATTCGAACCCTGCATGGCCTGATCCGCGCTTTCCGACCGGTGCCGGTGGACTTGGCGCTCCGGTGGATCATTCAAATCCTCAGACCGCTGGCGTGGATGCACACCTTGCCAAGGCCCGTGCTGCACTGCGACCTGAAGCCAGACAACATCCTTGCTTGCGGGAAGGACAACCTGAAGGTCGCAGACTTTGGCCTCGCACAACTGGCCCTCGGTATCGTCGGCACTGGGGGGCCAGCTGGAGCGCTCACCTGTCAGGCGCCGGAAACGCTGGCCGGCACCTATCCGACGCCTGCAGCGGATGTGTACTCGCTTGGCCTCATCCTCTATGAGATGCTGGTCGGCAGCAATCCGCTCGCGGACGTCGGCCTGGAGGCGCTAGCCGCGAAACGGCACGACGAGTTCCGGGAGCTTCAGATTCAGGCCCGAGAACAGTGGGACGGGCTACCGCCCTTCGGAGAAGAGCATCCAGAGCTGGACGACGACCCACTGCTCCTCGAGATCGTGGATCGGTGCCTCCAGTTCCAGGCTAGCCGGCGGTATGACAATGCCGATTCCCTGCTGCAAGCGGTTGAGCGGTACGCGGAGGGGAAGGGCATCGTCGTGCTCTCTCAGGGGAAGAAGCTTCAGGAACAGAAGCGGGTCTCCCCGAACCTCGACAGGCTCCTCGCCGAGACGCAGGCGCTGCTCCGCCGCGAGCGGATTGACGAGGCGCGTCTTCGGTGCGAGGAGGCCCGCAAGCGCTTCCCGAAATCGGCGAAGCCCTATCGTTGGATCGCCAAGATCTGCCTCATTCGAGGCGAATGGAGAGAAGCACTGAAGGTCTGCGCCGAAGGTCGCGCATTGGAGCCTGATGATCCGGAGTTGCTGTACGCGCTCGCGGATGCGTACGACATGGCTGGACAGACGGGCGCGGGACAAAGGATCCGCCAGAATGCGGACTCCCTAGCGGTTAGAGCGCGCCAGTGAAGACATTAGCGTAGTGTTGCGAAAATGACTACCATCTCCGGCCTATCAGATTTAATGCTCGAGCTGCGGGCTGAACTCCAAGTGCAGCACCAGCCGGAGCGCCGAGCACGCGCCACGCTGAAGCCGAACCGACACGGCTGGACAGAGGAACCCTACGCCGACGAGGCGTTCCGCATCTGGGAGGACACCCTGGGACGTTTCCCTCAAGACCTCCAAACTGTTCACCACCTGGCGATCATGCACCACGCGCGCGCATTTGACCTTGAGCAGTCCGAAGACTCGACTCGGGCCGATGCAGACTGGAAGCGCGCCTTGGAGCTCTGGTACCGTCTCTGGAGCGAGGACGGTTTCTGGGAGGAACTGGCACGCCGAGTCGACCCCGACCTCCAGAACCCGTTTCCGGAGGTGCGGCTCAAGTTGCCGGAGCAACTCCTGCAAGTGCACTTCGACATAGCGTTCGATCAACAGACCGCAAACCACCGCGCCAGACAACATGTCAAGATCGCCCTTGATTCACCGTTTCCGCATGAAGCCAAGGACAGGGTTCGCCTGCGAGCCTACGAACGGCTCACGGGCGGGTTGCCGCCGGCCGTCTGGAATGCAGGGACTATTGACCGACAGACACTGGATCCGGCCCTGCAAGCCGTTGCTGGGTACCTCAGCTTGGATGAGATGTTCCAGCCAGCGCTGGCTGACCTTTTGAGCTTATTGGTCAAGGTTCAATTAGGCTACGTGCAGCGAATAAACGCCGCAGGTGCGGTAGACACCCCGGAAGATCGTCAACGGGAGCTAGAGGATCTCAAGACCGCTGACAGTCTCTACGATCCGTACGTCGAACGCCTAGAACGTCACATAGCCGAGCTTGAGCCCGAGGTTCTCTCCAACCTCACGCAGTGGCACCGGCTCAGCGGGCAGGCGCATCGCGCTTTGGATGAATACGAGCTGGCCGCTGCGCACTATCGGCGGGCCCTTGCCTCGGCAGCACGGGACGACACGAACACTCTCACCGGAGACGAGCTGCGGAACGAGTGGGCGTTGAGTGTGATACTTGCCGCCAGGGAGGACGCGGGCCGAGGCGAGACTGGGAAGGCGAACGCGCGTGAGCTGATTGCCAGCACTCGCCGCGAGGAAGGGCTTTCTGCCGAGTGCCTGGTTCTGCGCGCCGGGATCTGGGTCCTCCTCCGCGAGTTCGATGAGGCGAGGCAGGACTGCAATCGGGCGGTTCAGCTCGATCCGGACAACAGTGCCATCTTCATTCTGCGTGCCCAGTACCACTTGGCGCTACTCGACGTTGATCGCGCTCGTGCTGACCTGGAGCGGGCTGAGAGGCTTGCGGCGAGCGGTGGCAGTGAGCAGCGAGATGCGCTGCGCGAACTGCGGAAGCATGTGGATTCTCTGCAACAGCGGATCGATCTCTATGGCGGAGTTCGGTCATTTCAGCTTCAGCAGCAGGCCACAGAGGCGTTCAACAACGGACAGTTCGGTAGGGCCGGCGATCTCCTGCGCCAAGCGCTGCGAGTGGCAAGCACCGACGGCCGGGCAGAGTTGGAGAAGGAACTCAGGATCTGTCTCGCGAAGCAGGCGGATAGCCCACTGCAGCAGGCGATTCGACGGCTGGAGGCAGGTGACTTCGGCGGGGCCCGACGGTTCTGTGACCAGGCACTCCAGATCTACCCGGAATGCTACCCGGCCCTGCTCTACCGCGCCCAGTGCCATCTGGACGCACAGAACGTTGATGCAGCGTGCGCCGATCTGGATCTGGCCGAGGTACATGCCAAACGCGACGGGGACCGGAAGGCGCTCGAGGCGGCTGCCACTCTGCGCCGGACCATCCAGCAAATTGAGCAGCGAACCGCTGAGTTCGGCGGCGCAGCGGCGTTCCATCTCCGACAGCAAGCTGTGGAAGCATTCAATGGCGGCCAGGTCGAGCAGGCGATCTCGTTGCTCCGCCAAGCGATAAGCGTCGCACGCCGAGGCCATGAGCAGAAGTTGCGGGAGGAATTGGCTATTTGCCTCGACGCCCTGGCTGTGCGGAAGACCAACGAGGCAATCAAACTAATGGGGTTGGACAAATGACAAAGAAGCGTAAGCGCAAAGGCTCGCGGGGTCAAGGGCGGACTAACAAGAACGTGGAATCGGGACAGGGGTCACGGAAAGGCTCGTCACCGGGTCATTCCTCTACGGACAGAGGTGTCTGGATGAGACAGAATCCGAACAAGGGGGCCGGCGGGGTTCCCTGGGCGAACTTGTCGAACGACAAGCCAGGGATGGTGTTCGCCTCCTCGGTTGTTCCGCCTTCCTTGGCAGAGGGGTTTCTCTCCGATACTCCGTTCGGGCGCTGGACTCGGGCCGGGCATCTGCTTGACGAAGCCACGCAATTACTCGAGCAGGCCAGTAAACTGGACCCCGCCAGCGCGCAGATACGCGAACACCTACGGCAGGTTCATCAGGTCAAATTGGATCATGATTTGGCGAAGGGCCGATTCTTGTTGGGGAAAGATCTATGACGCTCCATTTCTGCGGAAGTCTAGCGAGGAGATGAGGGCCGGCCGATGCCGCTGATATGGAAACGGGGAGACAACCCCTATCGTGTGAATTACTTCGGCATCCTGGGGATTGGACCCATTGTGCCCCCGGCAGTTGTCGCACAGGTCGCTCGGAACATCGTGGCGAAGATCGAGCACGGCGCCCCTCATATCGTTGGCGGGCGGGCGGTTGCCGCAGGCGAAGTAAACGAGGCGGCAAGCCGTCTCTTCGATGAGCGGCACCGCGCCGCTGAACTGCTGCTGGTGCACGCCGTTCCAGCCAGCGAAGGAACGCGTCTTCGGGAGGTCTGCCGGGCTATAGTGGATCAGACGGCGCCACCCCGGTCTCTCGGGGTGCTCCAGCTCACTAACTTGTGCGCGCTTGCACCGCTTCTGCCCGAGATATCTGCTGACGACATCTCTTGGCCTGAATGGGAGGAATTCTGCGTTCCCGGCCCCGAATCCTCAGCGGATCGTCGGTGTGACGTGCAGTTCGATCTCTGAGCGTTGGGGTAGATCTTTCGAGTTGGAGGTGAAGCGTGATCATCGGTATTGATTTAGGGACTACCTTCAGCGTCATCGCGGTTGAGGGCGTGGTGAGGCTGACTGATGGTTATCCGGCGCCGCGGTTCTTGGAGCAATGCAACGTCAGCGTTATTCCCGACGAGTTTGGGAACTTACTAATCCCGTCCGCGGTCTGGGAAGACCCCGAAGAGCCGGGTAAGCTGGTCGTTGGGGCGCTCGCCAGAGACGCTCGCGATGAAGGATACAGCCCCATCATCCTCTCAAAGAGAAACATCGGGACAGACATCCCGCATCCCCTGGGGGATAGGCACTTGACCGCTCGCGAAGTGGCGCGAGAGATCCTCGCCTATCTCAAGGGTATCGCAGAGGAGGCCCTGGGGAAGCGCATCGAACGGGCTGTGATCACTCATCCGGCCTACTTCAACGATGCCATGAGGGAAGAGACGGCGCTCGCCGCTCAGGACGCGGGCTTCCTCTTCGAACCCAAGATGCACTTGCTGGAGGAGCCTCGGGCAGCGGCCCTGGCGTACTTTCGCGGTGACTGCCGCGATCCGCTTCGTGTCCTGGCCTATGACCTGGGTGGCGGTACCTTCGATGTCACTGTGATGGAGCGCCGGGGAGCGAATATCAGGATGAAGGCGTTCGGAGGTAATCACCTCCTTGGCGGTTTCAACTTCGACCGGGAACTGACATACTGGTTGCTCGAGCAGCTTAGGAAGCGCGCAGACATAACCCTGAAGGAGGACAGCCCGGAAGACCAAGTGAAGTGGGCTCGTCTTCTGCGCGTGGCGGAGCAGGCGAAACACAAACTAGCTGACGCACCCACTGATAAGATGCCGATTCAGAAGAGGCGGCA
>Ga0114922_10007162_pt1 | contig 10222 bp, 6 predicted proteins | sample AartaG_FD_100975 | JGI IMG/M metagenome (GOLD analysis project Ga0114922, IMG submission 100975) | Deep subsurface microbial communities from Aarhus Bay to uncover new lineages of life (NeLLi) - Aarhus_00045 metaG | ecosystem: Environmental > Aquatic > Marine > Oceanic > Sediment | place: Aarhus...
CGGATAATCTCCTCCCCAACTTGAAAAAGTGTACCCTGTATTCGGTATGGCTGTTATCTGAACTTCTGTTCCACACGTGTAATTGTGACTTCCCGGAGCCGGGTCAGTGGTTCCTCCTTGATTGGTATAGATGTCTAAATAGCATCCCCTGACCGTTACAGATATTTCATCCTCAGCCGTCTGGTAAATATTGTCGTATGCAATGACTTTGATCGTATGCGCCCCAGCGGAGTATGTGGACGTATCCCAGTCATAATAATAGGGAGAAGTCATGTCTGTATACAAGTGTTCATCATCCACATAAAACTCTACGCCTTTCACCTGGTTATCATCCGACGCCGATACCCGAATAGTATATGTATCAGAAACTCCCTCCCCCTCACTGGGATTATCGATAGAAACATCAGGCGGATCATCGATTTCCGCGGGCGTGAAAAGGTCTGAATTGACGTTGGTTAAACTGGTATCATGATTATAGGTGGAAAGGTTATAATACGTTCCGTCTCCTTTTGAGATACCGATCGTCGGGGGATTGCCGCTGAAATCAGCGTTTCCTCCGTTATAATTAAACTGAATTTGTCCATCCCGGTAGAGGATCACCTGAAAATTCACCGGCTCTTGAGTCTTTGTCTCCGCCACCCAGCGTATGCTCAAATATTCATACTCCTCTGTTATATAAATATCCTCTCCGGACTGAGCGGAGCCATTGGTGGTCAGATCGGTCCAGCAGGGCGCGATTCGTTTGTTGGCGGCAAGTTCATTCTCCGAAGGACTGTTGTCGGTCGTATTGACAGCAAAATCGATAAAGCCATTGGTACAGATGTATATGTTTGACCCTGTATGAAGAGTTTCTCCAAAATACGGAAAATTAAAAGGAAGAGTGTAAGTCACCGTATCATCATCAGCCTGCACATTCTGGGCAGTCCCCCCTCCCATGAATTGAGCCGGGATCAGAGACTCGATGTAATAATCTCCGGAGTAGGTGAAATTAGCTGTCAGAGATTTATTCGAATCCAGGGTGATACCTATGGTAGTATCACTTTGATATCCCCAAGGCACATTTCCTGTCCAGTAAAGAAATGAGCTTCCCGGGTCTGGGTTGGCGGATACCCACACCTGGGAGCCGTCTGGATAGGAATACGACCCAGGTGAAGGACTGGTTGTCCCTCCTGGCCCGGAAGAGATGACCAGCTCACGATTGCCGATGACCACGCTGAAATTGGCGGTTAAGGACTTATCTCCGTCCATGGTTATGGTGACTGGATTTTCCATCTCCTGTCCTGATGGGACATCTCCTGTCCACCCGGCAAACGCATAGCCAGTATCTGGAAATGCATGGACCTGGACATCTGAACCATAATTATAGGAATGCGTGCCGGGTGTGGGATTGGTCGTTCCTCCTGAAGGAGAAGAGATGGTCAGATCCCAAAGGTTTCTCACTGTGACTTCTATTTCTGCATCAGAGGATTTGCCGTTGTTGTTTACCGCCCGCGCTCGTATCTTATGAATCCCTTCAGAGACAGAACCCGTGTTCCATTCATATTCGAATGGGGAGCTGAAGAGAACAGATTTAAGAGCCTCGTCTATATAAATTTCAACCTTTTCTATGCCTGAGCTGTGGGACGCCTGAGCCTCGATGTATACAGAGCCGTGGAGAGTATCGAATGGGGAAGGAAAGGTGATAGAGACTTCTGGCGCGAGAGTGTTCCTGAAGATGTACAGACTCCCGCCTACAAATACATGATTTCCGGATGTATCAACAGCTTGCCCAACGGCTTCGCTCTGATAGTAACCCGCCTCAGTGGGATTGTATGGATCTGAAATGTCAACAACCTTAAGCTCATTATTACTATAAGTAAGATAGATATAGTTCCCGGATAAAGCCAGTCTTTTGTGCCAGTAACTATAGGTCGAGATTTCGTTCGGACTCGAGGGATCGGATACATCGAAGATGCCGAGTTTATCACCGCCTAAATACGCATAATCTCCTCGAACCACCACATCACGACACCAGCAGCCCCAAGTTGTCGTATACGAGCTGACTTCTGCCGGATTTGTGGGATTAGAGATGTCCAGAATCTTCAAGCAAGCGTTACTGCTGACATAATCATCCACAGCTAGATAAACATAATTTCCTGAAACATCCATCCCTCCGTCATGATGGCCGGATAGGGTAGAAGAGACCCAGTAACCCACAAATGTTAGGTCTGCAGGGTCAGAGATATCGATAACACACAGGTTCACCCAGGAATCATTGTTATACCATTCCATTCCGGAGATATAAGCGTATTTGCCTGAGAGAACAATGTCTCTCCAATCGCCGTCCGGATTGGGACGATTCATGTGCGACACTCGAATGGGATTATCTGGTGAAGAAATATCAAAAATATAAAGATTACAGCAGTCGACCTGGTAGACATAATTCCCTGAAACGGCCAGACCTCGATCTCCCCATGCATCATCATTCGATCCTAATTCTGTGGGATTGGAGAGGTCAGAAACATCCATCACTCGCAAGCCATCACTGTTGCTTGACATGTAGACATAGTCTCCGGAAACTTCGATGAGATTGCCTCCCCAACCGATGCTATCGGGAATGCCATAGTCTGTTATATGGAAAGGATTTGTCCGGTCTGATACATCAAAGAGTGAAAAGTTCCCGTAAAAATAGATTCCCGCATAATCCCCTGACACATCTAAGTCTTGAAAGTTGCAATCTGCGGTATGATTCTGTCCGACTCTGGAAGGGGAAGAAGGATTTGAAATGTCCAGTATGATTAAATCACATCCCCATTGTGAGTAGACGTACGCATAATTCCCGGAAACTGTTATATCTGAAAAGTTTCTATTTTCGCTAACATCCACATAGCTTCCCACTTCTGCAGGATTTCCAGGATCAGAGGCCACATCGATGACAACTATTTTGCCGTTATTATTGCTATCTATACAAAGGAAAGCATACCCATTATTTGTCACATCAACTTGATCAGTCCAGTAATTCGCTTCTACTGAATAACTTCCGGTTAAGCTGGGATTTGAAGGATCAGAGATATCAATAACCTCTAATCCATACGTCCAATCTGTGGGACTCCAATACCCGCAGTCGCAGATTGCATAATTCCCCCAAAGCGCCACATCATTGACATGGAGGCTATCATGATGATAATGACCGGTGTGGGTGATATTTGAAGGGTCTGAAATATCATAAATGTTCAGACCGTCACAGTTGGCGGCTATATACGCATAATTCCCGGAAACTGTAAGACGATACCCTCCGCAGGTATTCACAGAGGACGAGCCCTCTAAACTCGGATTATACGGGTCTGATACATCAACGATTTTCAAATAGTTATTGGTCAATACATAGACATAATCTCCAGAGAGAGTCATCCCACACAGTTGTCCCTCAAGATACAATTCACCCATTAGCGAAGGGGAGGAAGGAGTGAATATATCCAGGACCTGCAAAGTATGGCCATTGGCGATCAAGGCAATATCCCTGGTTGCATCCAGGATACAAGTCCAGCCTCCTCCGTAGGGCCACATTCCGACTAACTCCACGTTAGAGGCAGTGGCCCTGGTTTCATAATCGCTTTGTTCTTTTCTTGTAATGTCTTCCCTGGCCTGTCTCCACTTCTCGGATTGAGTCGGAGGCCTGGCCTGGTCTGAGGTTAGATTGAACCTCTTTGGCTGGTCCGGCGGTCGATTATCCGGCGCATAGATGAAGGTTGAACTCAATAAAAAAGTGAGGATAAAAAACATTGAAACAAAAACTCTTTTTTTCATTTTTCCCCTCTTAGCCCGTCTATTTTTAAACAAACAATTTGATATCTCGACATACTGAAGCCTGTCAAAAATGCTGACTCATATAAATGTTCAACTTTCATAGGCTTAAAAATCAAAACCAAACCCGACTATCCCCTGAAAACCGCCCAGATTCGCTTCAACATTCTCTGGTTGAGCTTTGCAGTAGCTGTAGCTTCCTTTGACATCCAGGATGAGAGGTCCGAATAATTTCAAGATTACCCCCACCTGTCCAATGTAACCGATATCCCCCTTTTTAACATTTCCAATCTCGCTCTCTTCTGTGTAACTAAAATAACAGACGCCCAGCCCAACATAGGGACTCACTCTCGCCTCTGGAACTCTAAATTTAATCCCCCCGTACACAGGCCTAATTATGATCGTTGTCGGCTCTTGAGTAAAAGTTGTGAATCCATCATTTGAATAATAAGAAGCACCTGCCCAGATTCCAATACCCTTCGCGATAGTCACTGTTATTTCTCCTCCGAAATAATAACCACTTCCATATATTTCCTTGAAGACCTGGTCTGAAGGCTGAAAAAAGCTGCCTGTCGCTTCGACCATCACACCGGCACGTTCTTTTTTTTTGACTACGGGTACGGGTGGTTCTTCCCCTAATTCCATGACATACCTTTCATGGATGTACCCGGTCATTGTAATCCCTAATCTTTCTGTAGTGAACCGTATCTCATACCATGACCCCACTTTCCTGATTACATTATAGACCTGTCCAATAGGTACGCTTTGTATGACTTCACTCGTCGCATTCGGCTCGACATGTATTTCTGCCTTCTCGAGCACTACTTCGACTATTCTCTCCTGAGAAAAGATGAGGATGGGCACAATCAATATAAAAGAAATGACTAATGATAAGAGGATGCTTCCTTTCCCCCTCTCTTTCATGGCGAGCTCCTTATTTATAAAATTGATTCATCCCCTCGGGTTGAAGGTGATTCCAATAATCTTCCAGCTGCCCCCTTGTTTCTCCAGATCCCATCTATAAACCCCTTTTAATACATCCTGATTGGCTCCGGCTTTGCTTGTTCCAGAAATATTATTCAAGAAAGTGGCCTCCGCTTGGTTCTCCCCCTTAAACCGGATCTCAATATTTGAAGCCGTCGATTGAAGGTTATCAAAGTACGTCGTCATTAACTCTGCATCTTTTTTTATGTCATCGTAGCATTGAGAAGAGCAGTTGTTTTTATAAAAATCCAGAAGAGTCTTGTTATTCACGGATTGGCTGTATTGGTTAACAAACGCATTGATTTGGGACAGAAAAATCTTTTCATTCGATAACCTTATGTATTCTTGAGCCTGATCATTGGTCGGAGCGAAATTCAGCACTCTTCTCGCTTGAATAATGCTTTCCTGATAGTTTCCTCTCTGAAAAGCCTCTTGCGCTTTATTGAGCCCATCCCTGATTTGCTGTTCTTTATTTATTTCATCCGACCTCTTTTTTGCTTCATTGATCAGACCCTGGGCAGTTGTGTGCCCTGGACTTATCTTCAACACTTCCTCGGCTTCGGTGATGCACTGCCGATAATTTCCTCTCTGGTAAGCATTTTGCGCCGCTCTGAGCTTGTTGCTGATTGTCTGCTCTTTTTCCCTTTCACTCTTTCTTTTTTTTGCCTCTGATAAAAAATACTGAGCCGAGGAGTTTTTTGGATCTAGCTTCAACACCTCACCCATCTGTGTGATACATCTATCAAGATCACCTCTATCAAAAGCATCTATTCCTGTTTTTAATTTTGCGGAAACATCTGGTGCTTCTTGTTTTGAGGGAGTTATCTTTCTGGGCTGAGGTTTCGATATTTTCTGCTCCTGTTTTTTTGCAACAAGAGTCTGATCTACACTTTTCGGCTTCACAGCCGCGGCTTGAATTCGAGCCTCCAAGTCTTCAACTTTCTGGCTGACAACATTGTGATCTTTTCCTTGAGGAGCGGTTTCAAGATATTTTTTATAAAAGTTTAGAGCCTCGCCCCACTCATTTTTCTGTTCATATATCAAGCCCAACTGACCGTAGGATCGATTGTCTTTATCATTTAAAGCTATAGCCTTTTCATACTCTGGGATGGCTTCATCCAGTTTGCCCTGTTCTTTTAAAGAATTCGCCAGCCCTAACTGGGCCGTTAAATTATTGGGATCGACTTCTAATGCTTTTTTGAACTGGTTGTACGCTTCAGAATAGCTCCCTTCCTTCCAGTACTGATCAGCCGCACTGAGATAACTATTCATTTCAGACGGAGCCGCTGCAGTCGGAGAAGTCTTTATCAATTCTGGCAAGGGAGTAAACTTCGTTATTATCAACGCTGCTATCGCAAGTCCAACGATGATAAAAGCGGGCACGAGGATTTTCCTCAGTCTGGATTTCCGCAGTACAGCTCTTGACGTACTGGGTTTCTTCAGAGGTACCATCCTGTCCGTTGTGGGGACGTAAAGCTCTATGTTTTCTAAATCAGCAGTGAGCTCTTCAGCTTTTTGATACCTCTTTGCCTTATCCTTCTCCATGCATTTGAGTATCACCTGGCTGAGCTCTTGCGGAATCTGGTCATTGATTTCACTCGGATTCGGAGGTTTTTCTCTGGTGTGCATGAGTGCGATAGTAACGGCAGTTTCTCCTTTAAAAGGAGTCGTTCCTGTCACCATCTCAAAAAGGATGACTCCCATGGCATAAATGTCCGCCCTCTGGTCGACTTCTTTTCCCTCCACCTGTTCAGGAGACATGTAATCCGGCGTGCCGATCATCATCCCTGATGTCGTTACTCCTTTTGCTTTAAGGGATCGAGCGATTCCAAAATCCATGATGTGAGCATTGCCCTGCTTGTCTATCATGATGTTCTGAGGCTTTAAATCCCTGTGCACGACTCCCAACTTATGCGCTTCACCCAGTCCTTCACAAACTTGCTTGGCTATATGGATAGATTTCCCAGCACTCAGCGGTCCCATCCTTCTCAGTGAACTTTTTAAATCTTCGCCGGACACATATTCCATAGTAATGTAAGGGGTCTTTTCCGTTTTGCTGAGGTCAAACATACGGCAGACATTCTTGTGAGTAATCTTGCGGGCGAATTTCAGCTCATTCCGGAAACGTTCAATCATTCGATCATCAGATGCAATTTCAGGTTTTAAGAGTTTCAACGCCACCTTTTCCCCCAGCTCTTTATCGAGAGCCTTGTAGACATTTCCCATGCCGCCTCTCCCCAGCTCTTCAATAATCTGATACCTTCCGGCAAAAGTGCTCCCGATAGAAAGTTCCATTACAGGCGTTTGGAGGGTTTCAGTCGCGGAAAAGGGTTTCTCTTCTTTTAAAGAAATGAGTTGTGTTCCGCAGTTACTACAGAATTTTGTACCTGGGGGGCTTTCATGTTGACATTTTTCACACTTCATACGCCAACGCTTCCTCCTGCTTAAGTGTCCTTAAAATATCAATCGAAAAATGAAATGTCAACCACAATAAAAAAATAAAATTTATCTTCTTTTATGAATTTTTACGAATTTCTTGACATCCATTTTGCCTATTCATATACTGCCCTAAACCAGAATCCTTCAAGGAAGATAAAATTATGACTGAATCAGATGAATCAGGACACAAGGAGCGCCGGCATCCAAGATTGAAGGCCAATGTTCACTACAGGCCGACTAAACTCATAGGAAGAAAACATCCAGCTCCAAACATCAGCCTCGGAGGCATGCGAATCTTCAGCAACACACATTTTAAGAAGGGAGAGATAATAAACATCGAGCTCTCTTTTCCCAATGAACAGAAAACAATCGTGTTGGCGAAAGTTGTCTGGGTGGATTCCTATCCAAAGGATTCAGACTTCGTTTATGAGCTTGGAATTGAATTCATCCACATCCCCCCCTTCAGCTTGGATGTATTGAAGATAGAGCTAGACAAAGCTTCCTCTGACCAATAGCCGGCCTCCAAGAACGACTTCTAATTTCATTAGCTCAAGAACATCTTCGCTATTTTCATTCATTCTTTCCTCCTACCCAAACATCCGCTGGTATCATTGTTAATCTGCAGATATCATTATGGTTAGATAGAATAGCGGAAAGGGAGGAGTTGATGTTAGGCGAGTCTAAGGCTGCAAATTATCTGTGCGAGTCTTTTTTTCCTCAGAAGAGTATTCAGGGATGGATGAAGCGACATCGGAAGATTTAGCCTTCCCGAGTCGTTCTTCGAGGGAACCCGACGGAGTCGGGCCCGAGGACTGTTTGAGCACGACATAATACTTCGGGCGGTGCTAAGTATGATTGGGGAATATCCGGGCGTAAGATTTGATGAACACGCGGAGTTCCGCAGGGCCGAGAAGGTTGACGAGGGAATGGCGTGAAAAATCTGACTGGAGCAAGGACATCCCTGAATGTTATCTGCTCATTTACCCACACAAAATGGAAGAGAACCATTCATTTTTAAGTGCTGCAGGAATAAGGGAGTTTAGCGGTTCTCTTTTTTCCTCTCTTTCCAGGCGCTGTACCTGGCAATATAATCCTGAGTGACTTTATCCGGTTTGAGTGACAGGTAGCTGGCATAATTGGTCAAGTGAGCTTTAAGGTAGACCTCCTGGGGGAGTGAATCAAATTCCTCATCTTCGATTTTTTCAAGAAGCTCCATGCGAATCTTGGTATCGAGGGATACTTCGAATAATTGTATTCCCCTTTTTTCTCTTATCTGCTTTAAGACGGAACCGCTGAATGATTCCACCTCTGTTTTTTCTGCTGTGGGATCATAGTCAGAAGCAAAAGATCCTGTATGAGAAGGGGAAGAGCTATGCCGTTCCTTTAAACTCTCCATGAGTTTTTTGAATGCATCCTCAACCTGCTGCAAAATTTCCTTCCTTTCCTTTTTCGAAAATTCATCCGCGATTGGGGATATGACAACAGAGTCAGTCGAATACAGCTTTTTCAGGCGGTTGTAGGCATTCCTGATCTCCAGTATCGTGGAACCAGGAGAAATCTCGAGAATTTCAAAATACTTCTTGAGTTCTTTCTTGGACATATTTAGCTTCTTGAAATCTTCATCTCTCTCTCATAGAGAAGATTCTCAGTGAAAACTCCGATCTCTTTGGCTACACGCGATAATGAATAATTCAGCATCAGGGGCCGCCTCTCGCGGATAGACCTCCATACAGCATCATCATACTCAACATAACCGGCAAACTGAGCATTTATTCCCAGATACTTCATGAAAATACTCTTCATGGAAGACCCAATAAGGATATCCTGACTACTTCGTATCTTGTTCAACACAAGATAAACCTTAAAATCATACAGTTCTTTATCGAGTATATCCCTTAAATAAGAGAAGCTTTCTTTGAGACTCTCAATGAGTTCCTTCAAGCTTTTAATATTGTGTTTTTCCCTCTGTTCCCACATGTGTTCGACAATTTCCTTAAAACCGTAGGCTCTCAAGGCCATCCTTATTTTCCTGAATAATGCATTCTTCACAAAATGATACATGTTTTCAATAGCAATGATTTCCGGCTCCAGGACAGCAATCCTCTTGTCAGCCATGAGGAATGTATCGATGGTGTTATTATGGCTTCCTCCTCCTAAATCAATGATGACATATTGTTTATTCAGTTTCACGATGTGTCTGAACAGCTTGAGTTTCTGAGTGAATTTTATGCTGTCAGATGCCAGGGAATGGACATCTCCGGTTATGAGGGACATATTGTCCACACCGGTTTTCACAGCGAGCCTGGAAAGAGGGATTCCCATTTCAAAAAAATTGGTCAGAGATTTTTTCGGTCTGTTTATGCCCAGCAACGAATGAAGGTTGGCCCCACCGATATCGACGTCTATCAATACAACTTTTTTTCCGGCTTTCGCCAGAAAGATGCCGATGCTGCTGGTTAAAAAAGTCTTTCCAGTACCCCCTTTGCCTCCACCGATCGCCCAGATATTCCCTTCTTTCATTTCTTTCAATTTATCCACTTTATGGAAAGAATCTCTATGTTCTTCTAAACAATATAATAAATTGGGCTCATGCGTCAACCTCCCCTATCAAAAACAAATCACAGAATATGCAAGACATCTCTTTGCCCCGGGAACCAAGATGAGTGACACAAAAAAGCTGAATTTTTAGTGCTGCAGTGAAACTTTGAGCTTCAATGAAAGAATGGGCTTGAACACCCATCCACTGTTTCTCAACCAACAGCTTTAGTCTAGAAGGCCTAGTTTTGAGAAACAGCGCGGCACCTGTCAAGTCATTTAAAAATCTAACCATAGTCTTTATCATCTTGTCATTTAAAATCTAACCATGCGCTATGTTTATCAGCTCACCGTTTTGATGAGTTCTGATATAGATTTCTATTCCAAAGATTTGAGCGATTTCCTCCAGGGTTTCTTTTTCCTCATTAGAAAGCTGCTCTCTTAGGTTCTTTGTGTTTTTCTTTATAGCTTTGGGTTTGTA